>Ga0255352_1000041_pt1 | contig 63706 bp, 56 predicted proteins | sample HBST0metaG_FD_189939 | JGI IMG/M metagenome (GOLD analysis project Ga0255352, IMG submission 189939) | Peat soil microbial communities from Stordalen Mire, Sweden - H.B.S.T0 | ecosystem: Environmental > Terrestrial > Soil > Wetlands > Peat | place: Sweden: Norrbotten County, Stordalen Mire...
CCGAAAAGCGACAAGGTTGGATCTTCCTGACGTCGCTTCCGGCGGAGCGTGAGGCACTGCGGCCTTTGCAGAGTTTGTGGATCGATTGGCTTGTTTTGCGTTTGCTGAATGAGCCAACCGCTGCGCAGAAACGTGTCTGGTTTGTCATCGACGAGTTGGCGAGCTTGCAGAAACTTCCGCAACTCCACACCGCCATCACAGAAGCCCGCAAGAGCAATAACCCTGTGGTCCTCGGCTTCCAGGGCAAGGCCCAGCTTGAATACCTGTACGGACATCTGGCCGAGGTCATGCTGTCGCAGCCAGCAACCAGCGTTTGGCTCACGACCAAGGAACCGAATGCCGGGGAATGGGTCTCGAAGTTCATCGGCAAGGTCGAAATCGAGCGGCTGCGCGAGACCCACTTCGACGGCACCCGCGCAGGCCGGAACTTCGCGCTTGACCGGCAGGTTGAACAGTTGGTCCTGGAATCTGAAATTGCCGGTCTCGCCGATCTTCATGCCTATATGAAGTACCAGAACTACGTGACGCGGTTTTCCTTTCCGTACTTCAATATGCCGGAAGTGGCAAAGGGATTTCAATTGCGCGAGCGGCTCGACGACAAGTTGCCTTACGACCCAGCGCGCGTAAATGGCAGCGAGCCGAATCCGGAGTTGAAACAGGTGCCGGAAGACTCTCCCTCGTCGCAGCCCAACACGCTGCCCGTTGTGCAGCAGATCGAGCCGGAGCCAACTGTTACTCCCGATACGGAAGAGCAACAGAATCTCATTCTGAGAGGTTGAGGTGTAATCATGCTGACCATCTCCAAACCACTTTCCGCGAGCCAGGCACAGACCTATCACTCCAAAGAGTTCACCTCTCCCGACCAGAGCTACTGGAGCCGTGGAGAGACTGTGACCGGCGAATGGCAGGGCCAACTCGCCGAAGAGTTCGGCCTCACTGGCGCTGTCGGAGCCGAGGATTTTGCTCGGCTCTCTGAGGGCCAACACCCGGCGACCGGAGACCAGCTCGTGCGTCACCGCCAGTCGCATCAATATCAAACCACCGATGGCAAAGCCGTAAAAGCGGTCGGACATCGTGCCGGATGGGACGCAACCTTTTCTGCGCCGAAATCCGTATCGCTGACCGCCCTTGTCGGCGGCGATGAACGGGTGCGCTTTGCTCACAGCGAGGCTGTTACCGTCGCGCTCACGGAGCTTGAGCACTACACCCAAGCGCGCATTGGCGGCAATCATCCGCCCGAAACCACCGGAAAATTTGCAGCCGCCAAATTCGAGCATGACACTGCCCGGCCCGTCAACGGCTATGCCGCGCCGCAACTTCATACCCATGCTGTCATCTTCAATATGACCGAGCGCGCCGATGGCACAGCGCGGGCGCTCCAGCCGCAGAGTCTTTTCGCTTCTCAGCAGTACGCCACAGCGATTTACCAGTCGGAGCTGATGTACCGGCTCCGTAATCTTGGCTACGAAATTGAACCGGGCAAAAGCGGAGCGCCGGAAATCAAAGGCTACTCGCAGGAGTACCTTGACGCCTCCAGTCCGCGCAGCCAGCAAATCCACGAGTACATGGAACGCAACGGAGTAGAGGGCCACGAAGCTGCGCAGATTGCCGCTCATTCCACACGGGACAAAAAGAAGATTCTGTCGCCCAAGGAAGTGCTCGATGCCCACAGGAATCTGGCCGCACAGTTTGGCAATCAGCCGGAAGCGGTCGTCCGCGCGGCGCGGAAGCGGTTGCAGAATAAGGTCCAACCAACGATTCCGGACAATCGTGCGCAGGAGTCTCTGACATTCGCCCGCGACAAGAACTTCGAGCGCGAAGCGGTCATCGACGAACGCGTGTTGATGCGCGACGGACTCCGGCGCGGCATGGGCGAGGTCACCTATGCTCAGGTCCGCACCAATCTCAACGCCCGGTTTGCTTCCGGGGAATTCAGGGTCGTAGAGCGTGGCGGGAATACACCGGCACGCCAGTTCACGACCGCCAAAACCATCGCCGTCGAGCAGGAGATCGTGCGCCGTGTTGGCGAGGGACAGAACCAGATCGAGCCAGTTCTCTCCCGGCAACAGGCAATCGCCGTTTCCGATGAGCACGCGCACCTGAATCGTGCCCAGAAACGCGTTGTCGAGGATGTTTTGAGTTCGCCTGACCGCATCCAGGGCCTTCAAGGATTCGCGGGCAGTGGCAAGACGGCATCGCTTTCTGTGGTCCGTGATGCAGCGGAGTCCCAGGGCTACACAGTGCGCGGTTTTGCCCCGACCTCGCGCGCCGCGCGCCAACTCAATGACGCAGGCGTCGTGTCTGAGACGCTGCAAAAGTTTCTTGCGCGTTCCGTAGATTCCAATGCGCCAGCCCAACGGCACTTCTACTTTGTTGATGAGTCGAGTCTGGCAAGCACCAATCAGATGCGGGACTTTCTTGCCCGGCTCGGGCCGCAGGACCGGGTGTTGCTCATCGGCGACATTCGCCAGCACCAGGGCGTCGAGGCTGGCCGTCCCTTCGAGCAGTTGCAGGAAGCCGGAATGCGCACGGCCAAGCTTGACGAGATTGTCCGCCAGAAAGACCCTGCGTTGAAATCTGCCGTCGAGCAGCTTGCCAAGGGCGACGTTTCCGCCGCTCTCGAATCGCTCCAGCAGCAGGGCCGTATTCGGGAGATACCGGATGCCAAGGAGCGCATCCGCGCTATTGCCCACGCCTATGTCGAATCGCCCGAAAAGACGCTCATCGTTTCGCCCGACAACGCTTCGCGCCGTGCGTTGAATGTCGCCGTGCGCGAGGAGTTGAAGGCCAAAGGAACCCTCGCGCCGGATGACCGGAATTTCCGTGTGCTCGCTCCGCGCCAGGAGATGACTGGCGCGGAACGTACCTGGGCAAACCTCTATGAAGTTGGGGATATTGTTCGCTACGCCCGTGGCAGCAAGGCGGTCGGTATTGATGCAGGCAGCTACGGCACGGTTGTCGGCATCAACCCTGCCGACAACCTGCTTTCCGTCAAAAAGGGCGACGGTAAGCTCGCTACCTACGATCCGCGCCGCCTCTCTGGCGTCAGCGTCTACCGTGAGATTGATCGTGAGTTTTCCGTTGGCGATAGAATCCAGTTCTCGGTTCCCGACAAGGCGCTCGGTGTCGCCAACCGCGACTTGGCCGTCATCGATTCCATTGCACACGACGGCCGCGGCAATACTCGAATCAAGGCCCGTCTCGACTCAGGCCGCGAGATCGATTTCGATCCAGCCGATCATCGTCATTTCGACCACGGCTACGCCGTCACCAGTCACAGTTCCCAAGGGCTTACCGCCGAGCGTGTGCTCGTGAACGCTGACACCGGCGTTCACCCAGACCTCATCAACTCACGCTTCGGCTACGTTTCCGTCTCTCGCGCCAGCCACGAGGCGACCATCTTTACCGACGACTTTGCCAAACTCGCTCAGCAACTCAGCACTGATGTCTCCAAGACTTCTGCGCTGAAGATTGGACAGACGGTTTCTATGGGACAGGGACTCGGAATCAGCATTGGGTAAATGTCATTTGTAATCAACGTGATACATCCATTATCTCCGGAGGAGGAATTCTTGCGCTACTATTGCGACACCTTGACGATACCTTTTCGATCCTGTATCATCGAAAGCAGTAGAGGTGTCCCATGCCTGCCACGCTTGTAGCCCAAGAAGTCGAAGCAGCGCTCTTTAATCCCCACTCCGGCCGCCTTGATGCGGCGCGCATTGCCAAGGAGATGGGAGTTCCCGTGGCCACGATTGCCGGCGCAATTGGCCGCAAAGCTCCCGGCGTGCGCAAAAGCCCGGACGCCAGCAGTCTCCAACAGAGTCTTCGCACGCTCTATCGCGTATGGGTCACTTTGGTGGAACTCTATGCTGGCGACCGGCTCCACGCGCGCATCTTTCTGAACGCTCCCAACCGGCATCTGGAGAATCGCGCCCCGATCGAATTCATTGAGAATGGGAATCTGGCGCCGCTGGAGATGTATGTGGACGCAATGAGCGCGCGGCAACCTGTATAGAGAGTAGCCATTGTTTTCGATTGAACGCCTCAACACGATCTTGAACGCCGCGCCGCTCGTTTCCTATTCCGGTTACAGCTATCGTGTCATCGAAGATCGCTGGCGAAGCGATCCGCTCTCTGCTATGGGCGCATTGCAGAACGGAGGCCGCTACAACGCGCCGGGTACCTTTCCTGTTCTCTATACGGCGAACAGCCGCATCACCGCCTTCAGAGAAGTACAGGCTCTCTTCGATACGCCGGACGGCCAGCTCGCGGATGCTCCCCGCAATCCCGAACTGGTTTTGACGCTCGAAGTGACGTTGCTCTGCGTTCTCGATCTGACCGATGCAAGCATTTGTGCCAGCCTTGGAATATCCCATGAGGAGCTGGTCAGCCTGACGCCTTCGCGTTTCATTCTCAATGCTCAAGGGAAAAACACTCCGACACAGGAACTCGGCTCTGCCTGCTGCGCAAGTGATCGAATCTCCGCCCTGAAGGTTCCAAGTGCATCGCATTCCGATGGATTATGCCTCAACATCTTTCTCGATCGTCTCTTCAAGGGAGAGCACATTGCCATCCGCGATGACTATCACCGACTCCGGGACGAAATCCATGGACGAATACCATTACAAATAAAAAGCTAACCGCCTGGGTTACTAGGGTCTAGCGCGATCTTGCCGATTTCCAAGAGACAAACTGTGCTTCGTGTTCTGAAGCCCGGTACCCGGCAGCGTCTTCGCCGTTCGGTGGCTCCTCGTATCTGCGCGTCAAGTTTCCCGAGCCGGCGAAGTGGCACAACCTGGAATCGTGGCGCGAGGAACATGGGTGGGACAAGAACGGATCCCTTGCGGCAATCACGGCGGTGATGGACCCGGACAAGCTCGAGCTGACTCTTTCGGTGAAGGGCGACGTGAAGCGCGCTCCGGTCTTCAAGGGGATCGACACGGACTTCTTTGGCCGGCCGGTGACTGGCGACAGAATGCCGGGGCCGTTTGTGGATCTTGGCTCGGAACCCGCAACGCGAAGCATCGATCCGAGATAAATCGCGAGAAGTTGCATCATGATTCGCTTCAGGCCATTGCTTTTGTTTATTGCAGGCCTGTGTGCTTCCGGAGTTTCGCCGGGTATAGGACATTGGCGTCATAGAACGCAACAAGCGCGGCCGTCTTCAGATTCCTAACTCCTGATCGTAGGCGACCAGTTCCACCAGGGCCGCCTTGCGCTCTTTGTCGATCTGTTTCTTGTAGGCCAGAGCGCTTTTGAAGGGAACACGGTGATGCGTGCCGACTTTGTGAAACTCCATCTTGCCCTCGTTGAGCAGCCGGATCAGCGTCGACCGCGAGACGTTCAGAAGATCGGCGGCTTCCTGCGTCGTCAGCTCAGCGTGGATGGGCGGAGTGGATGAAGCAGAGGCTGACATAGCAATCACCCCTCCTTTTATTGCATATTTGAAATAATCGAAAAGAATAAAAGCGCTACACGGACAGGCATTTTTGCCGGAAAGTGATCAGAATACGGCATACTCATCAGTTCCAGTCAATCGCTAGACGGTTTTCTGGTTCGCCCTCTATCAGAACGTACTACGCCCCTTTTCGCGAGACGTTCCTCAAGTGGGAACATGCTTCGGATTCGCTGTTCTGTGAAATCGAACACGTCACGTATATCGACCTCAAGGCCCTTCGGCAGAATCTCTAAATGTTCGGGTTCAGGCCATACTCCGTAAAGTTCATAATCAGCAATCTGTCGGGGATCGAGACCTGTCCGCGTTGCAAGTTCCTCACGGGTCAAACGCATCCAGTTCCGCAATTCTTCCAATCGCAAGCCAAGTTTGACTCTTAGAGTGAGCACCCTTATAGAATGCAGATCTTGAGCGTCTCATAAAATGATCTAGCAAATCATAAAAGATGATGCTATAGTTCATAATACTGTTGAAATCTTCGCTCTCCCTAATGGGAGAGGTATGTCTAGGGCTCTCTCAGAGCGGCTTACGGGGAATCAGACGCGAAGAAGAGAAGTCAAACAGGTCACGCACTTCAACATTGAAAGACCGCGCAATACGCTCCAGCGTGTCTGATTTTGGCCAGCCTTTCCCCAGTTCCAAGGCGGCGACACGGCGGGCACTGAGGCGGACGCGCGCGGCGTAATTTTCGCGGCTCATCCCCGTCGAATCCCTTAGTTCCCTGATCCTTGCCCCGAGTTGAGATTGAAGTTTGGACACAGGTTAAGTGTCGGAGGATTCAACGACATAGAAAATGATCTCTGAGTTCATGAAATCGGAAATATCTGTGGGTAATCCCCCCGATATGTACCGACTTCGGAAGAGGTTTATATGAGTTCCGAGGCTGCGCTCTACTTGTCCCGCACTTTGCGCAAGGGCGGGACTGAATCTGGTTCATCCTCCCTGCTCCTGAAGATGGCGTCGGAACAGGGAGCGCTCGCTCAAAGAGCGGAAGTTCAAGAGCTAGGTAAGGGCATATCCTGCCCTGAGGCAGAGGCCGTTGGCATAGCCAAAGTGCCGGAAGCACGGCGAAATCTCTCCATCACCCCCCGGCTCCGGGAACCATCTGACGACCTGTTGCTGAACCGTGTCGCTCAGGGAGATAAGGAAGCCCTGTCCGTCCTTTTTCGACGACATGCGCGCGTTGTCTTCTCCGTTGCGTGCCGCATCCTCCGGGACGAAAGTGAGGCCGAGGACCTTCTCCAAGAACTTTTTCTTTTCCTCTTCCAGAAGGCGGGGCTTTTTGATGCCAAGAAGAGTTCCGGCGCATCGTGGATCATTCAAATGACCTACCAGCGCGCCATCGACCGCAGAAGATACCTGGATGTGCGTCACCACTACAACGTTCAGGAACTCGACGAAGAGCGGTCGCCAGCGACCAGGGGGCAAGTATCCATCGACCAGATTGCGGGCAGAGCCTTGCTGGACAGACTCCGAGAAGAAATATCCACGGAACAGCGGCAGGTCCTTGAACTTCATCTCTTTGAGGGGTATAGTTTCCGCGAGATAGCCGTCAAGACCGGCCAGACGCTGGGAAACATCAGAAATCACTATTACCGGGGCATTGAACGGCTACGTTCCTATGTTTTCCCAACAAAATGAGCGCAAAGTGAGAAGATTAGTAAGCAGTTGTTGCGTGCAGGAGCTAAGCCGGTGAACCCTCAATTTCATGACGAGTTCATTGCCCTGAGTACTCTATTCTTCGCCGGAGAGTTGACGGACGAGGAGTGGGCGCTCCTCCAGGTGCACCTTGCCTATTGCGATTCTTGCCGGACAAGGTTTGAAGAATACCAGCGCCTTCATGCAGACGTGATCCCTCTTATGGCCGCGAGCGCTTCTGCGGAACCGGAAAGCGCAGCCATCACCTCGGGCTTTTCCCTGGAAGCGGCCGAACGGCGGCTTATGGAACAAGTGAATACTGAGCCCGCCGCGCAGGAACCACGACGCCAGCGAAAGATTCCGTGGGCATTGGCGGCCGCGTTGCTTGCGGCCTGCGCTCTGGGCATTTCATGCTTGCTTTACTTCCATTCTGCCCCGTCGAAAAAAGATGCAGCGCGAAAACCGGCCTTACCCCAAAACTCTTTGAGAGCTTCCAACCCCGTGGTGCCAACGAATCTCGGGGTTATGCAGCCCCCCGCTCCTAAAGCCACCGCGCTGGACACGGATAAACTTCGAGAACGGCTCGACGCTGCCGAAGAACAATACAAGCAGTCGAATCTGACCGTGGCCGACGTTACGCAGCAACTTGCAGCAGCACGAACGGAATGGAAGAAGACCAGCGACGAAAGAGATACGCTTCACCAGCAACTCACAAATGCGCAGTCGGAGATCCAGTCGTTACGCGCCAGTTCAGTAGCGGCGAGCGGAACCGAACAAGCACGAGCCGCGCGCGTTGCTTTCCTCGAAACGCGGCTTCGAGAACTGAGCGCGTCCCTCGACGAGAAAGATCGCATGTTGGCGCTTGACAAGGAATTCCTCGCGCATGATCGAGAAATTCGAGACTTGATTGCCGCACGGAATCTCTATATTACTGACATCTTCGATGTAAAAGACAATGGCCGAACGGCTAAGCCCTTCGGCCGCATCTTCTATACAAAAGACAAATCCCTTGTCTTCTATGGATACGATCTCGACAAACAGGCCGGCTATAAGCAGGCGGTGGCGTTCCAGGCTTGGGGCAGCGGAGATGCACAGCCGGACGTAAACCTGGGGCTGTTTTATCAGGATGGGACACAAAAAAGATGGGTTCTGCGATTTAACGACACCAAGACCCTTGCTCGGCTGAATAAGGTCTTCGTGACCGTTGAGCCGCGGGGCGGAAGCGCCAAACCAACAGGCAAGCAAATCCTGATGGCCTATCTTCGCGTACAGCCAAATCATCCGTAAAGATCGAGGGGATTGATACAACTCGTGGCGGCTGGCCGTAGATGGAAGGAACCCAATTCATCCTCGCACCCCTGGAGTTCCGCCGCATGAAACGACTCATTATCCTCCTCCTCTACGGATTTCTCCTTTCAATATCTCTGGTCAATGCCCAATCTACAAATGCCACCCTCAGCGGTGGCGTGACCGATCCCGCTGGCACGTTTATTGTGGACGCGGAGATTGACATCGCCAATGACACAACCGGCGTTGTTTATTCGACCAAGACAAACAGTTCCGGCATCTACTACCTTTCCGTTCTTCCTCCCGGACATTATCACGTCCAAGTATCGAAAATCGGCTTCAAGACTCTCATCAAACCGGATGTTGCTCTAAATGTGCAGAGCGCCCTCGCACTTAACTTCTCCCTGCCCGTCGGCGCAACCTCCGAAAGCATCACTGTTGATGCAGGCGCATCGTCCATCAATACAAGCGAGGCCTCCGTCAGCACAGTCGTTGATCGTAAGTTCGTTGAGAATATGCCGCTCAACGGACGAAGTTTTCAAGACCTGATTTCGATGACTCCAGGTGTTGTCACGCAGAGTCCTCAGACCCTTGGCGGAGTGCAGTCAATGGGCGATTTCAGTGTCAACGGGCAGCGCACCGAATCGAACTACTATACCGTTGACGGCGTGTCCGCCAATACCGGAGCAGGCGCCCCGAATGGATACGGACAGATCGGCACGAGCGGCTCAGTCGCAGCCTCAACAGCGCTAGGGACCACGCAAAGTCTTGTCTCAGTCGATGCACTACAGGAATTTCGAGTGTCGAGTTCCACGTATTCCGCCGAATACGGACGCTCGCCCGGCGGCCAATTTTCACTTTCCACTCGTTCGGGAACGAATCGTTACGGAGGTACGGCGTTCGATTATCTACGCAATGACATCTTCGATGCAAATGATTGGTTCAACAATCACAATGGCATCGCCAGAACTGCGCTGCGCCAGAATGATTTTGGCGGCACCTTGGGAGGACCAATCAACCTTCCGCACCTCTACAGAGGCATCGATCATAGTTTCTTTTTCTTCTCGTATGAAGGACTTCGGCTTGTTCAGCCTGTCGCAGCAACAACGCAGTATGTTCCCTCGTTAGGAGTCCGGTCCGCAAGTGCAGCAGCTATCCAGCCAATCTTTAACGCCTTTCCTGTACCAACAGGATCAGAAATTGAGGTAAACAGCGCTCCAAGCGGACTGTCTCCATTTGTCGCCGGGTACTCCTTGCCAAGCCAGATTGACTCTACTTCAGTACGCTTGGACCATTCAATCACCAGCCGAATGTCCGCATTCTTTCGTTTTGCGAATACACCGAGCTATGCCCAGACACGTAACCTCTCCGCTGTCTCCGAAAGCCACGTCAACAGCCAGACCTACACGGCGGGAGTAACCAACCAGTTCGCCGGGCGTCGAAGCAACGAGTTCCGATTTGGCTACGTCTCCAGCTCTTCGTCAATCAACGAATATCTCGACGATTTTGGGGGCGCTACACCGATTGATATAAGCGCTGCGATGGGAGTTCCAGGCGCGACGAAGTTCACGGACTTTTACCCGTATATCACCATTACAGGTGTCGGTGATTCGACCATCGAGCAGACGAATTCAGCTAATCACATGCGGCAATGGAACCTTACCGACACGGTAAACCTGACCTTCGGCCGGCACCAACTCCGGATCGGCATCGATGAACGCCGTATCCATAGCCCGCTCACTCCATCCTCGCCCTATGGAGGAGTCGACTATTACGACCGGGATTCCATGATCCAAAATGTTGCAGGCGATGGCGCCATTGCCAAGGTCGTCTCATCCGAACCCATCTTCCAGGAGTTCGCAGCATTCGCACAGGATGACTGGCGTTTAAGTCACAGTGTTTCGCTATCAATGGGACTCCGCTGGGAAGTGAATCCTCCTCCTACCGAAGCACATGGGAAAGCGGCTTACACAGTACTGGGCGATGTTAATGTCCCATCCTCATTGACCTTGGCGCCGCGGGGAACACCTCTCTGGCACACAACCTTCTTTAACTTTGCTCCGCGTCTAGGCATCGCTTGGACCGCCCGTTCCGAACCTGGCCAGGAGACCGTCTTCCGCGCCGGTGGTGGAGTTTTCTACGACACTGGGAACCAAACAGCAGCACTCGGTTTCAGCGGTGCAGGCTTTCTTGGTTTGGACTACTACTACAATGTAACGCTCCCGTTTGCATCATCACAGTTCGACATTTCGACCGCCGCAACACCTCCCTATACTTCAGGAATCTATGCATTCCCATCACATCTGCAGCCCCCCTATTCCCTGCAATGGAATGCAAGCGTGGAACAGGCCCTTGGAAAATCGCAGACCATGTCAGTTTCGTACGTGGCATCAAGCGGCCGAAGGCTGCTGCAAGAGCAACGTCACGTCGTGAGCGCGTTGAACCCCAATTTCAGCACGATCCTGTATTTTCCCGGCGGTGTTACTTCAAACTATCAAAGCCTGCAGGTCAAATTCCAGCGCGGTATATCGCGTGGTTTGCAGGCGCTGGCGAGCTATACATGGTCCCACTCGCTCGATTTTGGTTCGACGAACTCCGCCTATCCCTTGACCCATGGGAACTCTGACTTTGACCTGCGTCACAACTTCGAGGGTGGACTATCCTGGGAGCTTCCACATCCAACCATGAATTTCTTCATGCGCCAGGCTTTTGGCGGTTGGGGATTGGACGGTCGCGCGATGGCCAGGACCGCTTTCCCGATTACATTGCGGGGAAGCCTGCGAACGGATGCAACGGGCAACCGGTATTACAGCGGGGTCAATTACGATGCGTCGAAACCTGTATACATCTACAGCAATCAATATCCCGGCGGACGGGCGCTCAATGGCGGCATTCATCAGTCTAATCCTGCATTCACATTGCCTTCGGGGACTGCGTCTGGAAATGCCTCAAGGAATTTTGTCCGCGGGTTCAACGCAGTACAATTCAATGCTGCGCTGAGAAGAGACTTTCCGATCAGTGAACGCCTGCACCTTCAATTCCGCGCGGAGACGTTCAATCTTCTGAACCGTGCGAATTTCGGCTACGTGGACCCGACACTGTCAGACAGCCAGTTTGGCCAGGCAACCAAGACGCTCGATCAAAGCCTGGTATCGATGAGTTCGCTCTATCAACAGGGCGGGCCGCGTTCGATGCAGTTTGCACTCAAAGTGCTTTTCTAAGATTTCATCTCGTTCAGCTTATTGAACTGACTGCGTTTGCAGCCGGAGGAAGAGTTTGCGCGCGTTTGTAATCATGTTATCGATATTTTGTGAGGCCATATTACTGCTCCATGCAGGCACGGAGAAAGGGCCTTTACGCCCCTTCACCGTGCGCGATGGAATCGAGATGACCACGTTTAGTAATCCATACACGCGCTCTCCGAATGCACAATGCCAGATATCGCCTGACGGAAACGCATTTTTTGTGGTCACGACCCGTGGCATCCTTGCCACAGATCAACTCCAGTCGGAGCTATGGCTGTTCATCGCGAAGCAGGTTTCCGGCTACATTCATGGACATGCGTCGCGCCCTCCATCACCTCGCCTGCTCTTCAAACACACCGTGGTTCCGAAGGCGCTTCAATACAACTCCTACGGCGCCGTGATTACCAAGGCGCAATGGTCCAGCGACTCGCACTCGATTCTGTTTCTTGCTGAGGAAGGCGATGGCAAGCAACGCCTGCTTCGCATCGGTATAGGCAATCGAGCATTGAACGTTCTCACACCGGCTGAAATCAACGTCGAAGATTTTAGCGAAGCAGAAGGCACGGTTGTCTTATCGGTAAAGAGCACGGCTGCATCGCGAAGCAATTTCCTGCCCGGCGTCCAAATCAATAGAGACGCGGCTGTGGTTACCGATCTGGCGCTTCCAGATATTCTCTTTCCAAACCGACTGCAGGGTTCCGGATCGCCGGATCTTCCGAGAGATCTTTGGGTGAAACGCGGAACACATCTCACGCGCATCAATCAGATTTCCGGTGATGGAGCCTGGCATTTCCCGGAATCCGCAGCCGTTCAATTCCGTCCGGCGATTTCGCCAAACGGCCATGCTTTCATCGCAGCAAAGCCTGCCGAGCATATTCCAGAGACCTGGAACAAATACCAATTTGCCTCTGACAAATACCGATTTGAAAAGCTCGAAATCAAGCACGATCCGTCGGGGCTTATCTGGAGTTGGCCGTGGGAATACGTCTATGTCAATCCGGGCCGGCGCGAGGTGTTTCCACTGGTAGACGCACCGAGTGCAATCCAGGCAGGCTACTACGATCCTTTTTTTGCCAAGTGGTCGGGCGATGGGAAACGCGTTCTTGTAACGAGCACGTATCTTCCAAATCAAGGTGCGGCAGAGGGCGAGTCGCGCCCCTGCGCGGTCGCCGTATTCACGGTCGCAGACCGGACAACTTCCTGTGTGGCATACACGCGCTTTCCTCAATCCGACATACATCTTGAATCGGCATCCTTCGGCGTTACCTCGAACGATGTGGTGATTCTGTGGATGTCTGCGGGACAGACAGAGAGCGAGACGTTTAGGAAAGAGCATGGGACTTGGGCACGCGATGTGAGCCCGGCGATTCGCGCCAAAACGGATGTTCATCTCCGAGCTTATCTGAAGCAAGATATTGATCAACCTCCCAGTCTGTGGGCGGCCGAAACAACAGGCAACAACAGTAAGGAAATCTGGAACCCAAACCCCAAGTTTTCCCAAATCGCTCGCAGCGCAGCTTCCGTGTATCGCTGGCTGGACAGTACCGGATACAACTGGAGCGCTGGCCTCGTTCTTCCTCCGAATTTCGTCCGTGGACACCGGTACCCGCTGGTTATCCAGACACACGGGTTCTTCAGCGAACATGAGTTTCTTTTGGATGGCGCTTATACCACGGGCTTTGCTGCCCAAGCCCTGGCATCCGCAGGTATGGTCGTTTTGCAGATGGGTGACCGGACGGATCGGCATATCCGCCCCGCCAGAGAGGAAGCCTCCCTGATGGGCCTCGCATTTCAGTCGGCCATCGATCACTTGAATTCTGATGCCTTGATTGATCCTACAGCGGTGGGTATTATCGGCTTCAGCAGGACAAGCTGGTACGTCGAAGATGCGCTCATCCGGTTTCCGCATCTGTTTAAAGCCGCAACGATTATTGATGGCGTTGACCAGAGCTATATGAGTTACATGCTGTTCTGCACGGAATACCGGGAGTGCCGTATCGATCACGAGAACGCCAATGACAGCACACCGTTCGGAGAACATCTGGCGGCATGGCTGCGGTCGGCTCCCGGATTCAATCTGGATAAGGTCCAGACTCCGCTACGAATTGAAGCCATCGGCGCCACTTCAATTCTCGGCGAATGGGAGACCTACTCATCCCTGACGCTGCAAAGAAAACCTGTTGACCTTGTCTACCTGCCGGATGCGCAGCATATCCTTCAAAAACCGCTAGAACGACTCGCATCTCAACAAGCCAATGTGGACTGGTTCAGTTTTTGGCTTAAGGGTACGATTCCAGTGGAATCCCCGTTCCACGATTGTGAGCAATCGCATTGGGCTGCGATGTTCACGCGAATGCAAGTAGAAAAGCGGCGGGATTGATGGATTGTGACATATGTGACAGAGGCCGGCGCACGTTCTGCGCCGGCCTCTGTAGTTAAGGGAGATCAATCCCGGTTATTCGTCGGCTTCGTACGCGGCGCCGTTGGTGCGTTGGAGCACGTCGATGCTGTCGCCTGGCATGCCCTGCTTTGCACCCTGGATAATCGCTCCAGCGGCAACGGTATTGATGATTGTCGGTTTTTCGTAGCGCATATGGTCCTCTTTTCATGTTCGAATTTCCATTCACCGGTGACACCGCGCGCTGGTTTGCCGGGAATGGAGCCTGATCGTGACATGGCCTCTGGCGTTTACGCTGCAAGCCGCCCGGCTGTCGCGAAACTCTTGAGCCAGAGCTCAAACTGAATGGCCCTCATCAGGGATTGCCACTCTGAACTCTGACCTGATTGAATTTGTTGGAGATGGACCAGGAGAAGGCGCTCATCGACCAATGACAGCTTTCCAATTTCGGATCCGGTCAGAAGCGACTGGATATCGCTCACATGGCTTCTAATCGCCATCAACGGTCCGCGCATCACGTAGGCTTTTCTCCTCCTGTTGAGAATTTGCGGCGGAAGAATTCCCCGCAACGCTCTGCGTTGCAGAGAACGGCGTTCACCAGGACGTAGCAATTGGCTTGCCGGAACGCGCAACAAGAAGTCCACGAGATCGCGGTCAAGAATTGGGTATCGGTATTCAAGCCGAGTGCGGAGATATGGAAAGTGTCCTGGCAGAGAGTCTATGATTGACCACCAAGATCGAGATGCGTCCCATGCGCTCGCGGTCGTTCCAGGTCTGTAGGACAGGATCGGCCTTTCCAATTGCAACTCACGAACCAACTGCCGGCACTGGAAAGTGATCCAAGGCGGAAACGCCCGCAAAGTCTGCTCTGCCGGAAGAATCATTTCCATGCCGAACCGCGCGACATCTGCCATCGTGTGGTAGATCGGCATTCGCTTGGAAAGGCTCCAGGCAAATGCCTGCCGAAAGAACGGAACTGCGCTGCCCTCAAGAAAATAGTCAAGCAGCTCCGCCGCCGGGTTAGGAACCCCGCCAAGCAGTTCATCCCCTCCGATGCCGGACAGGATCGCCCGGTATCCGCGACTACCAACCACCGCTTCAAAGTCCGCTTCTCCCTGCGCTGCCGATTCGTCCGCTCCCGGCAACAGATAAATCGATGGCGATGGAGTGAAGTTTGGTTTTCGATTCGAGAGGTTGATGTGGATGCCGCTTTTGCCGCGCCATGCTTCCACTGCTTTGAAGTAGGGTTTTTCATTCCAGTCAGGCTCCGAGTCATCGAACAGCGAAACCGTGTCGAGAAACTGATCCTGCGATTGACCTCGTCCGCGCCAGATTGCATCCGACATACACACGATGGAACTGGAGTCCATACCTCCGCTAAGTTGCGCAATGACCTGTGATCCGTCGACGGTGCGGCGTTCGACAGACTGACGAAAGAGCAGGTGGAAGTGTTCTTCGTATTCTGCATCGTTCTTGTAGCGGACAGTACCCCGCGGTAGCCATTGCCAATGGGGCCGGCACGAGCATTTGCCGTCTCGGAACAACAGATAGTGAGCGGGAGGAACAGACCGAATGCTGCGGTAAGGAGTTTGATTGTATATCTGGGCGCCAGTCAAATAGCAGGCGGCATATACTTCATCCAAATCCAGCCCGTCTCGCTCTGCGAGGAGAGTTTCAAGGCAGCTGGACCACAAGACCGTATTCTTTTTGAACTCGAAGTAGAGTGGTCGAATTCCGGCATGATCGCGAGCGAGGTAAAGCGACCTGGTGTTTTCGGACCACAAGCCAAGCGCCCAGTCTCCGACCAACTTGGAAAAGCAGGCCTCGCCCCACTTCTCAAACGCAGCAAGGACGATTTCCGAATCTGCAGTCGCCTCGGCATCGAGGCCCAAAGGCCCACAGAGATCCTGATAGTTATCGATTCGACCATCGAGCGCCAGCATGTTGCCAGATCGATCTACGATGGGACCGGAGTCGAGTCTCGACCGTAGATGCGTATGAAACGGCTGAACCCCCATGCTGACTCTTCCTAAAGAGCGGACTTGTGTTCCATCCAAGGCGTAGCTCGCAGTGGTCTGCGCAAGCAGACGCACTCTTCCGTCTTTGATCGTCGATCCTTGAGGCGCGCACACGCCGAATTGAATGCTCATGGCAACTCTCCCGTCTAGCACCGCTCCAGTTCTCGATAGATTTCGTGCATGTACGGCTTGTCGCTTACCACAACGCCACCGACCTCAACCCATGCGTGCGACTTGAATGGGAGCATCTGCGCCCCAATCACCATTTCTGCCGGAATTCCGTGACGCCGCAGGAAGATCGCTGTACTGACGGACCGCTGGAGACAGAGAACCCGCTTTGGGTAAAACACACAAGCAACATCCATCGCATGGCAGATCACATCAGTCTGCAATCGAGTTGCCCTGCCGATCGCCCGACCTTGCACCCAGGCGTGCAATGCTGGAAAGCCTCTGGCAAACATCAGAAACTCCGTCCCCAGAAGCAACAGAAAGCCCTCAGCGACAAGCCGCTTCATCTCATTCCTCCTTTGGAACCTGAATTCTAAGTTCTCGACACAGAAAGACGATCCTGCGGGCACCCTGACCGAGAGCGGAAGAACAGGTGAATGCCCCCGTTCGGCGCTATGGTCGACTAGAACCGGATAGTGTTGCGCGGCGCGCTCCTGGAACAGGGCAGCCATCTTCCTGACATGGGCAGGATTACATTGGTCATCGTTGTCTCCAGTCACGAACAGAACCGATGGATAATCGATATTTCTGCGCACTCGGTGATAAGGAGAATAGCGGAGCAGTGCGTGGAATTCTGCCACGTTCACGACGCTGCCATATTCCGATCTCCATTTCGAGCTTGATCGAAACGTTCGTAGCAAACCATGTCGAGTAGAGGAGCTATGGACAAGACTGCCCAAAAAAGATCCGGCTGCCGGGTCATCTGTTTCTGGCAAGGACCGGTCCTCAAGCCAGCGGCACGGATCAGTGAGGGGGACACCGTGAATCATCTCTTCGATAGGGGAATGAGAAATACAGCTTAATGGCATAGCGCCTCCAATAGCTCAGGCTCGCGCGCCGCCCGGTCCATGCAGCGTACAAGCGTGCGCGCATAGGACAGTCGGTGCGGATCGTTTCGTTCAGAAGAGTTCAACCAATTGCCGCGGCCATAGAGGGTCGAGACAATCGCCATGAGCGGCATGTAAACGAAACCTTGTTCAAACACGTGTGGATCATAGTTGGTAGCCCAAACGTCCCGGTATTTGCATCGGAGGAGACGGTTGATGAATTCACGGGCATTAAGGTTCTCCACTTTGTTCAGCAACAACAAATGCTGGAGAGTACTCAAGGGATTGCCAAGGTACGTCTCGCACCAATCGATGAACTGACAGTATCCAGCACCTGTGACGATATTGCCGAGATTGATATCGCCATGCACGATGGTTTCGGGAAGATTGAGACTGGCCATGCGGCGACATACTTCTTCAAAGATCGCGTGGAGATCCTGTATCCGCTGCCTTTCAAGGCGCGGAGCTTGGGTGGAGATCTGCATACTCATCGCTTCTTCCAGATAGTTGAACAGCGCGGCGGAGTGCTTCTCGAAGACCCCCATTCCCTGATCGAATGCCCCCGCATTCAGAAGATCTAGAGTGGCTCCATCAGTCTTCATCTGAAGTTTCGCCATCGATTCCACGACCTCTTCGAGAAGCACGAGTAGCCCTAGCGGTTCTGCTGGAATCTCTGGTATCTGGGTTGCCTCACCCGACATCAACCATGCGTTCCATTCAGGCTTCGTCGAAACCAACTCCGGCAGATACCCCGTATTTAGCTTCGCGAGATACGTCGTGATCGACAGCTCATGAGCGTTTGGCTTTCCGGTCGCCTTCAGCCAATAATCGCAATCATCTTCCGTGTGCAGGCGCACCAAGGAAAACCCTCCGCCCGCGTTGAACTGCTCGATCTCGCGTTTTGTTGAGAGCCTTTTCCCGGTTGCGCCTTCCATCCATGCGATAGCCTTATCGATCCAGCCGACCTGAGAGAAAGCGCTATTACCGTTGACCTTCTCAGTCAGCATGGACAGAAGGCGTTCTCGCTGAGACTCCGATAGCTCGGTATGGTGAATTTGCGTCAATGCAATTGGTGTCAGCTTGATCGGGTCTTCGATCATGAGGACTTCAGCCACTGCAACCGGTGAAGACTCCTCTGTCGATGGGAGAAAGTCAAGACAGATGGCATACACATTCCAGGTGATCTTGATGGCTCTCTGCAATTGGTGCGCAGGCCGTGTCCATGCTGGAATCTCCACCCGCGGCAGTCGAAAGCCATCAACCGTATCGAGTGCCAGCATTCGACGCGAATCTTGCTGCACAAGAGCGATCCGGTACTCGATCATTTCAGAAACGACGTCCTGAGTCGGCATACAGAGCACTCCCTCTCAATGCAGCAGCAGATGCTTCTGTTTCAAGGTATTGAGAAACTCGCGCACATCCCGATCAACCACAGCGGAGTCCTCGCCTGTCTCTTGCGCCAGATTGGCGATGATGGTTTCAACCGGCTTGCCGCACTCCAGAGCCTGCCACACGTATGCTCCAGTGGGATTGAGCGTCGAGATCATGCCACGCTTGGTATCCAAGATGGCAGCGCCATCCTGGTTCGCAATGGTTCGTAAATGAGTGCCGGAATCTCTCATGCGCGTCTCCTCGCAAATCCGGCCCACTTGAAACAGGCCGGAATGAGACAGAGCTTAGCGCGAATTACGATGTTTGCAGATGAAAATTGCGGAGATGGCCAAACTTACTCTCGCGGACAAAATCCAAAGGGGTTGCACCACTTGAAAGCTACATCCGTGGTGCAATGGCAAGATGCCATTTTGGCCAAAATTACATCGTGGGATGACAGATGCTTCCGATGACGCTGCTAGACCGGAATAAGAACGCAGCTTGCGCGCCATAAATCTTTAAGTTCATCCTTGGCGAGCGTAGTTTTCGATCCATGCCCGCGGACACTGGATAACAGCGCGTATTTAGCGCCGTCTCTTTCGAGATAGCCGCAGATGATATTGAATCCTCTGCGAAACACATAGATGGGCCGTGACCATCCGGTTTTTCTCTGTTCGCTCTGGACGTCGGAAATCGCCGGAGCTTTTTCGAGAAACATCCACGAGCCAGGAGCAATTGCGGGATCGAGACCTTGAATTGCGCACCCGTTGGCTAAGCGCAGCGCCCGGTCACTCCACAGGTGCAATTCGGGGAACTTAACAGACAGCAGCGGAGCCCATTCGACAAGTTCGCTCCGATATACCTCCCACGCTTTGACAGGTTGGGGCAAACGCACTTCTGGACTTGTAGCCAACACATCGGCCCATTGTCTTGCATTGAGCAGAGTTTCCAAAGAGAAACGCCCCGTATCGGTAACGAGAGAACCTCCCGTTCTGAGCGCGTCCGTGTAACGCACAAAGTTTGCCACCGTAAAATAGATCAAAGAATCCACGTGCGGTTCCGAAGGAGTAAATGCTCGATAACGGCGCTCCGTCCGCTGACTCGGACTGGAACCAAAAACTTTCCGGAAGGCTTCTCGGACCAACTGTTCCTCATCCTTCGTCCTTTTGAATCGCATATGCCCGGTTGCGAAAAGGGCGTTCCTCGTCAGTTGCTCCATGGGCAGGATCAGATCGGCACAATCGCCACAGAGTGGGAGGGAATACCGCGAGGGATACTCGGGTGATGGAAGCGTCAAAGCAAACATCCGGGCACGCCCCACGATCCGCATCGCGCCCGGATAGTCGAAATTCTGAGGGCCAAGATACGCTCTTTCCGAAGTGAGTAACTGTAGTTTGCCGCGTGATACGACGCAGCGGCTGCAGCGGTAACCATTGCCGAATTGAAGCAGATAGATCACGCGCGGATTCGGATGGAATCTTTCATTCTCCGCGATGGGTTCTACTAAAGCCAGCGATCCGGGTGGAAGACTTGATCCCAGGCTGTCCTCTGTTCCCACATGGACGAAGAAGATGCCTGGCCGAAGCCAGCCAGCTTCTTCCAGAACCCGTATAGGAATGCCGGTTTGCCATCTGGTCACCAAGTCGCCCAACATCCCGCTGAACCCGGATATTTCTTCCGATGCGAATTCCAGTGGCAGATCAATCAGCCGGTCACGCTCGAACGGATATGACTCAACAATGTGAGTCCGTCCACCGTTCAGCCGCAAATCGCATTCCCGGAGTTTTACCAGATTGTAACCAAACAGACGGTGTGCTCCCTCATTCGTCAGCCTAGCCATATCAGCGACTTCATCGACCATGTTGAGCGTGGGGTGCTCTTTGGTGCGCGGGAGATTCGACAGGAGATCCTTGATCCCGACCTCGCGCCGCTCGTAGGCACGGCTCTCCTGCTCGCCGGCAGGCTTGATTTGACGATAAAGATCGCGTATGTGAACTAAGGCATCAGCAATCTCACCACGGGTGACAGGTCTATACATAACGATGTCCCCTTTTTCGAGAGTCTCAGCACGTAACCTGCGTAATCGCAGATGAACGACAGATGAATTGAACGAGTCACGGTCAGACCTTGATCTTCTTGACGACAAGCCATCTTCTCTGAAAAGAATCCCGCGTGGGCGGGAGACATCATTGTTGAACGTTCCCGTTGCATGACGTAGCTGACCTTTCTTCACCGCGCGCCGCAATACGGCGCGGGTGAAACATCACGGGAAATTTGGGATACCCGTGATCCATTGTTTCGGTCTTATAGCAAGTCTGCCTTCCTGCGTTTGATATTGCAAGCCAAACGAAAATGCAGAAGACGATAACGCAATGACTTCAATGATTTGACGAGCAAACTTATCAACATGGAAGGAACATGCCCAGATTTGTAAGACGTTCCCTGTCGGCGAATGTCGAAACCTTCGCCGACGCATCTAATCAGCGGAGGTTTTACCCATGCGAACCGCATTTTCCATTCCATCCATCGCGCTCCTCAGCTTGGCATTCGCCATCTGTGGCCAAAACGCTCCCGGCCAGGACAGCCAGACCCAACCCCCTGACACATCCCAGCCTTCCGCTCAGCCTCAGGCCCAGCCCCAACCCGAGCAACGCAGTCCCGGTGGCGACGTTGGCAGCGGTGCAGGAGACATCGGCAAAGGAACAGCCAAGGGTACAGGCGCCGCAGCCAAGGGCGTCGGGAAGGGTGCGGGTGAGCTTGTCACCCTTCACCCCATAGACGCCGCAGGCAATGTCGGAAAGGGCGCGGCCGTTGCCGGCAAGGACGTCGGCGTTGGCGCCGCCAAGGGAACAGGCAAAATCGCCAAGGGCACCGGCCGGGGGATTGGCAGGATATTTCACCATCACCATAACCCGCAGACACCACCGCCTCCATCCGAGCCACAAAACTAAGGCTGCTTGACGGTAGAAGGGGGTAGGCAGGAGTGGAACAAAAGAGAGGGCGTAGGCCAATGCTCCGGCTGAATAGTATCTCGTCAGCTTTGTTCTTGCCTGAGTCAACCACCGGACCGAATAAAGTTGTGGCGGCGGAGGCGTGTGCGGTAAAAGGACCATCAATGGAAGTCGTGCGAGCGAACTTCAATGCTGGTGATTTCAAGCGGTGCGATGAGTTGCGCCTTGACGTGGACCACGCCGTCTTGATTCTGGACGGTGCCTTCAATACGCAGGAAGCGGTTGCGCGTGACGACGATGCGATTCTGCTCGAAGATGTCAGGCGTGAGAATTACGTTGGCGATGCCGGTTTCATCTTCGAGCGAGAGAAAGACAAAGCCCTTGGCAGTGCCAGGACGCTGGCGAGCGATGACACAGCCGGCGATGCGGACAGCACGGTGATTGTCGCAGTGCGAAAGGTCGTTGGCAGAAAGAAAGCCTTCGGCACGCAGCGCGGCGCGGTAGTAGGCCATCGGATGCGGACCGGTGGTGATGCCGGTTCCAGCATAGTCTGCGGTCAGGCGTTCGTCGGTGGTCATCTGCTTGAGCGGCGTGGATGGACACCCGGATACTGACTCGTTTCCAGTTCTGCGGAGAAGCGGGCCGACAGGGCGTCCGGCCTGCTCGACCTGCCAGAGCGCATCGCGGCGATGTTCGACTTCACCGATGAAATTGAGTGCGCCGATCCGCGCCAGAGCGACCAGCTCTTTCCGGTTGAGTTCGGGAACGCGCTGCGCCATTTCCTCAATCGATGAGAAGGCTCCATCGCGATTGCGAGTAACAAGCAGCGCCTCTGCCGAGAAAATACGCAAGCCTTTTGCATAGTTGAGGCCAATGCGAAGCGAGAGCGAACCATTCGGTTCCGTTTCAAGCGTGCAGAGCCAATCGGAGCGTTGCACATCGATAGGGTGTACGCGCAGGCCGTGGCGCTGCGCATCCTTGATGAGCACCGCGGGTGAGTAGAAGCCCATCGGCTGATTGTTGAGCAGCGCGCAGGTGTATGCGGCCAGGAAGTGAACCTTGAGATAAGCGGAGGCATAGGCGATCAACGCAAAGCTGGCCGCATGGCTTTCAGGAAAACCGTACATTGCAAACGAAGCGATGCTCTGCACGATATTGTTCTGCGCTTCAGCGCCGATGCCGTTGCGCGTCATGCCTGCGCGCAGCCGGCCTTTGAGATTCTTCATGCGCTGCATGGAGCGGCGCATTCCGACGGCGCGCCGTAACTCGTCAGCCTCCGCGCCGGAAAAGTTGGCCACAGCCATTGCCATGCGCAACAACTGCTCTTGAAAAAGTGGAACGCCGAGAGTGCGCTTGAGCACGGGTTCGAGCGATGGATGCGGATAGGTGACCGGTTCCTTGCCCTGGCGGCGGCGCATGTATGGGTGCATCATTTTGCCGACGATGGGGCCGGGGCGAATGATGGCCACCTGCACAACAAGATCGTAAAAACGCGTGGGAGCGTTTTGCGGAATCGATGCCATCTGCGCGCGGCTCTCGATTTGAAACATTCCCACGGTGTCGGCCTTGCGCAGCGTCGCGTAGACAAGCGGATCTTCGGGCAGCGCAGCCAGGTCCACCTGCTTGCCGTAGTGGCGCGGGATCAGCTCGATTGAGTCCTTGAGCGCGGCCATCATGCCCAGTCCGAGCAGGTCCACCTTGATGAGGCCCATCTCGGCGCAGTCTTCCTTGTCCCACTGAATGACGGTGCGGCCCTGCATCGACGCGCGCTCGATGGGGACAACGCGGTTGAGCATTCCGGCGCAGATGACCATGCCGCCAGAGTGCTGGCCGAGATGGCGCGGCAGATCCTTCATGCGCAGACAGAGATCGAGATAGCGCGCGATGCGTGGATGACGAATGTCGAAACCGGCCTGCTCGAAGCGGTGCTCCATCGTGTCATTCTCGCCGCGCCACTCCCAGTGACCCATGAGGCTGGAGAGCCGCGCAATCTGTTCCTCCTCGAAGCCAAGCGCCTTGCCAACCTCGTTCGATGCCGAGCGGCTGCGATAGGTGATGACGTTGGCGGTCATGGCCGCGCCAAGCTGGCCATAACGCTCGTAGATGTACTGAATGACCCGTTCGCGCTGCTCGCCGGAAGGCAGATCGAGGTCGATGTCGGGCCACTCGCCGCGATTCTCGTTGAGGAAGCGCTCGAAAAGCAACTCCATGCCGACGGGATCGACGGCAGTGATTTCAAGCGCATAGCAGACGGCCGAGTTGGCTGCCGAGCCACGTCCTTGCACAAGGATTCCATGCTTCTGGCAGTAGCGGATGAGATCCCAGACAATGAGGAAGTAGCCGGCGAAGCCGAGCTTGGCAATGAGCTTCAGTTCGTGCTCGACCTGGGCGAGGGCCTTGTCGAGCAGATGGCGCTTGGACGGAACAGTGTAGCGCAGGTGCACGCCTTCCTCGACGCGCTTGGCCAGGAAGCTGTCCATCGTTTCGCCCTCGGGAACGGGATAATGCGGGAACTCGTAGCCGAGATGGTCGAGTGTGAATGTGAGACGGTCGCTCACGATGCGCGTGTTGGCAATCGCTTCGGGAATATCGCGGAAGAGCGCGGCCATTTCACCGCCAGAACGCAACAGGCGCTGGCCGTTTGCCGTAAGCAGGCGGCCCGCCTCGTCGAGCGTGGTGTGATGGCGAATCGCGGTCAGCACGTCCAGAATCTCGCGGTCCTCTTCGGTGCTGTAGCGCACGCCGTTGGTTGCAATCACCGGCAGATGCAATTCAGATGCAAGATTTAGCAGTAATTGATTGCGAGACTCCTCATCACGTTGCTGGTGGCGCTGGAGCTCAAGATAGAGATGGCCACGTCCATAGATGGAGGAAAGTCTCTCTGTAATCTTGCGTGCTTCCGTCGGGCCGCAATTTGCCAGCGCGGCTGCGAGCGGGCCTTCGTCGCCGCCGGTGAGGCAAATCAGTCCAGCGGAGAATTCTTCAAGATCATCCAGCGTGGCTGCGCCCTCGGCCTTGGTCACCTCGCGCATTTTGAAGCGCGTGATGAGCTGGCAGAGATTCTGGTAGCCGGTCGGCGATGCGCAGAGCAGTAGAATGCGCGGCGGTTCTGCCGGACACTGATGCGGCAGCCATGCCGGCGGCGTGAGCCTGTTGCCAAAAGAACTAACTGCAATCTCCGCGCCAATGTGCGCGCGAAGGCCGAGCCGCTTTGCAGTCGTGTGAAAGCGCGCCACGCCGTAAAGTCCGTTGCGGTCGGCGAGAGCCATCGCAGGGAGGCCGAGTTGCACCGCGCGCTCGACGAGCGCTTCTGGCTGTGAGCCGCCGTCAAGAAAGCTGAAAGCACTGGCGGTATGCAACTCCACATAATCGGAACCGTTGGGGGAGTCGTTAGTCATAGAAAGCCTCAAGGCACCAGCGGTCTTGCGCGTGATCGAGCACCAAAAGACAGGCAACGGGTGAGCTGTCCTGCGCCTGCGCCAGCACGTCCCACTCGTCGGTATCCCACGAGTCTGCGGCCCACCAACTCCCCTGGCTGCGCCATGGACCGAAGGCCGCCTCAACCCGATAGCTTCGTTGACCATCATGGAAGATCGCCGGCCGATCGGCGCGCATCACCATGCGCACGGCGAGCGGCGGCCGCATCCTGCGCAGAGCCATGTGCGGACGCTGAACTTTCGTTTCGGCAGAATGGTACTCTGCAACAAAGCTTTCCATGCGAAAGCTACCGGCGCGATGCGTATCTTCCAGCACCGGCGAGCCAACGCGATCCTCGCCGGCAATGGCCTTCAGCCGGGCAATCGTCACATCCAGCCGCGAAGGCTCTGGAGTCTGCGGCGCGAAGAGCCCGAGTTGCACCTTGCTTGATTGCCCGGCCTCGGCGGTCATCGTCAGCGATTGCACCGCAGCCTGCGGCGGATGCGCGGCAATTTCCAGTTGCAGCAGCTTGAGCAGAAACTTGCGATCGACGGAGGGCAGCGCTGGCCGGATCAGGAGCCGATGAACCGGACTGCCTTCCAATTTCATCTCCACAGCGAATGTCGCCAAAGACAGCGCCTTTGCTACCGCGCGCGCAACCAGGCAATCGATCATGCGCGCACCAACAAAGAGCAGCGAGTCCATCTGCTCGACAGGCGTTTCAAACTCGCAGACTTCCTTCAAGGAGAACTCCGGCTCGAAGGGTTGGAAGGTGTGCGAGGCCGTGCCGTGAGCCAGTTCGCGCCATCTGCGAGCCTCTGCGCCGAGCCGTGACACTAGTTCCGCCTCGGGCAGCGCGGCCAGCTCGCCAAGCGTGCGAATGCCCCAGATGGCAAAGGTCTCCTCGTGCTCTGGAGCAAGGCACAATGCCGCGATGGGCAACTTCGCCAGCGCGTGTGCCTCTTCGCCTTCAGCGATTACCGTGATTCCGCGTGATGCAGCGGCCTTCAGCCGCGCCGTATGAAAGTTCGCGCTCATCGCAATCGAAATGCGAAAGCCAGCCTCGGTCAGCGCAGTACGCAGCCTCTCGGCAAGCTGTTGCGGTGGGCCAAAAAGCAGTTCCGTGCCCGCAATATCGAGGACAAATGCGCAGACCGTTCCGCCGCTTACATCTTCGATGCGCGGAGAAAAGTTGGACGCGCACTCCAGCAGCACCGCGCGCGCAGCCGTCTCGCCTTCCGTGGAGCGCGGCAACAAATGCAGCCCGGCAATGCCTTCTGTCTCCAGCCGCGTCATCCCAGGCACAGCGCCGCGCAGTCGCGCATTGCGGTTCAGGGCGCAGATCGTCTCCAGCGGCGGGCGGCCTTCAAGCACGGCCACCGGCTCCGACTGCAAATCCTGCCGCAACCGCAGCAATGCCTGCGCGGGAAACTCCGCCGCATGAACACAGAGATAAAGCTCCCGGTTCATGAACGCTCCTCCGCAGCCCAACTGGTTGCGGACGACCAACTGGAAACAGGCGGTTTTCGTGCTCCAGTCCAACCGGGCGAGAAGCGCTGGCGTTCGCGACGCACCTCACAGTTGAAGCCGTCGAGCACCGTCCCTCCGGCCGTTTTCGCCCGCAGCGGTAGGCACTCCAGAACAGCGGCGGCGCTCGATTGCGCATAGGAGGCTTCCCCGAGCACGACCAAACTGCAGCGCGAGCGGTCGGCCGCTTGGCGAAAGCGAAACCAGGTGGCCAACGGAATCCTGCTCGCGTGCTCCGGCGCGGTGTCGCCCAGGTCGAGCACGATGGCGGCAAACCCACCGGCCTGTAGCAGCAGATCGGTAGCTCGGACAGCTTGGTCGAACCGCGTCCAAGGCTTACTTTTCGCTGGTCCGTTCGCACTCCGGCAACGCACCCACAGCAAACGCCTCAGGCACACGCCATTGGCCGCCGCCGACTCCGGATCGAAAGCGTCTCCAGCATCCACCCAGGCGCAGACTCGTTCCTCGCTGGTCCGCTGCGCAAGAAACGAGAGCGCCAGACTCGTCCGGCCGGAAGATTGCGGCCCCATCACCTCGCTGATGGCGCCTACGGGAAACCCGCCATCGAGCTGCGCATCCACTGCTCGAATCCCCGTGGTTGCCGTCTCGCGAATGGTCCGCAACGCAGGCGTAAGCGCCGCCGGAAAGCGGTGTTCAAGGGCGTGCTCGATCTCGATGCGAAGTGCAGACGCGGAAGACATGGCAGAATTAATATATTCGCCTTTTCTTCGCTCCGCACTTGCTTAGGTTGTGTGTGCGTCAAGGCTTTCGTTCTTGAAAGCCGAGCACCCATCTTTTCAATGCGTTACGGGAGACTTGGCATGGTAAGCCAAGGCCAAGTTTGTGCGAACACCGAAGTTCAACTTCCTCTTGCCCGTCAACCACCGCAACTCGGTAAATGGGAGCTATCCCCGATGCAAGTGCTACCGCTTTCGGTGAGTGAACCGGCGATTTGGCGAAAATCCAGGATCGACTCTGGCGGCATCGGGCGGATACCTAGCCTAGTGTTACGATGTGAGACCGAGCCTCTTCTTTATCTCTGCCTCGGCAATTGAGGCCACGACGGAAAGGGCTACTCCGGGAAGACCCTTCAGCCGTTCTTTCGTCCTCTCCCAAGTGCTAATGTCTTTGATGTTGTCTAAAAACTCATGACCAGCCCACGTCAAGCTGTATATACCCACGAGCCGTTCCTCGCTTATTTTACCTTTTATGAAATCTGCGCTCACGAGAAGCGAAACATGGTAGTTCACTTCTTCCAGTGAATGTTCGGGAAAGTCCGAGACGCAGAGAGCTACTTTAGAACTTCTGTTTGTAGAGCAACAATACAGCCAATTTGAACCATTGAAATGGGAATTTCCCTCCAAAGAGATCAATACGCTACGGATCAAATCCATGTCACGCTTCACATCTGCCCCTTACGATACACAAATCGTCTACATAGGATACGCTCCAAGTGGTACCACTTGGTCGTTTTCCTCGTCAAAGTACTTTCCAGACACTACCGTTTTTTTAGTGGTCCATCCTTTCCTAACGGCGAACCTTTTGCCGTCGTCACCAGTCGGCGGTAATCTTCCCACCCTTCGCAAAGAACGCGAAGGATGGAGCACCCACTGTTATGGACAGTTGGCTGTCGAGAACAGCCCATACCACTCGACCTGCCCAGAGCTTCATTCCCGCGTATCAGGCAGCTAAATCATTTCCGCGTCAGTCTCTCCACAAGCTGATTAGGCACTCCAAGAATGACCTCTGACGGTCTGTAGCGTCTGACCTCTCCACACAGAGGGCAGGAGACCACCACGGAAGCAAAAGGGAACGCCTGCACTCCAGCCGATACGTCCCGGCTGCATCGCTTGCACGAGACGACGAACATCTTGCGGATTATCTCTGGAAAGCCAAGAGCCATCACCGGATTATAGCGAACAGAAGGCGAATACGCTAGAGAAGAAGGCTCCGGTCGAAATGTGCACCGGCGATTTGGCGTAAGGCCAGAATCCCTTCTGGCGGTATCGGCGTTTCCCAAGCTCTATCCATTAATCAATGCCTATAAATGATGCCGGACAAATATCATGCCCCGCACGTCATTTGGATATTGGGACCAACTTTGCTCGGATGCCTAACCCGTTTGAAGATTCAGTCTTCGCCCAACATGCCTGTTGAACGGCTGTGGCCCGCGCTGCCCCATAAAAATCGGGAAATAGTGTTGCTGCCGTTATCCCGTTTCTTTCGCAAAGATCAATAATCTTCGGGGCCTCTGAAACTGGAAGCGTGATCTTGGCTAAGGATTTGCTCCCCGACTCTACAACGTAATCGCAGAGTTCCTCCGGCTGTGCAAAGACACTTCCGCGCGCGTATTTTTGCCTCAATAAGGTAAACATTCCAGCCTGCGCGGCAACATTTGCATTGTTTCCTCCCGGAACACGTATGAACTCGAGTTTATCTAAACGCGGGATAGTCATCTGAGTATCAAGAACCCATACGGCCATATATTCAGATGTCTTATTGAATAGAGCTTCAGATGCTGCAAAATACGCCGCGACATAAGATCGGCGGCTCCAATCAAGAAGTCGCGTCTTGAGCCCGTAGTGCTGAGCGAGCGCCATAATCTCGTAATATTCTGGCGACGGCCACAATTTGCGTTGGAAGATAAATGTATCCATTACTTTTATGGGATCAAGATAGCTGCTTCGAAATTCTGAAGAATCAGACTGAATACGCAGCCCTGCAGAGTCGCAATATTCTGCAAAAGTTCGAAGCGTAGCAATTTCGACAAATATTCGCTGATCGGACAGGTATGGAGTGCCTCGAAAGAGTGTCGAATAGATCGGATGATCATGATCCCGAAGTATCGAAGGCAGGAGCTTCCAATCGGCATTGGCCTGACCGCGAAATATAGGCCGATTCTGAGGGGTAAAGAAATATCTTTGCGGGGACAGCATCTCCCAGAACTCCTCCGCCTCGGTGACCTCGAATTCTTTGATTGGCATCGAATCTCCCTCTGTTGCTTTTGTCTCGATGGACAGGTCCATTGGTCAACCTCTATTCAACCTAAAGGTCATATAGCATTTTCAGTGACTATTCTGATGGCCTTGGCCTTATCTTGGCAATCATTATGATGAGTGGTCCCTTCGTGCAATCTATGGGTATAGTGTCTCTTCCATCAATAATGGCAAATGGCTTAGCGTTCGCGAATCGGCCAAACGCAAAAGTCTGGGTTTATGCAAACAGCCCGATGCACTCATTGAACTCACCCGCATTGTTCTTGTCGGATGATTTGAATTCGCACCTCTGGCGTTCTCGATGTTTCTCTGCCTGACTCTCTGGGACAACCAAGTTCCGCGTAGGGTGCGCCGGCCTCGTGGGAGCGCCCTACTCAGCATGAAGTTCCTCGCAAGCATTGAATAATCCAGAAAATTCAATCTGCGAAATTCAGAAGAGGATGAGACCAAATCCGCTATGCTAATTGGAGCATGTGCGGTCGATTCGCCAGAAGATCCACTCAAACGCTTCTCGCCAACTGGTTCGGTGTGGGACTTGAGGAAATGCCGTGGTTTGCGCCCAGCTACAACGTCGCTCCGCAGAGCTTCCAGCCAGTCGTGCGCCTGGATCGCGACTCAGGTAAGCGTGCAATTTCGCTGCTGCGCTGGGGCTTGGTTCCCTTCTGGGCAAAAGATGCCAAGATTGGCTTTTCCACCATCAACGCTCGCGCTGAAGAGGCGGCGTCCAAGCCAGCCTACCGCGAAGCCCTCAAGAAACGTCGCTGTCTGGTGCCCGCCGATGCTTTCTATGAGTGGGCTCGCCCCGCCCCCAAGACCAAGCGGCCCCTTGCCTTCGCGCTCACCAGCGGCGAACCCTACGCCTTTGCCGGCCTGTGGGAGAGCTGGCGTCCCAAGGACGGCGAGCCGTTGGAAACCTTCACCATCCTGACGACTGGCTCAAACGAAATCATGGCGCCGATCCACAACCGTATGCCAGTGATCCTGGAGCCGAGGGACTACGACCGCTGGCTCGATGCCGGCGGTCCGGCAGCTCCGCCCGTGGACCTGCTCCGGCCTTATCCTGCCGAGCGCATGACCGCTTGGCCGGTCAGCGCACGCGTCGGCAATGTGCGGAACAATGATCCCGAGCTATTGAAGCCGGTCGTTTGAGCGCCGCTGCTCCGGCCGGTCTTACAGCTTCCATGGCGTGGGCTGAAGGGTTTCCGGCAGGTAGAGCGGATGGAATGGTGTGCCGTCGATCATGAGACAGAGGATATAAGGCTTGATCCTGGCATATGCTTTCGACATCAGAGCAACTTCCAATCCTCGCGCCTTGAGGACGCGCGTCTGTGGCTTTCCGTATAAGAATTATGCTTTGGCGTTTCCGGTTGCTCCAATTCATCGCACACGGAACATCCAGGATCACCACATCCGTGAGATCGAACCGGCGTTTCTTCGCGCCCACTTCCTGCAAGACTACGCCACCGTCGTTGCGCGCATGCCAGCGACCTCAGTGCTCATCTCTCAGCTTTGCATCGCGGGTATTTCAATGGGACAACAATACTTCACCGATGGAGGACCTTTCCATGGTCTCAGGTTCCGATCTCTATCTCACAGCAGCTTGACTGATAGCGTTTTGTGACATTGCCTTCCATGCTTTCATGATGGAAACCTGCATCTGCCTGTACGCTGTGCCGCTCTGCACGCTCATCTCTTTTTGCGCCCTGCGGACTCTCAGGCACCGCGAGAGGAAAGCTGGCTGCGCCCGGCGGCGGCCGGGATTCTGCTTCGTCTGCCGTGCCAATCGGCGCCCCTGACAAAAAAACGATACTGCACCGCAGACGCCCTGCGGGTTTCGGCTCCCCCTGAAGGTCCCCCCGAAAGAGCATCCCGTCCGCCTTGGGAGCAGCTATCTCTCGCGCCCTTCGGGTGTGTGTCCTGAGAGATCACTCCGGGACCACAAAGGAGATCAAAGCCATGCAGACGCAAGCTACAATTCAGAACCAGTTCATCAACACAATTGCACATGGAGATTGCATTCAAGTCATGCGCCAGATGCCAGCAAACAGCGTCGATTTCATACTCACCGATCCGCCGTACCTGGTGAACTACAAGGATCGTACAGGCCGCTCTATCAAGAATGACTCGAATAGCGATTGGCTGATACCCGCAATGAGAGAAGCCTACAGAGTTCTCAAGCAGGATCGGGTTGCTGTGATGTTCTACGGATGGAGCGCTGTCGATAAATTCTTTGCGGCATGGCGCGAAGCAGGATTCTATCCGGTCGGCCATATTGTCTTTCGCAAAGACTACGCATCGAGGAGCAGGATGGTTCGCTATCAGCATGAACAGGCGTACCTGCTGGCGAAGGGAAAGCCTCCGCTGCCGAAGAATCCAATCGCGGACGTGATCGATATCGGCTACAGCGGCAACAAGCTGCATCCGACTCAGAAACCTCTTTCAGCGCTCGTTCCCCTGATTCGCAGCTTCTCGTTGCCGGGCGACGTTTTGCTTGATCCGTTTGCTGGCAGCGGAAGCTCCTGCGCAGCGGCGGCGCTTACGCATCGCAGATACATTGGAATCGAATTGGACGATGAGTATTACACCGAAGCGAGTGCAAGATTGACCCGGGTTCACCAGAGGATCGCGCAAGCGGTCCTCTGATCTGGTCGCATCTACCGGATCGATAGTTCATCTATGAAGCTGGCGGGACGAATCCTCTGGCGTTCCAACCTGCGAATCAGTTTGCTTGCGAACTCGCTCCGCCTCAAGGCGAACGCTAATCTGAAGCCTCGTTTTTACCGCCTTGACCCGGATCGGGTTCGCGTCCGGTCTCCTGCCATGGTTGGAATGCCATGATCTGCGCCCTGCCGTGCTTGTTTATGCTAGCAATGACATGGCGCCGTAATAGAGCGTCTGGATATTGACTCATCGTGAAGGATATACGTGCAGCTTGCCGGCGGCCTCCACACGGCAACAACTACGCCTTGACAACGCAGTTATGCCATGAAAATACGGCCTTTCCAAGTTCTTTTTCTATCTGGGGTCACCGCAATCAACACTCTTCCGGTGAGAAATGCGGGCTAATTTATGGTGACAAGCGCGCTTGGATTCGTGGCAGATGCAACGATGGTCAATGTCTTCTGCGCCCGGCTCATTGCAACATATAAAGTGCACCTTCCGACGGGATCGTCAGCGAAATGTCTGCCGTCGCAGGCCATAATCATGACGTGGCTGCATTGCAGGCCTTTTGCCTTGTGAATAGTGCTTACCGCCTTGGTGGGAATCGGGGATCGCGTATAGGCGCGCCGCCGCGTAATTTCCGACAACCCTTCATCGCAGTCGTCAAATTCGCCGAGCTTAATCGCCTCCCAAAATTCACACCGATTATCCAAACAAATCGAGGAAAAATTCTGATCCGCTTTTTGGAGCTGCTCCAATCGAGTAAGAAACGCGGCGACTCCCCGGTGATTTGGCTCGCCAATAAGAATGCGTCCGAGGGCCTGCAGTTGTGCAGGCTTGCCTCGGCAGGTTCGAAAGCACCCTTCTTCGATTTCCTTCAACAGTCGAGTACTGAAATCGCTTCGGGTAAAGCCCGTGGACACATGTTCCAGGAATTTCACCACCGCCTCTCCAATCTTCTGAGGATTTCCTTGATGTTCTCGCGTTGCCGTTACGAGACCAGGGAGTGAATCCCGGACGTGGCCTTCCCACAGAATCAGCCTACGATTGAACAATGCGTGAACCGCTTTCGTCGTTTCCGTATAGGCGGCCAATATGAGTAAAGGATTTGCCGCACGTTCGGCTTGATAGATGGGTCCACTCTGGGTGCGATCAATTCGGTATCCCGAAGATCGCTCTGAAACATTGTCGGCAATAATGACCTTGAGACCGGACGGCCACGGCGGGCGGAGATCAACCTCCTTTCCTGTCGCGAGATTATTCCGCGCCATCAAAATCCACTGGCCAAGTTCGGCGGAGCCATTCTCCCAACGATGGGGTGTCTCCAACCGTTCAAAACGGTCGGCATTGCAAACGAGATCGTTCCAGCGTTTTGCGCCGTCGTCTTTTTTTTTGCTGCCCCGCTCACCGAATATGCGCTGCATCGGGTCGCCGAAAATTCGGACGTGCGCACCTGCGTCGTGCAAAGTCAATATAGCGGTCTCTTGGTCCCGTGTTGCATCTTGATGTTCGTCGCAAATGACCACAGGGTAACGGTTTGCGAGGGAGCAAGCGACGATGGGGGAATCGCGCAAAAGCGACGCCACACGTTGCGCTACAATGCCATATCGATCCGATGCGCAGCATGCCCAAGCGCCCACGTCCTTCGGAAGATCAAGAGTGGAGTGGTACGCAGACGCGATTTGCACGAGCAGGCTATCGATGGTCCGTATGTCGACGTTGCGCTGGCGATCGTTATCGTTGGTACGATCGGCAAAAGCGCTTACGGCGGCATGGGTGTGGGTCAGGACAAGCACGCGGCGCTTGCCCACCTCCGACATGGCATCACGTGCGTAGTCCGCGCCCTGGTAGGTCTTTCCACACCCAGCTGGTGCTTCCACTACAACTAGTCGAGCCGATGACCGAAGTGCCGAATGTACGGAGTCGTCGCTCATCGTCATGAGAGGTCGTGGACTTCGGGGAGTGCCAATGCTCCACGCACGGCATTTACAAACGGCAAAAGTTGGATCTTAAGTTGCGGCCACGCACCGAACGCGAAAACCTTCTCAAGGAGTTCTTCCCCACCTTCGCGCGATTTGAACCAGCATTGACAATGCTTCTTGAATGCCTTCTTGGTGTTCTTATCGAGCCCTTGATCGTCCGGCACAGACCCCGTCGCCGTCTCAACAATGAGTTTCTTGATATCTGAGCATTTTGCTTTGAGCGAGTCGAAATCCTTCTCCTTGCTTCCCAACCGCTCCGCGAGAGTCCGCAAGCGTTCTCCGGTCTTTTCTCCTGCTGGGTCTTCGATGAGCTGCAGCATTTTGGCATCCGGGATGTGGGCGATAATCTCGGATTCCGTGCACCCAGATTGCCACTGAAAGAGAAGCTTGCCGAGCGTTTGTTTGACTTCTGCCCAACGGGTGGGAAAGCGTCCCTCCTCGTCCGCAAAGCCTCCGCAGGTCAAATGATTCTTTCCAAACGCCTCCAGGAGTTCAAGCGCCTTGTCATTCCCTTCGGCATCTGATATCCAGATGCCGTACTCCAGAAGATTCTGGCCGACACCCCGTTTCAAAAGTCCAGACACAAGCCCAAATTCTGTTTTCCCTTCGGCGAAGATGACGAGACGGGAGAGAAAGGATTCCGAATCGCGCTCCCGATGCTGATGTACGACGCCGTTGCTGGGAAGTTTGCCAATCCTGCTCTTAGTGTCAAGATACCAGACCGTGACTTTCGATCCTGCCTGGAGAGCAGCGGGGCTATGCGTTGTAACAAATACCTGAGATGCTCCGTTTTGAAGCCGCGCCATCAAATCCCGCTGACGATAGGGTTCCAGCCCTCGTTCGATCTCATCGACTACGGTGATCGGATTTTCCCCCTGACGCGCCGAGGCAATTTCGAGGGCGGATAACCGCCGTGTGCCTGCACCCCAGCTCGCCAGCGGAAGACTCACTCCCTGTTTTTCAGCCGTGAGGCCAATCAGCGCGTTTAGAGAAATGCCTTGGCTTCCCGTCAATCCCAACCCGAGGCCATTGGGCAGTTTTCGTGCCTGAAACGCCTTATCGAGTTCCTTGAGCTTCCCTTGGGCATTCGCCGTGAGTTCCGCATCAACGCTCCCTTCCGCGAATTTGCTGCCGAGTTTCGCGCGGAGCGTCTTATCATCGATCAACCTTTCGAGGGCCGAACCCCATACAAGGCGGAGGTCGCGATCATTGCGATCATCGCCGCTCAGCCGCACGAGGCCTATGCGACGTCTCAAGCCAACCCCTAGCACATCCGCCTCGCCGTCCGGCTGCACCAGTTCAAAGAGAAGATCGAAATCCTCGGTTCCGCGGACCCGTAGGACGTACACCGGCGTGTAGATCGTCTGGAAAAGCGAACCGCCGTCAGGACTCGGAACGGAAGGGTTCTTTCCGTCCCACTGCCAGGGCCACGCGTGTTTCGATTGTTCATTTATTCCGCACGATGCAGGCAAGGAAAACACGCCTTCGATGCTGAAGCCCTGCGATACGCCCCGCTGCCAGTAATCGGCATCAGTGAGTACCATGCTTGTCGACGGATGGAGGAGGAGTGCGATCGCTTCGAGAATGGTTGTCTTTCCCGTATCGCCCCCTCCGAGGATGACGTTAACGCCCGCTTCGGGATACCATTCGAGCGCTTCAATTCCGCGAAACCGTTCGATTTTCAAACGGTGGATTCGGGGCGCGTTGATCGTGGGGGCATCAGCCATGGGATCATCCATGAAAGCCGTCTGTGCGACGTTGGAAATGGCGTGGTCGGTCTCCTCACGGAGGCTCAAAGAGCCAATCTGACGGTCGGGGGAGTTCGTTAGAAGCGTAAGTCAGATCACCCGCATTGTCAAAGCACAAGTAAAAAATCAGATGCCAGACTCCGGATAGTCTCGTGGCCGTAGTTAGCATCAACTACATCAATACATTACGGCCAATCAATTCTATCGAATCGCGCCATCTGCTGAGTTCCGTAAGCTTCATCAACCATTGACGCAAAGTCAATCAATCCTCGAACATGGCGTCTCATTCCCCCTACTGTCTCAAAGTTGCGATTTCTTGCATGTTCAATCGCTCCTAGAGTTTCAAGATAATAAAGGTGTTGACGCAGACCTTCGCGGAACGCACGCGACAATCTAGGGAGAGAACCGTCCACGAGTAGGCCAAGTACACTTTTTTTAGCGCCAGGTGGGCTTACTACGGTCTTCTTCGAATTGACATATAGGCCATCAGAGATAAGCAGCTTCTTTAAATTCCAAATAAACTTGCTGGCTATGGAGCGATCAAACTTTTTGCTGCGTGTCGAAAATGTCATATCGTCAGCATATCGACTATATTGGAGGCCGATCTTCTTGCTCATACGCGTAATCTGCTCGTCCAATTCTCTCATTATAAGGTTCGAAAGCATTGGGCTTGTTGGAGCCCCTTGAGGTAAATACCCAATACTGTCCCGGCTATAGGCAGATATTTTAAACTCATGTCTGTTCTGCCAGTTAGTAAATCTGTATCTAGGACTTATCTCTGGAGCTAAAGTGCAAATTCGCGCCATCTCGAATGAAATCAAGCGCTGATAGCCTAACGAGCGAAATACTCGATAAACCTGGATTTCAGACAATGATGAAAAGAAACCAGATACGTCAATCTTGATCAGCCATTGTGCGCCACAATGCTTCGCCGCACACTTAACGATCGTTGAATCTGGAGAATAGGCAAAGCTATTTCTGTGAACAGGCACTTGGTTTAATATGTACTTTGCAATCCACCGTTGGACATTCATCAAATCCGGCTCTGGAATACTGATACGCCGCATTCCTCCAGAGTGCTTACGGATTAAAAAACTTCTATATGAATTACTGGAGCGTGTAACGTACTTTCGAAGACTTTTGTAGGCAATAGTTGCTCGCTGAGCAAGATGATTGAGAGAAAGAATAGATGGCAAATCTGGATTAAACTCAACAATTATCTCTATTTGTTGCACAGCACATTCTAGAAGACTGTCCTCTCGACCAATCTTTCTACCCTGCTCGATATAGTGTTGAGAAGACCACATAAGAGGATACTTTGACGCGACGCACTCAAGACACCTTACCGCGATGAACGCTAGCGTCGTCGCGGAGCGGACGAGAACGACTCCGACCCGAGGCTTGCGAAGGAAGAGGAGCCGTTCTCGCCCTCTCGCTAGCGCAAGCTATTACATAGAGTAGCTGCAATCAGCACTCCTGTGAACACTTTACTCTGTGCCCACCAAGGCCCGGCCTTTCGACCAAGGCGCACTATCCTCTATGTGGTCTTCCTCAACATTTTCGGATAATACTCCTCTTCACCCTTAGGCGCAACGGGAATGCGCAGCTTCTTCACTTTCCGGGATGCCTCTAGCTCCGCAAAACCTGCATTCGTCAAGCGATGCGTAATCGTGAGAAATCCCCACTGAACACAGTCTCGTATAATCTGCGCGCATTGCTGATTGCTTAATCCTGTGGCAAAAGTTAGCGCCCCAGTTCCTCGAATTCCTCTAGCTGCAAATGCTAGTACTAGAAGCGTATCCTCGCTGATCGGCGGCCTCACCGAAGTGATCGCGCGAGCAAGCCTTGCTTGTCCAGCCTCCATCAAAACAGAAATACTGTCTCGACGCGAAATCTCCAATGGAAACGCCGATTTCTCCGCAGGAAGTATTGCCCGATCAGGAAAAAGAGGTAGCCAATGTTTCTTGCGATTCTGAGGAGCCCATAGAATTGCAGGCGCGTTATTTGGGCATCCATGCTCGAAAACAATGGATGCCATCGTGTCATGAAATCCGAGGGGGAAACCCGGCTTTGACGTAAGCCGACCATATTTCTGGCAAAGCGCAACGATTTCATTCTTCGATTGTCTGGGCCACGGTAATGATAAAAAAGTTGGGCAAACGATCTCGGCTCGTACAGATGGACCATACACTGATCGCTCAACTTTCGCTTTTCCTTTATCAGTTGCCGCATAACTAACAACAATAAACTGAAAATTGTCTCGTGATAACCAAGATCGTATGCTTCGGCTTTCCCACAGCGCATCGATAAATTCGACTACTCGACTGCCTGACCCCAAGAGGTCATCTACGACAACAATGGCATCGCATTGTCTTTTTCGCATTTGTTCCACTGTCGGGTGGTTGATAAATATGTCAGGAGAAGATTTGCATATGTTCCTGATTGTTAATGCAACACTCGCTTCACTTCCCAAATCGCTGCCACGAGCAACTGCATCAACCGATAACTTGAGATCAGTTGAAACTAGAGTATTAACAAATTCAGCTTTTTTAGCTTTTTTTAGTTCTCTGGCCGCAAAAAGCGCGATATAGCCATTTATACCCTCTTTTGTTTGCCTAATAAGGCGATCTAAAGTGCGATCAAATAAGGAGTGAGAGATCAGCGTAAGTGAATTGACTAACCGATAAGCCACTTCGTCGTCGACAGCATCAAATTGTGCAAGCCACGTCCGTCCACGTTCCGTGAGTGGTAGCTTTCGATTGATCGAATTCTTCTTTTCGTTCTCTTGTTTTCGATTCAATGAATTCCTTGATCATTGCTAACACAAATCTAGTTTAGCTGCAACTCGCAGATTACTGAACGGACGCATTCTCTTCACTCTTTGCCCCAAAGCGCCGGATTATTCCTGATCGGTAATATCATTCTTGACATTGCCTCAGCGATGCGAGATCATTCCCGTACGGGAACAAATTAGGTGAGCCTGTGAAATATACGGCACAAATGATCGGCCAAATAATCCGGGAAAACCGGAAGCGGTTGGGCGTCACACAAAAGGATTTGGCGCTGACCTCCGGCACGGGTCTGCGCTTTGTCATTGACCTCGAAAAGGGTAAAGAAACCTGCCAGATTGGCAAGGTTCTGACGGTCCTGCAAACGCTTGGAATCCAGATCGTGCTGACACCGCCCGCGGTTTCAGGGAGTGAGGGGTAGCGCATGGCGAAAACCCTGGATGTCTACTTGCACAGAGAATTGGTCGGCCACTTGATTCAGAATGAGGGCGGCCAGATGGTCTTTGACTACGCGGAAAGCTGGTTGCAAGAGCCCGGCGCAACGCCCTTGTCCCATTCGCTGCCGCTGCGGGAGAAGCGCTTCACGCGCAAAGAATGCCGCGGGTACTTTGCCGGTGTCCTTCCCGAAGAGAGCAGTCGCACGATCATTGCCCGCAACCTTGGCATCAGCGAGCGCAATGATTATGCCATGCTGGAGCGGATCGGCGGGGAATGCGCGGGTGCTGTCACGTTCCTCCCGGCTGGCGAACCTCTGCCCGACCGCGACGACCAGTACCGGGCGCTTTCCTTGCCAGAACTGGCCGGGATCCTCCGGGAACTGCCGCGCCGTCCGCTATTGGCCGGCGAAACCGGAATGCGACTCTCGCTGGCCGGCGCTCAGAACAAGATTGCCGTGCGCGTGGAGGGGGACGCCGTCTCGCTCCCCTTGGGCGGCGCGCCCAGCACGCACATCCTGAAGCCAGCCGTGGAGCGCTTCGCCGGGATCGTCTTCAACGAAGCCTGCTGCATGAGGCTCGCGGCGGCAGTGGGCCTACCCGTGGCCAAGACTGAAATCAGGCGCGTGGAAGACGTTGATTACCTGCTGATCGAGCGTTACGACCGGAGGCACCGTCAGAATCCAGAGGGCGCGCCAATGCTGGAGCGATTGCACCAGGAAGACTTTTGCCAAGCACTGGGCATCGTCTCGGAGAACAAGTATCAGAAGGAAGGCGGCCCATCGCTCAAGCAGTGTTTTGCCCTGCTGCGCGAAGTCTCCAGCGCGCCGGTCCTCGACCTGGCGCGTCTGCTGGATGCCGTGATCTTCAATTACCTGGTTGGCAACAACGACGCGCATGGCAAGAATTTTTCGCTGCTCTACCGTGACGCGGGCACAGCAAATATCGAGACACGACTTGCGCCGCTCTATGATGTTGTGAGTACTCGTTATTATCCAGAATTGACCCGCGAGCTGGCCATGAAGATCGGCGGCGAGTATTCATCGGATAAGGTGTCGAAAGCGAATTTCGAGCAACTGGCCGAGGACGCAAGGCTTGCCAAACCGCTTGTCCGCCGTCGTGTGCCGGAACTGGCTGAAACGGTTCTCTCGAATCTGGACAAAACCGCGATCAACCACCCTGTCGCCGACGCCTTGGACGGGCAGATACGCGAGCGCTGCGAAACTATGCGCAGCCGCTTTTGAACGAACGAGTAAAACCGTGTATTTGCTTGAACTGCTCGAATTATTCGAGCAGTTCAAGCGAGTATCCTATGGTGTGTATGCCCGATGTGCGGTGTACCAGGAGATCGTCGCCGTCCGCCACAAGCTAGTGGTCGAGATAGCAAGTCATCACTATGAATCTGATCAAGTCCAAAAAACGCGTTGCAGACCACGGAGAGGTGTTCACGCCTCAGTGGTTGGTTGAAGCGATGCTTGACCTCGTGAAGGGCGAGACCGAGCGGATTGACTCTCGTTTCCTGGAGCCTGCGTGCGGAAGCGGAAATTTCCTTGTTCCTGTCTTGCAGCGCAAACTAGCCGCCGTAGAGGCCAAGTTCGGCAAGTCCGACTTTGAGAGGCGGCATTACGCCCTGTTGGCGGTGATGTGTACCTATGGGATTGAGCTCTTGGCAGATAATATCGCTGAATGCCGTGCGAATATGCTTGATGTCTTCGCCGAGTATCTGAATCTGGATGAGAGGGATGAATTCTATCGGGCCGCTTTCTATGTCTTGTCAGAGAATCTCGTGCACGGCGACGCTCTGACAATGCTCATGCATGACGGCCAGCCCATCACCTTTGCCGAGTGGGGCTACCTCGGCAAGGGCAAGTTCCAACGGCGCGACTTTCGCTTTGATGCTCTTACGCAGATGTCTTCTTACAGCCAGGAGGGGTCCCTCTTCTCCCATCTCGGCAAGAATGCGGTCTTCATGCCGATTAAGTCTTATCCGCCAATGGCTGCTCGTGAGCTTGCCTGCTTGCTTTTGGACGATAGCATAAGGGAGGCCGTATGAGCGATCAGGCGAGCTTTACGCTTCGCGGGCGCAATCCGGATGTTTTGACATGCATAGCCAATCTTTCCAACGACGAAGTGTTCACAACGCCCGAGTTTACCAACCGGATGCTCGACACGCTCGCAGATGCCTGGGCAGCGAAAAATGATGGGGCGGACCTCTGGTCGAATAGCACGGTTAGGTTCCTCGACCCATTCACGAAGTCCGGTGTTTTCCTGCGCGAGATCACCAGCCGCCTCACCAAGGGCCTGGCCACCAAAATACCTGACCTCCAAAAGCGCGTCGATCACATACTCACCAAGCAGGTGTTCGGCATTGGCATCACCTATCTTACCAGCCTCCTGGCGCGACGCAGCTTGTATTGCTCCAAGCACGCCAATGGACTGCACTCGGTTGCCACAGGCTTCGCGAGCGACGCCGGCAATGTTTGGTTTGAGCGGATGGAGCACACATGGTCGGAAGGCAAGTGTACGTTTTGCGGAGCAAGCCAAAACACGTTTGAACGTGGCGAGGGGCTTGAAACTCACGCATATGCTTTCATCCACACGATCGACATCAAAGCTCGGATTGCCGAGTTGTTTGGAGACAATATGCAGTTTGACGTTATCATCGGCAATCCGCCGTACCAGCTAGATGACGGTGGGTACGGTACAAGTGCCGCGCCGATCTACGACAAGTTCGTCGAGCAGGCACGGAAGCTTGACCCACGCCTGCTAACCATGGTGATTCCTGCGCGCTGGTTCGCTGGTGGCAAGGGGCTGGACGACTTCAGAAAATTGATGCTCTCAGACGATCGCCTGCGCTCCATCGACGACTATCTCAGTGCTTCGGATGTTTTTCCAGGAGTGGGCCTCAAGGGTGGTATTTGCTCCTTCCTCTGGGATCGGGACAACCCCGGGCCGTGCCGTGTCTCCACCCATTTCAAAGACTGGCCTGTCTCGATAGCGAGCCGTCCGCTTCTTGAGAAGGGCGTCGACATCTTCATCCGCTTCAATGAAGGCTTGTCGATCCTTAAGAAAGTTGCTGCTTTGGAATCAGGACAATCTAACTCATTGTCCCTGCCGGAAAACAAGCGTTTCTACCGACTGGTCACTTCTGCCAGGATCTTTGGCTTTCGCACGTTCTTCAAAGGGAAGCCTAAAAAATCAACCGGCGATCTTCTGATTTATCAGAATGGCGGAACAGGCTATGTGCCAAGAACGTCGGTTACTACTGGCATTCACCTCATTGATAAGTGGAAGCTGTTCGCGGGATACGCTGCACCGGGAACAGGTAACAAGGACACCTATCCGCACAAGATCATTAGTACACCTTTCATTGGGGAGCCCGGCACTATCTCGTCGGAGACGTATCTCTGCATTGGTCCGTTCGACTCTCAGGCTGAGGCCGAGAGCGTTCTATCTTACCTCTCCTGTCGGCTGACGCGCCTCCTCATACTTCTGCACAAGCCATCCCAGCACGTTACGCGCAAGGTCTACACCTTCGTGCCAACACAAAAGTGGACGAAGCGGTGGACGGATAAGGACCTCTACGCGAAGTATGGGCTGACCGCTAGTGAGATCACGTTCGTCGAGAAACTTGTCCGCCCGATGAACCTAGAAAGTGGTGACGATGAGTAAACCAACCATCGAGGAGATCCTCGCACCGAAGCCGGAAGCCCGGCCTCGCATCTATGCCTATTCGATCGATGATAAGGCGCACAAGGGGCTTCTCAAGGTTGGACAGACAACGCGCAATGTGAAACAGCGCGTCGCTGAGCAACTCAAGACCGCGACGATCAAAAACTACAAGATCGAGCTGGACGAATCTGCCGAGCGCAATGACGGGGCGATCTTCACAGATCACGATGTACGCGCAGCACTCGTCAGGAAGAAGTTCGCGAACACTGAACTGGAATGGATGCGCTGCTCCCTCCAGAACTTGAAGACGGTGCTCACTGAACTGCGTACAGGGCAACGGTTCACCGGCGCGCATAACCAACGGTTTCGGATGCGTCGTGAACAGGCCGAGGCGGTCGACAAGACATTCGATTATTTTCACTCGATCTGGTCTGAGGATCAGCACGCCGTCCCGCGCTTCCTCTGGAACGCGAAGATGCGCTTTGGAAAAACCTTCACGACGTATCAGCTTGCCAGGAAGCTCGGCGCCAAGCGGGTGCTCGTGTTGACCTTCAAGCCCGCAGTGGAAGACGCATGGCAGTCCGATCTCGAATCCCATGTCGATTTTGAAGGCTGGGACTATCTCTCCCCTAATTCCAACGGCGATTTCACCAAAGTAGACGACGACAAGCCGCTCGTCTACTTCGACTCCTTTCAGGATCTCCTCGGTCGCGACACGAACGGGAATATCAAGATTAAGCCAAAGCACGAATGGTTGCACACTTTGAAATGGGATCTCGTGGTGTTTGACGAATATCACTTCGGCGCTTGGCGGGAGACCGCAAAGGAACTGTTTGAGGGCGAGGACGAAGCCATCGCGAGGAAAGAGGCTAAGCTCGAATATGCCGCCGGGCTGGAAGATGTGAACGAAGAACTTGCTGTGCTTTCGGAGAAGGAAATCGAGTTTCTACCGATCACAACCAAAGCCTACCTCTACCTCTCTGGGACACCGTTCAAAGCGCTGGCGACGGGCGAGTTCATCGAAGAACAGATTTTCAACTGGACCTACACCGACGAACAGCGCGCCAAGGAAGAATTTGCCTCAAGGAACCCCCGCAAGCTTAGCCCTTATGGTGCGATGCCGCAGATGCGTCTGCTTACCTACCAGATGCCGAACGAACTGCTGGCGGTCGCGAGCGCCGGGGAGTTCGATGAGTTCGACCTTAACGAATTCTTTGCCGCCTCGGGCACGGGAAAGGGCGCGCAGTTCAAACACAAGAGCGATGTACAAAAGTGGCTAGACATTATCCGAGGCCAGTACGCGCCGAAGATTGTGGACGGCCTCAAGACAGGCTCGCCGCCACCGTTTCCTTATTCGGACGTACGGCTTCTGCCCTACCTCCAGCACTCGTTTTGGTTCCTGCCTAACGTTGCCGCCTGCCATGCAATGGCGAACCTGCTTGCCGAAAAACATAATCCCTTCTGGCATGATTACAAGTTCGTTGTGGCTGCCGGGGCATCGGCGGGAATCGGACTTGATGCTCTCCCGCCGGTCCGCAAGGCTATTGGGAGCGGTTTCGAGTCCAAGACCATCACGCTCTCGTGCGGCAAGCTCACCACGGGCGTGACCGTGCCGCAATGGTCTTCGATCCTGATGCTGCGCAATCTGAAGAGTCCTGAAACTTACTTTCAAGCCGCCTTCCGTGTGCAGTCTCCGTGGTCCATCAATAACCCGAATGGTGACAATCCGGATGAGGAAGAAATCCTCAAACCTGCGTGCTTCGTATTCGACTTTGCCCCCACACGAGCGCTTCGTCAGATCTCCGAATACGGCATTGGACTCTCGCCGAACGAGTCTAATCCGGAAAACGCAGTAAAGGATCTGGTGTCGTTCCTGCCCGTGCTGGCCTACGACGGCGCGAGTATGGAGCAGCTTGATGCGGGCCGAATCCTCGACTATGCCATGGCAGGTACTACGGGTACGTTGCTGGCGCGCAAATGGGAGAGCGCACAGCTGGTGAACGTGGACAACGACACACTGCGCCGAGTCCTTGATAACCCGGAGGCACTGGCCGCTGTGGAACGTATCGAGGGATGGCGTACGCTGGGCGACCACATCATCGAGACCATCATCAACAAGAGCGAGAAGGTCAAGGAGCTCAAGAACAAGGCGAAGGGTAAGGACCTGACCGAGAAACAGAAGACGCAGCTCACCGAGGAGGAGAAGGAATACAAGTCCAAGCGCAAGCTGGTGCAAGAAAAGCTTATCAAGTTCGCGACGCGCATCCCTGCGTTCATGTACCTGACCGATTTTCGCGAGAACACGCTGCAAGACGTGATCACTAAGTTGGAGCCGGACTTGTTTCTGACTGTCACTGGTCTGACGGTGAAGGACTTTCATCTGCTAGTACGCCTGAAGGTTTTCAACACTGAGCAGATGAACCAGGCGGTGTTCGCGTTTCGCCGTTACGAGGATGCCTCACTGCGGTACACGGGCATCGAGAGTCACGAGAATCTCACACATTATGGGCTCTATGACACCGTGGTAGGAAAAAAGTGAGGCAGCAGAACTATTGGAAACGTCGTTGTGCCGATAATGGGTCTGCTGCAGGGCTGAAGGCTCTACGCAGAATGCTCTGAAGGCAGGTGACGCTGCAGCCCGATAGCCCATTTGGGCAAGGGCTCCAGCCATTCAGTCTGTCCCTGGTCAATCACGCCTACCAGTTGATAGCCTTGCTCGGTAGAGTTGTCGAAGAGAATTACATGATCAGCGCGAGAGATAGCGATGGGAGCATTCTTGAGGCTCCGCTGATACCGTCGCCGGACGTCTGATTCTGGAACGTCGTGGCCTCCCACCAGTACCCGGTTGATGATACGGGCAAGATTGATTTCGACGGTTTCGGTACCAATGTAGACGAGCACAACTTCAAATCCAGGATTGCGCGCATCGAGCATCATCTGCAGGTAGTTTTTGCCAGAAAGTGTCGTCTCGACCGCAAAGCTCTTTTGATCGTGCAACAACTGCTTCGCAATTTGAAGGGCTTGACGGCCAGCCGCGATCGCGGAGGAGGCGGTAATCGTGGATTGGATTGTCCTGGCTATAGCATCTGGATCAAGAATCGGGAAGGAAGCAAAAATATCCGGGTTACTGTTCGTCAGCGTGCTCTTACCGGAACCATTTGCGCCGGCGATGAGGGTAAAGGAGGGCCGATTCACCGTGACGTGGCGTGCGCTGTCTGAAGTTGTGACTTCGTTTGCGTCGCCGTCCGAACGCTTTCGAGCTGCTTCCGTTCCTCAGCAACCCGTATACGTGCAGCCTCGGCCATCTTCTGGGCGAGTTCCATCCAATAACCAACCATTCATATATTTTACTCCCATGGCAATCTGATTTGACATGTAGACAGCCTCCCAATGGCATTGGCATTCTTCGCGGACAGTTAGGGAGCAAATAAGCTGTTCCTTTGACGGGCGACAATTAGCTCCCGACCAACGTAGTAGTGACACGTCACGGTCGAATGAAAGCGTATTGCGGGTCAGTTCCCCACTGGTTGACCCGCCTCCCACTGGTTAGAAATTTGGTAGCATTTTGGTAGCAAATACCGCCGATTGGGCCGGTTTTTCCGGTTTATCCGTCTCATAAGTCTCATTAGATCAATAATATGGGCTTTCACCCACAACATGGCATGGAAGAGGTCGTCGGTTCGATCCCGACCAGGTCCACCAATAAACATTCCAAAATCAATTAGTTAGAGACATCACCCGGCAGCCTCCAGAACCTCCGAGGGTGCTGAAGGGTGCTGAAGCTTTTTCATCCCCTTCGGCAACAGCATCTCCACCAATTTTGTGTTCGCATCCCGCTTCTGTTGGGAGACGGCGCGCGTGTAAATATCCAGCGTCGTCCGGCTGTTCGCGTGCCGCAAAAGTTCCTGCGCCACCTTTATGTCCACACCCATCGCCCGCAGGTTCGTCGCCAGCGAGTGACGGAAGTTGTGCCAGCCGATCTGCTTGCCCACGATGCCTGCCCGTGCGAGCGCAGGCCGGATGCTTCTCTTTAGCAGACTGTCCGGGCTGAGCGGCTTTGTGCCCTTGAGCCGGATCGAGGGAAAGAGAAAATCCTTCTCCGCCCGGTAAAGCGACTCTTCCCTCCACCGCAAGAGAGCATCCAGCACAAGCAGATGGAGCGGAACCGGACGCCGGGAGCATTCCGTCTTGGTATTGCCAAAGTGGTTACAAACACAGGAACGCAGGACATTGACTTCGAGCGTGCGCGTATTCACGTCCGCCCAGGTCAAGGCAATCATATCTGACCGCCGGAGCCCGGTACTCCCGGCCAGCAGGACCATCGCCTTATCCCGCACAGAAAGCTGTTCCAGCAGGGCTTAAAATTCTTCCGGGCTGAGAACATCCTTCTCGCGGAGACGCTTCGACGAGGTACGGACCTTGCTGATGGGATTGAACGTGATCCACTCGTACCGGATGGCGTGGCTGTAGAGCACGGAAAACGCGCTCTTCAGCTTTGTCTTCGAGGCCGGTGCGAGCGGCAAAGAATGCAGCCACTCTTCCACCTGCATGGTGTGTACAGCGTCAAGCCTGTACTGCCCCCACCTCGGCTCGATATAGAGTCTGCACTGCACGAGATGATTCTCGATGGTGGCATACGCTTTTCGCTCCGGAGTGAGTTCATGCTGACGGTAGTGGGCAATGAGATCGCACACCCGCTGGGGTGCGCTGACCTCGGAGTTGATGTTGATACGAAACGAAACAACTGCCTTTTCCGCGTCCCGGCGAGTGGGCAACTCCACCACACTGCCTATGGTCCGCTTCTTGTATACGCGCTTCCCCGTGGCATTTTCATACCAGCGGAAAACCCATACATCCGGGCAGCCTTTGCGCTTCATCTTCAAGAGACTTCCTTGCTGAAATCTGCTCATGCAATCCTCTCCGCATGAGCATCGATGGCTGCTTTTAGGGTACTCTCCGGCGGCTTTCGAACACAGCCATTTTCGTGGTTTTCCACCCATTCCAGCAGCTCGCTCTCGAAGAACCTCCAGATCCGGCGCTTCCCCTCGCCGAGAGGATGCGCTGGCACATAGCCGCGACGCGCCCAGCAGACCAAGGTGCGGCTATCCATCTTCAGGAGTCGCGCGGCTTCCTTGGCGTCCAGAGGCAGATTTGCCTGCTTCTCCGCGTTCTGCATGGTCCATAACCTCCGCCTGATTCGGAGGCTAGAACCGGACGCGCACTAATTTCTGGAAAGTTTTTCCACGTTTTGGAAAATCTTTCCGGAAATTGATGTGATCGAAGAGGATGCCGTTTTCTCCACTGTGCCAAGGACTCCATTGGTAAACTCGCACTGCAAATGCGCCACTCCACGCGCACGTTTGACGATGACAAGGCACTGCGGCATTTCCCAATACCTGTAATGCGTTCGAAAACGCTGGCATCTATAAGCATCTGGAATATGTTGTTGTAGGCCTCGCATGCTTCCTTGAGTCCGACATCACGATCGAGCGGTAAGCCATCTTTCGCAAGATGCTACTGCATGCCGAGAGTGCTGATCATCGGCTGCTGCACCATCAGGCTGCGCAGGCGCTGCTTCTGATACTGCTTGGTTTTCGGCGACAGTTCAGGCATGGAGCCAAGTAGAGGTTTACCCTATTCGCAGCGTCGGCACAGAAAAGTGCCAGAGCAAGGGAGTAAGCCTATGACGCATTACTTCATCGACGACCAATGGAATCTGATTGAAGGTCCGCTGTCGGTGGGCGAAATATCGAAGCTCGCGAACGAGTATCAGGACAAATATTTCCCCGGCCAAAAGCCCACAGTCTCGATACAGGTAACGAATAGCCCGCAATTTCACGGCGCCGGATGTTATGAACCTACCGCAAAGAAGATCTGGCTTGCCAATGAGCACTTAACCGATGCATGCTTCGAGCGAATCAGGATCTGGAATCGCGATAAGCCTTGCTATCGCCCAATCAGGGAAGAGAGAAATTGGAGGAGATACTGCAATGACCGCTGAAACCAACAAGATCGTTATGCGCCGTTTTTTGGAGTTCATCAATACTGCCAGCGAGAGCCTTGCCCAAGAACTCATTTCGCCAGACGCGATATTTCATGTTCCGTGGAGTACCGAGCCGATGCGCGGTCCGGCTGGATACCTCGCAATCATCGGGATGATGCGCGGAGGTTTCCCCGACATTCAATGGACTCTGGAGGAGATGGTGTCTGAAGGCGACAAGGTGGCCGCAAGGTTCACAATGCGGGGCACTCATCGGGGTACATTTTTCGGCGTCCCACCGACGGAAAGAATAATCGCGGCGCAAGCCATGAATATTTACCGTCTGTCGGGCGGCCAATTCGTAGAAGAACACGGCCAGCCGGATATGCTCGGGCTGTTGCAGCAAATCGGCGCGGTGCCAGCAACTTAGAGAAGTGCAGGCCTGTTAATTGATGCAACATCGCCTTGGCACTCACTGAACCGAGGTGAACGAGCGCGTTGGCCTGAAGTCAACAGCTGAAGACTGGCGTCATCGCAGATCAGCAAGCAGAAGGCGACATCTCGGCACGAATCCACGTGGCTCTATGATTGCCCCGGCGAGAAAGCGCTAGTTGATGCCCTTCGGTAGACATTTGCACTGAAGTGCGCTGATTCGCCAGCAATCCATTACATCAAGCGTTGCAAGTTATGTCTGGGCATTTGGCCTGATTCCATGCGTTATTATCCGGTGTCTTGAGTCAGAAAGCGGGATCAGAAGTACGTCGTGCGTCCAACACTGTGAGCAACTGACGTGCGAAGTTGATCGAGGCAGGGCGTGGGTTGTTGGTACGGTGTATCGACACGCAAGCACTGGCGCGGGCCTCCGAGATGGCCGCGAGCCCCAGGCCCTTACCCATCGAGACCGGTACAACAGGAAACGACTCGTAAAGTCAACGAAATACGTTGAACAGCGGCAACGCCTTCTGAACCGTAAACGAGGAACAAGACGCGCCTGCCGTCGGTCCACAACACCACTGGCAACAAGTCATATCTTACGTCGTTCTCATGAACCAACTACAGTGGAGTTGTCTGTCGACGGCGGCTTCTCGGCCATCTGGAATCAGCGTATCTCGATGAGTGCATGATCGCTGAGTATCAAATTGAGCAGATGCTGGCCTGGAAACGCGCGTTGGCCTGTTAGCGTTAATTGAGAAAAGCCATGCCTCACTGGCTCAATTTAGAATCGGAACCGAGTATGCTTCCGTCTTGGGCTGAACGGGGCTGTCGCATCCTTCCGTAAGCAGAGGTCCTCTTTATGAATCGGAATTTCGCTGCAATGATACTGGGTGGTACCGGGCAAGTCGGCGGTACAGCCGTCGCGGAACTGCTAGCAATTCCGGAATGCCGGGAAGTGGTCATGGTCACCAGAAAGCCCATTGCGGCGCGATCTCGGGTGCGCAACATTGTTCTCGATACCGCCGCTGCCGACTTTGCCGAGCGCACTACCGCCCTTGCCCGCGAAGTTTTAGGCCAAGGTCCCGTCAGCGCCGTAAGCTGTGTGGGTGTCGGTTCTGGATCGATGCGCTGGAGCGAAGAAGAATTGCAACGACTTGAGGTCGGTGTCGTCGGGGCCTTTGCGCGTGGCTGCCATGACGCCGGAATCGCGCAGTTTTGCCTACTCTCCGCGGCAGGAAGCACAGCTCGCAGCCGCATTCGCTATGCGCGAGTTATGGGTATGAAGGAAGACGCCGTGCGTAACGCCGGTTTTGCCCGCCTCGCCATATTTCGCCCCGGCATCATTGTCGGCAACGCTCATACCCCGGCCTTGGTAGGATGGTTTGGAAGCCTCGTCCCTGGGTCGTTTGGCAATATCGATCAGCGCATTTTAGGCCGCTCAATCGCCGCGGAGATAGCTTTGCACAGCCGAGAGGCTGGTGAAGTTACCCGCGAAAACGCGGCAATGAAGAAACTCGCGGCGCAGTTCACCAGCGTCCCTTAGAAGTTCTTGGGTGTGGTCTAGGCTGAGTTAAGAGCGAAAGAAAGACCGGCGAGCCGCATTCTTTCGAGCGGATCGCCGGAATTAAGCCAGCGGGGCGTGCCGGCTGACTTGGGTGGCCATTCCCTCCGGATCAATTCTCCGTTGCCGCAAAATTCCCAACTCGCGTTTCCAACCCGTCCTGGTCTGAAAACGCGCATTGCCCTGAACTCAACAACCTGCATCGGAGTTTTCAGCAGATCGCTGGGAACTCGCCGACTTGAACGAAGCCGCCATGGCGACTGGAATCCCATGTTCTCCCGTCGAGTTGAAGGTCGGATAGGCTTCCGGAGCCTGGGGCGTTTACCAATACCTATTCTGTGTCTGCATTCCAAGTCGCTTCCAATGAGTACATCTGCGCTAGTTGAGTGGCTCAAGGATCTTTCAAAGAATTAGGACGCCCAGGAAGGCTTCACTTTTGGATATTCGGAGAAGTACGCCTTCCCCGTGCTGTCTTCCGCCATTGCGCGGATCTTATCCCAATCTGCCTTGTATTCAGAAAGCCTATCGTACGTTATCATGAAGCCTTCCGGCTTGCCTCCTTCTTCCAGGCGAGTACCTCTGATCGAATCATTCAATATCAAGTGGCTGTTTTTATATCCCTTGGGAAGAGCCAGCGCAACAATGCCAAGGTGTACGGGTCGTCTACCGATGTTCGTTACGCGCACGAGTCCCAGAGTCGCTTTCGTTTCAGGGACGGTCATATCCCATTGGAGCGTAACTTTGAGATTTGGTCTGTCCCGGAGGTAGTTCAGGATCGAAATGGCGAGTCCGGCACTGCCGAGCATTGCGCCGAGAATGCCCGTTATGATTGCAACAACCTGTGAGGCGTTCGTCACTTCCATACCGTATCCAGCACCTTTCGTAGATATTCGAGTCCGTCGGCTATTTCGCGGGCGCTCTGTCCATGCGATGCATACGTGTATGGCAGCCTTGAAGCGGCGCGCGCACGCATAGCCGTTGCGAGACAAGAGAGCATGTCTTGATTCCCAGGCTTGAGGGAAAGACTTAGCGTGTTTTGTCCAATCACAGCAATCTTGCCGACAGAATCAATCCATTCCTTCACGGATCCGTCGAGCGGAATACTACCGCGTAGATCGAGCTTGAGCTGTGATTCGGATTCCACTGTCGCCCAGATCGTGCAAACACTCGAAAGCGGATTCCCGTCGACTCCTTTCGCCGATTGGCACGCATCAACCCTGTACCGAGGAATCTTCGCGATGTATTTATAGCGACGATCTGGTGAGCCGTATTCATTGAAAAGTGCCTGCCTTAAGGGATAGGCAGAGACGTTCTGGCCTTTGAAAAGATTTTTCATGTGCGTTTTTCCACCGCTACAAATCATAAACCACTGCAGCACACGCGAATGTATCTGCAGACTTGGCGTCAGCGTTCAAGTCGCCAAAACCGCTGACAGCTAGCAAAATGCTCGTGAATATAAACATGATGCTGCGGCGATTTCGGATACCTATTCTGTCTTCGGCGGACTCGGTGTGCGGATCGAGCGCATTGGGCTATAAGCGAAAAGGAAACGTAGATATGATCCAACCATTCGCGGAGCTAACGCGTGGTACGGTAATCTAGGAACAATGAAAAGGGCAGCGGATTTTCCAAGACCGATCATTAGTCTCCTTGAGCAGAATGCTGGATGCAGATGCTCTGTACCCTCCTGCGGGAGGGGGACAGTCGGACCGGGAGCGACTGCAAAACAGAGCGCAAATACAGGCATTGCATGCCATATTTACAGTGCCGCTGATAATGGGCCTCGTGGAACCGGTGGCCTCAGCGTGGAAGATCGACAGAAAGAAGAGAACGGTATATGGTGCTGTGCCTACCATGGCCGACTGATTGATACGAACCAAGGTGGCCGGTTCCCAGCCGAGATGTTGAAACATTGGAAACGGCTTCATAGGGATAGAATCTTACGCGAGACATCTGGCGCAGGAACTACTCTGGGGTGGGTTGATGAGTTGGAACTTATCAATAGCTATTTGTTTAAGCCATCATCCAAAATTACAGTTCTCCAAGGTTACTCTCATTTACGGAGATGGACCCTCTGGTAAGTCGTGTATTTGTGAATTGCTTGCAGGCGTTTGGCATTCTTCTGCTGTTGAGAGATGGAGGCGACGTGACCACGACATCAGGCTCTCTTACTATGCGCCAGAATCACAAAAAATAGTGCTCACAATAAAGGATTCTGAACTTCACCGTTTCAATGGGGACAGACGGCTTCCTCAGGGCCCCTCAGACCTGCGACTAGTCTACCTTGACGAAAAATTTGACCGGGAAATCCGTTACGATTCGGAAAGAGACCACCTCAGTCGGATTGGATTGGTTTTCGGGTCAGATCCTGAGACCGTGAAGAGTCTTTGTGACGACATCCGAGTTAACGGCCACCCACTTTGGCGGCTCATGGAGTTTCGTGAGGAGCATATTTCGCCGAATGAAGACGAGGGGGAGCCTGGACGCGACGGCTGGTTTCTTTACGTCCCCGTCGGCAAAAACCCTTCAGATAAGATTTCTCTTACTGGACTCGCTACCAGCGAGCAAATTGGAGTGATGGTTCAATTTGCAGTGGCGTTAGCTCGGACTCATTCCCATGACGCTCCAACCCTCTTGGTGCTAGACGGCGGAGGATGGAATTGGCTTGATACACTTTTGGATGCCTTTGCCCCTTACCTTGCAATGCAACCGTTTCAAGTAGTCCTCGTGCTTAGGAGTCGCCCTTTGAATTTTGGAGGAAAGCCTTGGAATGAATGGGGAGCCGCATATTTCGAGGGTGGGAAGGGCGTTGGCAATAATACTATAACTTCTGTATTGCACTAAAGCAGAGGTCCACCCATAGGTCCGCCTATTGAAACTACTGTTGATCCTAAACTGTAGAGCATAGTTCCACCCGCGAAACCCACATGAAGTTGAAGTGCCAATCTGGCGTAGTGCAAATCGCCAATGCGCTCATCGAGGCCGATTACTACCCGAAAGTCGCCATTGCGATTGCAAGAGTCGACCTAATTTGGCAGGGATGCGCGCTGCTCGACAGTCGGCGATTCAAGCAATCCTGATCAAATCAACAAGTTGCCTGCCAGAGAATTCACTGCTTCAGTCGTTGGCGGTATCATGGTTGCCAGATCGTAGGCACGCCGTCAGATTCCCCATTCCTCTTCAAGCTGGAGATGCCAAAATATGCGATTCCCCATCCGCCTTGCCCTTGTTGCGGTTGCCACGCTCATACCAGCCAGACTGCCGGCTCAGCAGACCATCACCGGCCAGGCAGCATTTGCTGATTGGGATCAGCAGAGTCCAGGCATTCGCCGCAAAATTACACTCGCTGACTTGCCTGAGCCGAAGCCTGAAGAGTCCGTCAGCAACACTCCTCATCTGGTTCCGCGGCCAGAAGGAGCATGGCCGATCGCGCCACCTAGCTTCAAGGTCACGCTCTATGCCGGTGGTGACTCAGCCCCCATGCAACGCGCTGACAACCAAGAGAAGATGGCGCTCAGCAAGGGAACTTTTACCATGCCGCGCTTGATCCGCGCCGCGCCTAACGGCGATCTCTTTCTTGCCGACTCCGGTGCAGGAACTCTCTTTGTTCTTCGCGGCGTGGGACCTGACGGCAAGGCCGCTCAGATCGAGAAGTTCGCCACCGGCCTTGATCACCCCTTCGGCATCGCCTTCTATCCCGCCGACAACCCCAGGTACATTTACGTGGGCAATACCACCACCATCCAGCGATTCCCGTATCGCTCCGGCGACATGCACGCCACCGCGGCTGCTGAGACCATCGTCCCCGATATTCCCGGCTACGCCCAACTCACCGGAGGCGGCCACTGGACGCGCGATGTCGTTTTCAGTAAAGACGGCCAGCATATGTTTGTCTCCGTAGGCTCCGGCTCCAATGCTGATGACGCCGATACCCATCCCCGCGAGTTCCATCGCGCAAACATCCTCGAATACACACCCGAGGGGAAGTTCATCAAGGTTTACGCTTCGGGCCTGCGGAATTGCGTTGGCGAAGCCATCAATCCCACAACCGGAGAGCTTTGGTGTTCCACCAATGAGCGAGACTCGCTCGGCAACCATCTTGTCCCAGACTACGTAACTTCGGTCAAGGAGGACGGCTTCTACGGCTGGCCCTGGTATTACATGGGAGGCCACCTGGACCCGCGTCTCTCCGAACCCTGCGCCAATGGCACCGGCCCCAATCCGCAAGCGCCTGCGCTTACCGCCGACCAAGCAAAGAACTGCAAACGCGTTGACCTCGCGGCAAAAGTCATCACACCCGATGTCCTTGTTCAACCCCACATGGCCTCACTGGAGATGCTCTTCTACCCAGCTTCAGGCGTCTTTCCCCGGCAATACTACGGCGACGCCTTTGCCGCCGAGCACGGCTCCTGGAACCGCGCCAGACGCGCCGGTTACGAGATCATCCGGATTCCCATGCACGATGGCCACGCCGATGGAAGTTATGAAGACTTTCTCACTGGATTCGTAACCAAAGACGGTCAGGTCTGGGGCCGTCCGGTTGGTGTTGCTACAGGCCGCGATGGATCGCTCTATGTCTCTGACGACGGCTCTCGAAGCGTTTGGCGCATCACATACTCCGGCAAGGAGAAGGCACGCCCAATTGGCTCTCACCATCACTGATTGGCGCATGGAAAAGACACGGAGACATCTCTGGGATCAGCTTGTCCCAATCGAACGCCTGAGTGTCGTTCAGTAAGAACTCGTCTTGACGACATCGACGTTTACCGATATGTATCCGGCTCTCTTCGAGGTTGATTCGATGCGGTGCTGCGTTGGACGACTGACCGGATTATCCCAACTTTGCCCGAAATGAACAAGACGGTGAAACATTCATCCCGGTACATATTGGAGTGAGAACCGTTGAAATTCAGCAGTTGAAGGAGAAACCCATGTTGACCCATATCATTCTGACCGTCAGCAATGTTGAACGTTCGCTGGCGTTCTACGAGGCAGCCTTGAAACCTCTCGGTATTAAGTTCTTCCTGCCTTATACAGGTGAAGGCGATCATCCAGACCTTTGGGGATTCGGCGATGGCAAGAGAGCGTTCTTTTGGCTCAAACAAGGCAAGCCTGATCCAGACTCCATTCACTGGGGGTTTATGGCAGAAAGTCAGGGTAAGGTGGACGAATTCTACAGGGCAGCGCTTGCTGCTGGCGCCAAGGACAACATCTCACCGAGATTCAGAACGGAATACACCCCGGATTACTACGCTGCCGACGTACTTGACCCAGATGGATACTCGTTTGAGGTCACGCACAGAAATCCTCAATAAGACTGCGCCTGCCTCCACTTCAGCATTTGCTCAACGTTAAGCCTTGCGCCGCCACGTAGTGGGCGAGCTGGCAACATGCCGCATGAACACGCGCGTCAGATGACTCTGATCGGCAAACCCGCAATAAACCGCAACTTCGCTGAGTGGCATAGCGCCTTCGTAGATCAGACGTTGCGCCAGTGCAATGCGCCGGTTTAGCACCCAGCGATGTGGCGAAACGCCCAATGCGGCTTTGAATCCGCGCGTAAGCGAACTGACGGAGGCGGCACATGCGTCTGCAATATCGGCAAGGCTGAGATCTTCACTCAGATAGGCCTCGATGTATTCCAAGGCATGGCGGAGTTGGCGGGCGTTCAGGCCCCACTCTTTGCGTGTTGTTTTTGTGCTGAACGTGCCATATGTCGAGGCAATGTGGTCGCGCACCGCAAGAAACAGGGAGGCCAGGTAGAGTGAACTGGTCTCATGCGGCCTTTCCAGCACAGGCAAGACCGCTTGCATCAGGTGCAGCATGACCGCGTCATAACGCACTTCTTCCACGTCATAGCGCAAATTGAGAAAGCTGCTATCGCGTTCCGCCGCAAAATCTCGAAAGCTGCTCAACGGTATGTAGACATTCAGGTTGTCAAACGGATCTCGAATGTCTGCACACCATGACTTGCGCAAATCGTACAGCGCCAAAGCTCCGGGGTTCGAGGCAGGTTTCCGCTTGTGACGGCCATCGCAAAACACATTGATCGGTCTGAACGGACGCAATTCCACTGCCACCGCGACCTGATCTGCCAAGGGTGTGGGTTCGAGCAATCCGAGATTCGGCTTGTCGTGCCGATACCTGGCGAAGAAGAGCGGCTGTTCGGAGCGCCGCGATACCGAACGGACCTCTTGGAGTTCGGGACGATTCTCACTCACAAAGCCAGGAATGTCAAAAGATTTGGAAAAGTGATTCGGATCGTTCATCATCTCTGTCCTTTGCGGAGGTTGGCGTCCATCATGATCATATATGCTGCGTTTTTCAGCACGCAAGATCACGGCATGAGCAGTCTGAATATACAAATTGTGACCGAAATGTACAAGACCGCATAGCATTCATTCAATTACATCTTGAATGATCAGGTATATCTTGGAATGACGGTATCTGATCAAGAAAGGGGGAGGTCCTTAAATGAAGCAAATTCTGATCATCGAATCGAGTCCGCGTGGAGTTGAGTCAGCGAGCCGTCAATTGACAGGCAAATTAAGAGAGCGCCTTCGCAACCTGCATCCGGAGGCGAAGTTTATTGAGTATGATTTGGCGAAAAGCCCTTTCCCGCACCTGGATCAACTGACTGTGAAGGCTATCTCGACGAAAGACAAGACCGAAGCAGAATCCATGAAGGACGTGCTGCGTTTGTCTGACCAGCTCACGGATGAAGTGTTGTCGTCGGATCTGTTGGTGATTGCCTCTCCCATGTGGAATTTCGGAATGCCATCGTCGTTGAAGGCGTGGATCGATCATGTTGTGCGTGCTGGGAGAACATTCAACTATGCAGGAGCCGGAGTCGAGGGCTTGGCCAAGGAAACGAAGGCGATCCTGGTGCTCGCCTCTGGGGGGGTCTTTACTGAAGAACCCTGGAAGTCGTGGGATTTCGTGGAGCCATATCTCCGTCAGATTCTTGGCTTCATCGGAATCACGGATGTCCAGACTGTACGGGCTCAGGGCATGAACATACCTGCGCTTGCACCGCGTGCGATTCTCGACGGCGAAAGAACTATCAAAGCTCTCGTGCTTTGAAGGAGAAACTATGCTCGACCACATCATTTTGACTGTGAGCAATATTGAACGCTCGCTGGCATTTTACAAAGCGGCCCTGAAGCCTTTGAATATTCAATTCTTTCTGCCCTACAAAGGCGAGCACAGTCACCCTGACCTGTGGGGCTTTGGAGATGGAAGCAGAGCATGTTTCTGGCTCAAGCAAGGAACGCCCGATCCAGCTTCCATCCATTGGGGCTTCAAGGCTGAGGACAACGCTCAGGTCGATGACTTCTATCAGGCAGCGATGGCGGCTGGAGCGAAGGACAATATCTCGCAACGGGCGCGAGTCGAATACTATCCAGGATATTACGCAGCCGATGTATTCGATACCGACGGGTACTCATTCGAAGTGGTTCATAAAAGTTGACCGATACCACTATTATTTGCAGATTGTGAAATTGATAACAAGGGGTCTTTGGGCTGCATCAGAGATGTTTGACAATGATATCCGGAAGCAACGCAGCCGTGTTGCTCATCTTCCCCTTGCGCATCGCTGGTTGAGTGAGCGTCGGAAGAACCTTGATTCTTTGCGGAGTTTCTCCATGCAAGGCGCACCAGAAGCGCGCTTGCTGAGGTCGTTGTGGCAAATACTGTGACACCCATCCATCCCCAGCGTGCCAGCGCCATGCCACCGAGCGTGGAGCCCGCAGCCATGCCAAGAAACATGCAAGTAAAGAGCAAGGCGTTGGCGCGGCTGCGCGCCTCGGGGGCAATGCCGAAGACAATCGTCTGATGCGCAACCAGGGTTGCCTGCACGCCGAAGTCAAAGCCTACGGCAACCAGCGCCAGCAGGATCAACTGCGCTTTGAGAGGAAACAGCGAGGACGTACCCATCGCTGCAAAGGAGACGGTCGCAACTGCACAGCCAAGCCGCGCAACCAGCGCCGGGCCACGACGATCAGAAAGTCGCCCCGCCAGCGGCGCGGCAATCGAACCTGCGGCACCGGCCAGTCCGAAGGCTCCTGCGACGGAGCTTTCCAGATGGAAGCTGTGATGCAGCATCAGCGCCAGCGTAGTCCAGAAGGCGCTGAAGCCCATCGATAGAAAGCCCTGCGCAAGCGCGGCCTGACGCAGTGCGCTGTGCTGCTTCCAAAGATGATGCATCGAAACCAGCAGCGATCGATAGGAGAGTTGCGTTGTGGCTTCGAAGTGCGGCAGACGCCTCCACGCCAGTAGCGCAAAGATCGCTACGGCAATGGCCGCCGCGCCATAAACCGAGCGCCATCCGTAACGCGCGGCGACAAAGCCACTGGCGACGCGCGAGAGCAGAATTTCCAGCAGAAGCCCCATCATCACCGTGCCCACAACCTTGCCGCGACTTGAAGCCGGAGCAAGATGCGCCGCGGCCGGAACAATATCCTGCGCCAGCGTGGCACTGAGGCCGACCAGAAGACTCGCAACCAGCAGAAAACCTATACCGTTCGCCAGACCGCAAAACGCCAGCGCCAGCGTGAGGATCGCTGCCTTGGTCAGAATCATGACGCGACGATCGTATTTGTCTCCCAGCGGGATCAGAAACAGAATTCCCAGAGCATAGCCCAACTGAGTCACCGTTGGAATGCTGGCGATAACGCGATCGCTGGCGTGCATGGCTACTGCAAGCAGGCTCAGGATCGGCTGAGAATAGTAAATGGAAGCGACTCCGAATCCAGCGCCGACAGCGAGCAACGAGACAAGCGAGTTCGGTAAGATGGCGTCCAATGTTGATGTGCGCGAAGTCGCTTTATGCATGGCTGACATGTGCAGGCCTTTCTTCTTTTTGGAGTCGGTTGAAATCAGTCCATCTGTCTGCCAATGCCGGGTAATCGGTATCCCGCAGCACGGATTGCGGTCTATAGTCGCCGTCTTGCCAGAAATCCTGGCAAATGACACTTCTCAGCACTGGCCCGCCCCTGGGGCGTTCATTTGAGGAAGTAGTCCTGAGAATTGCGCGTAACCGATGTTCAGTGAGCGCAATAGGCTGTTACCGTAAACCCAGAATTCCACGGAAGTTGATCGGCGAAGCCTCGGCGATTTGCGAGGACAAATCTATTCCTTGATGAGAGTGTTTGCGATTTGCACTCGGAAGCGACTCCACTGAAGTGCAGCGATAACAAATCAGATCCTCATGATGCAAGTTGCGACATCGTAACAAGTCATATTGGGCCGCAAGGCAATGCGGTGTTCATGCCGACTACTTCGGAAATCGGTATTTATAAAGTAAAACTGCACAGTTCGACTTTATATATGCTAGAGTTGATCTGTGAGCAAACAGAAGAGCAATTCGAGCAGTGCACGGGCGTTAGCTCTTGCAGGAGGACTTCGTCTTCTCATCAGTCAACTGAGACATCGGATGCGTGAGCAGGTTCATCCAGGTAACTTCACATGGTCTCAAATCTCTGTGCTCATCCGCATGGAACGCGATGGTCCCGCGACAGTGGGCGCACTCGCACGGGCGGAGGGTGTGCGACAGCAGTCCATGGGCGCCACGATCTCGGCGCTCGAGAAGGCTGGACTAGTGAGTGGCTCGCCCGACCCGGCCGACGGACGGCGAACCATCCTTTCACTCACAGATACCTGCCGGGAACTGATCAAGGCCACTCGGGCGGCGAAGGAGGATTGGCTGTTCCGCGCCATCCAAACCAAGCTCTCGCCGGCGGAGCAGGAAGAGCTCGCAAGGTCACTCGAACTGCTCAAGCGTCTCGCTGATTCGCAGGCAGACCCGCAGGCGAACTTGTAACTGTTCTATCCCGCCCGATAAGGAGAACTTCATGGCAATCACAGCTCTTGACCCCAAAACCGTTCTTATCCTCATTGATCTGCAAAAGGGCATCGTGGATAATCCAACCGCCCATCCGATCGGCGAGGTCATAAAGCACGCAGCCGCACTGGCTGACGCATTCCGACGCCATGACCTGCCGGTGGTGCTCGTCAACGTGGCGGGTGCAGCACCGGGACGGACAGAGCAGACCCGTTCACGCGGCGAGTTTCCCGCCTACTGGACTGATCTTGTTCCTGAGCTGAATCAGCAACCGGAAGACCATACGGTGACCAAGCGAACGTGGGGAGCATTCACGAACACCGGTCTCGATAAACATCTGAAGAAGCTTGGTGTCACGCAGGTCGTGGTCGCCGGAGTCGCCACCAGCATTGGCGTCGAATCGACTGCGCGTCAGGCGCATGAGCTTGGTTTCAACGTTACGCTCGCCACTAACGCCATGACCGATAGGAGCCTTGACGCCCACACAAACAGTATCACGCGCATCTTCCCGCGCCTGGGCGAAACCGGCACAACCTGGGAGATCGTTGCTCTACTCGACAGCACCCGCGCGTGAATGTACCGGCAGAAGACTCGGGTTCGACAAACGATGAAGAGGAGCAGTTGCTATGAACTGGATTCGCTCTGTGTCTTACTTCTTTGGCGGCGTTTTTCTTGCAAATGCTGTTCCGCATTTTGTGAGCGGCATCATGGGGCGTCCCTTCCAAAGCCCCTTTGCGAAACCGCCCGGCGAGGGGCTTTCTTCCTCGACCGCAAATGTGCTTTGGGGATTCTTCAATCTTGTTGTTGGTTATCTGCTTGTCTGCCGTGTTGGAAACTTTGATTTGCGCTCCGCAACGGATATCGTCGCCTTGGGCCTGGGCATTCTATTCATCGGCCTGATAAGTGCGCGGGGTTTCGGACGGTTCAACGGCGGCAATTCTCCCGGAGATGCGCGAGGGACGCGGTGAAAGATATTTCGCCCAATCTGTCCAGCGAGAGCGATCGGCTCGATCCGGCCATTTGGAAGATCTCATCCGTTGTTGTCCTTGGCTCGTTTCTCGCTCAACTCGATGCAACGGTCGTCAATGTTTCTCTCTCGACCCTCGCCATGGAGTTGCATTGTAGCCTTGCGGCAATTCAGTGGGTAACGAGCGGTTATCTTCTGGCGCTCACGCTGATGCTCCCTCTGAATGGCTGGCTGGTAGATCGGATCGGGGCCAAGGCGCTGTATTTGTGGTGCTTCTCGGTATTCACTCTTTCATCGGCCTTGTGCGCATTTTCCTGGTCAGCGAACTCGCTTGTCGGGTTCCGCGTGCTGCAAGGGATGAGCGGAGGATTGCTGGCTCCGATGGCGCAGATGATGATGGCGCGTCATGCGGGAAAGCAGATGGTGCGCGTGATGGGCTATGCCGCTTTACCGATTTTGTTCGCGCCGATTCTCGGCCCGGTGATCGCCGGAGCAATCCTGCAATATGCTTCCTGGCGCTGGCTTTTTCTGGTCAATCTTCCGGTCGGTGTACTGGCTGTCGTGCTGGCTGTTCTCATCCTGCCCAAAGATCAGGAAGAGCTGAGGCCACGAGACCTCGATCTGGTTGGTCTGGCCCTGTTGTCGCCCGGTCTGGTGCTCTTTCTCTACGGCTCGGATCACCTAGGCGATCGTACAGGTCTTGGAGCTCTCCTTGTCTCCATTGCTTTGCTTGCGACGTTCTTCTCGACCGCCGCAAAAAAGGGAGACAAGGCCCTGATCGACCTTCGCCTGTTCAAGAGCAAAGTCTTCTCAGCCTCGGTTGTCACACAGTTCATGGCGAACGGGATCGCGTTTGCCGGTCAGATGCTGATTCCGATCTATCTGATCCGTGCCTGTGGTCTGTCACCCAGCGCGACGGGCTGGCTGCTGGCTCCCCTTGGCCTAGGGATGATGTGCTGCTATCCGTTGTTGGGTACCTTGACGAAACGCTTCGGCATTCGCAGAGTGTCGGCCGGAGGCGCGCTCCTGGCGTTTGCCGGGACGCTGCCTTTTCTCTACCTGGCAAGCCGCGGGCTGATTCTCGGTATCCTCGCGTCTGCACTCTTTATCCGGGGCATGGGCTTGAGCGCAGTCGGTATGCCGTCGATAGCATCTGCATACGCTTCGGTCAGGCGAGAGGAACTGCCGATGGCGACGACAGCTCTGAATATCATTCAGCGCCTTGGGGGGCCGACTCTCACGACTCTGTGCGCGACGTTCCTGGGATGGAGATTGGCGCCAACCCGTATCCATGACGCGGCGCTGGGTCCGTTTACCGCGGCGTTTCTTCTTCTTTGCGTTTTACACGCCCTCTTGTTTGCGGTCGCGATGAGACTTCCTCTCTCACTTCCCAAGGCGGCTGAGCAGCGAGTGAATGAAGTCGCTGATGTTTTGGAGAATATTTCGGAGTGATACCGATACGGAAGTAGTGTTGCCCATGCTTCCGTAACTTCACCGCGGAAGCTTGGAAGAGTAATCGGTCCGGCCGCTGATCAATCCCTGCATGCGCCGATTGCGCCAGATTGGATTCTGGAATTATGCAAAATCGCCGAGTCGCTCGTTGACGGCGAATCGGCACCTTGAAGTCGCTAAGGGGCATGAAATCTATCAGATGCATTCAGAGCAACGGGATGGCCTGTCGCTAGGGCGTTTCCGTTACTAATCCGACCTTTTGTAGGTAAGCTATGATGGATGAGTCTAGTCAATACCCCCGGCAGAGCCGGGGGCTTGATTATGTGAGCCGCTCGAAGCGGCTTGTGCGGGGACGCTGACGCGGCCCCGGTTAGTTTGAGCCACCTTATCGGTGGCCGATCACTTCCACAGGTTCAGTTGGTCGAGCCGTTCGTCTTCCTTCTCCTGGTTGCGGATGTACTCTTGAATCGTCGCCTCATCCCGTCCAACCGTCGACACGAAGTAACCGCGCGCCCAAAAGCTTTGCCCAGCGTAATTCTGCTTGCGTTCTCCATACGTCCGCGCTAGATGAATCGCACTTTTGCCCTTGATGAATCCCACCACCGACGACACTGCGTACTTGGGCGGGATCGACAACAGCATATGCACGTGGTCGGGTTGCAAATGACCTTCCACGACCCGGCTCTCCTTCTGCGTAAGCGGGTGGTCTTCCCCTGTTGACGAGAGTTCGGCGTTTACGTGTTGGGATTGGACTTGAATGGTGAAGTGTCCACCTATTTTTAGGTGGACACTTCGCGAAGAGCTTAAGCGGGAGCGGAAG
>Ga0255352_1000046_pt1 | contig 61264 bp, 50 predicted proteins | sample HBST0metaG_FD_189939 | JGI IMG/M metagenome (GOLD analysis project Ga0255352, IMG submission 189939) | Peat soil microbial communities from Stordalen Mire, Sweden - H.B.S.T0 | ecosystem: Environmental > Terrestrial > Soil > Wetlands > Peat | place: Sweden: Norrbotten County, Stordalen Mire...
GAAGATACTTATTCTCACAGGCATAGTCGCCATTCAGACGGTTGTAGGAACACATCACTGCTCCCGCATTGGAGATCTTGAGGGCAAGTTCAAAGGCAAGCAGGTCGCTCTCCCGCATGGAGCGCTTGTCGATGATGGCATTAACGCCAAAGCGACCGCTCTCCTGATCATTGAGGGCATAGTGCTTGATGTCGCCGATCACATGCTGCGCTTGCAGGCCCAGCATCAGATTGCCATCCAAGGTGCCCGCCAGCAGCGGATCTTCACCCTGATATTCAAAGGTGCGACCATTGCGCGGTTCTCGGGCCAAGTTGACGCCGCCGCCAAGAGACATGCTGTAGCCTTGGGCACGCAGCTCGCGGCCGATCAGTGCGCCATATTCATAGGCCGTCTCTGTATCCCATCCCGATGCCGCGCCCAGATTGCTGGGCAGGGCCGTACCATACCGTCCGTTGGCCGCGCTACGGGTCACGCCATATGCCGAATCCGCCATCTGGATCATGGGGATGCCAAGTCGTTGTACCCCCATCACGTAGCCTGCTCCGCCGTTCGAGTTGGGGTCGACCTGCCCCATCGGCCCATGTCCATGGAGCATGGCAAGTTTTTCGTCCAGTGTCATCTTCTGAATGACCAGATCCGCTCTCTCATCTGGTGAGAGGCTAGTGTTCATCCACGGCTTCGCTGGAGATTGAGTTTGAGCGTTAGCGGACAATGCCGCTCCGAGAAGCCCCCATGCAAGCAGCCCCTTGTACTTCTTCCATGTTCTTTGATTCGTCCTCACGCGTTTCCTTTCATGGATGCCTGGTGAAGTCGGTTAAAAAGGAGCACCTTTGTACTGGCGACTTCAATAACCTTTTTCAATCGCAACCGAACTCTAGGAGGATGAAACAACACTCGACAAGACTGCTACGGTAATATCTAGGGGTATTTAGGGCAGGTATTAGGCGGGGAAAAAGCTCGTAATCCTACCTGTGCGTTATGATTTATTCTCTAGGTATCAAATGTTTTATTACGTACGTTGATACTTTTTTTTGCAGCAAAGAGGCGGAAGGGAGCGTCGTATATGCCCGTTGTGTATCCGCTGGAGAATGCCTGGCACCCGCAATCAGAGTCTGAGAAACAGCTCATTCTGGACCAAATGGAAAAGCTGCTTGCCAACACACTTTTTCGGAGCAGCAAGCGCTATACCGGTTTTCTTCGCTGTGTCGTGGAACAAGCTCTGCTCGGAAATGAAGATTCGCTCAAAGAACGATTTCTCGGCATGGAGGTCTTTCACCGTAAGGCCGACTACGACACAAGCCTCGATCCGGTTGTCCGCCTCAGTGCCGCCGAGGTCCGCAAGCGGCTTGCGCAGTATTATCAACAGCCCGAGCATCAAAGCGAACTCCAGATTGAGCTAAATCCAGGCTCGTATATTCCCCTTTTTTATCGTGCCGAAGAGGCACCGGTAGCTCTGGCTGTTCAGACGCCAGAGTCGTCGTTGGATGTCGCTCCACCTCCGCCCATTATTGCTCCAGCGCCACGCCCCTATCGCCCCTGGCTCTATGCGGTAACGATCCTAGTGGTACTGGAGATCGCGGCTGGTGTGGGTGTCTACTACTACCACATGAAACCCAGCGTTACGGACAAGTTTTGGTTTCCGATCATCACAGCGCCCGGGGCAGCTACTCTTTGTGTCGGGGAACCTGATGCGGCTACGAAAGAGGCGCCAACTCCCACAACAATTAAGGGGGAGTTGGAAGGGACAGGGCATCTGGCTTTGGACGATGTGGTTACGCTGGTTCGTGCAAGCACAGCCTTAGACAATCGGCACAAGCATTTCCGCATCATGACGGCAGCTCAAGCCAATCTTTCCCTGTTGCGAGAGGGGCCGGTTGTTGCCGTCGGAGCTTTGGACAACGCCTGGACCATGCAATTGACCGCGCCGCTTCGCTTTGGCTTTATGGAAGATAATGAGCTCGCCTGCGTCGTCGATCACAAGCAAAAGGAGAGGGGAAATTGGTGCGTGCAATGGGATCAGGCGCAGTCTACGCTCTCACGGGACTTCGCTATCATTGCCCGTTATCATGACTCGACTCTTGATCAACCGGTAATCATTGCGGGCGGGCTGTCAGTTCAGGGAACAGTAGCCGTTGGCGAAATGTTGTCCGACCCGAATAAGTTAAGGACTCTTTTTCAGAACTCGCACAAGGACTGGCGCACTGTGAATTTCGAAGCTGTCGTTCAGACGCAGGTGATCGATGGTCATAGCGGGTCGCCGCGTGTGCTCGCTATCGAATACTGGTAGGACGCAGGTCTGGACAATATTCATTCAATACAGATCGCGGTGAGTTGCCGGGATCTGTCGCACATTCACCTTTACGTTCCGGTGCTGATTCAGGAGCGTCAAAGGCCTGCGTGAACGAACCGCCCGTCGTTGTTCCTACGGCCCGGATTGAAAGTCCGTCGCCGAGTTGAAGGCGTTGCAAGATGGGCCATCTGCTCCATGAAACGCAACAACGAATGTTGGCACCTGTCGCTCAACGCATACGGCGCGCCAATCCATCTAAGGCAGCGCGGTAGATCGTCTGCACTACCTTCTCTGGACCGGGCAATTTAGCCGATGCTTTTCTCCACGACTTATTGAAACCGTCCAGGAGAGCCTTATAAGCGGGCTGCGGCGTTGGAACCATGCTGCTGCCAAAGTTGGTCTTCGACCCGTCCGGCTCAATCAGCGTAAGCGTGACGTTGTGGTCGTCTTGACCTTGGTTGGGGTGTTGTGTGGGATCTGCTTCGCTGAGCGAGACGCAAACTTGCCAAGCACTTTTTTGCTCACCTTTGCCTTTGTTTTCGGCAGCGAATTCGTGTTTTACCTTTTTGGCTGATGGCTCCCCCACGTCCACCTATGTAGGTTTCGGGCCGGTCGTTTGCGGCGCAAGACAGGCGGCCCGAAGCCTCAGAACAGCTCGGCCAGGGTCGCCGGGTTGAAATCCTTCAGCTCACTTTGATCGCCAGAGCGGATCTTCGTCACCCACTGCGGATCGCCGAGTAAGGCCCGACCGACGGCGATGAGATCGAATTCCTCCCGCTCCATTCGGTGGAGGAGGTTGTCGATGCCAGTGACCTTCGAACTCTCGCCCGCGAAGGCGCGCAGGAAATCGACCGACATGCCGACCGAGCCTACGCTGATAGTGGCCGCTCCCGTGAGTTTTTTGGCCCAGCCCGCAAAGTTCAGTCCGTCCTCGCCGTCGATCTCAGGGAATTCCGGATTCCAGAAGCGGCGCTGAGAGCAATGCAGAGCGTCGACGCCTGCCTCTACAAGGGGCCCGAGCCAGTCGAGCATCTGCTCTGGTGTTTCGGCGAGCCGCGCCGTAAAGTCCTGCTGCTTCCACTGGCTGACACGGAGGATGACGGGAAAGTCCGGCCCGACTGCTTGCCGCACGCGCTTCACGACGTCCACCGCGAAACGGGAACGCTCCTTGATGGTGGGGCCGCCGAACCTGTCCTTGCGCAAATTGGTGCCCGCCCAGAAGAACTGGTCGATCAGGTAGCCATGGGCGCCGTGTAATTCCACCGTATCGAAGCCCAGTCGTTTCGCGTCTCCGGCTGCATGCCCAAATGCCTCGATCGTGTCGGCGATGGCTTCCTCGGTCATGGCGTCGCCACGAGGATCGCAGGGCTCCACGAGGCCCGAAGGACTCTCGACCGGAACGCCTGGGTCCCATCCGGTCACCATGTTCCGTGTCGAGCCCACATGCCAGATCTGAGGACCCATCTTGCCGCCCACAGCATGCACCTCGTCCACCACCCGCTTCCAGCCTGCGAGCGGATCATCGCCATAGAAGGACGGGACGTTAGGGTCGTTTCGGGACGCAGGCCGGTTGATGACCGTCCCTTCAGAGAGGATCAGCCCCACGTCGTTTTCCGCGCGCCGCCGGTAGTAGCCCGCAACATTTTCGCCGGGCACACCTCCGGGGGAAAACGAGCGTGTCATAGGGGCCATGACGATACGGTTTTTCAGCTCCAATGACTTGATCTTGAAGGGCTGGAACAATGCGTCGAGAGATGGTGAGGTCATTTAACTGTGGGCTCCGGCTTGAGTTGGTGGATGGTAGGTGGTAGCCCGCACGATCGGTCATCTCGGCCCGGTCGCGGGAGGACGGGAACTCCGGCTCGTGTGAAGGATTCGTCGAGCGCGCTGAGCAGTTCGATCGTCGGCGCGACATCGGCCATGCCGTCGACATGCCGGGCCAGGAGCTGGGTCCATGCGGCGCGAACCTTCTCAAGGTTGCGCGCGGCGAGCGGCGTGGCCTGGAGGCTCACGGAGCGACGGTCTTCCGGGTCTGGGATGCGCCGGATCATGCCTTTGGTTTCGAGCGACCGCAGCAACGCGCTCGCGTTGCTGGAGCGGAGTCCGATCTCGTCGCAGAGTCTGGACGGGCTGGTGCCGGGGTTTCGCTCGATGTGGTTCATGACGAGGCTTTCGAGCAGAGTGATCTCGATGATTTCAGGATCGAGCTGCCCGTAGATGCGGATGTCACGCGCCACGCTGAGGACAAAGTGGGCCAAATCGGCGAGTTGAGTTGCCCTGTCGTGCTTCTCGGATGTCATGCACTGCTTCCCTTCGGCGGTTGACTATTCAGATATAGTTACTATAACATATCTATGTCTGCATAGGTAAATTGAGAGGTACAGACAATCAAGCGTGCCAAGGACGATCTGGATGGAAAGCACCGGCAGACTCGGCTATCGGGCGACCAAGGCGAACCCTCAATGGTGTGACCGCTCGTCGTCACCCTCCGTTATAGATGCCAGCAGCAGAAGGACACACTCATGAACCTGAACGCAGAATTCGACATCATCGTCTTTGGCGCGAACGGCTACACCGGCCGCCTCGTGGCTGAGCACCTGATGCAAAGATACGGCACCTCCGGCGAGGTGGCGTGGGCCATGGCCGGGCAATCGACGGCAGAACTAGCGTCGGCGAGGGACGCGATCGGCGCACCCGGAAATATGCCTCTGGTGATCGCTGACGCCACCGATCCGGCTTCGCTGCGGGAGATGGTCGGCCTGACCAGGGCCGTGATAACCACAGTCGGACCTTACCAACTCTATGGCTCCGATCTGGTCGCCGCTTGCGCTGAGGCGGGAACCGACTATCTTGATCTGTCCGGAGAGCCCCACTGGATGCGCCGCATGATCAATGACCAAGACGCCCAAGCCAGGACGAGCGGCGCACGAATCCTGTTCGCTTGCGGCTTCGACTCGATCCCGTCTGAGCTCGGCGTCTGGTTCTGCCAGGACACGGCGCGCAAGGTGCTGGGCGCAGCCGTCCAGCGCGTGAAGGGGCGCGTCCGCGCGTTCAAGGGCGGAGTTTCCGGCGGATCGATGGCCAGCGCCAAGGCCACGAGAGAGGCGCTGGAGGAGGATCCCTCTCTGGCGGCGGTGATCAATAGCCCCTTTGGCCTCACACCTGGCTTCGAGGGGCCGCCGCAGCCGTCGGGAACGGCACCGGAGACCGACCCGGATGTGGGGAATGTCGCCCCGTTCATGCTGGCGGCTCTCGACGTCCAGAATGTCCATCGTTCGAACCTGCTCATGGGTCATCCCTACGGACGCGACTTCATCTATGACGAGATGATGGTCGCCGGCGCGAACGGGTCCGCCACGCCGCCTAACGTCAATGCCCCGTCTGGTGGCGCCCTCAAGCCGGGTGAAGGCCCTGCGCAAGGTGAGCGCAAGTTGGGATTCTTCGACATGCTCTTCATCGGCATCGCGCAGGACGGCCGCAAGGTACGGGTCTCGGTCAAGGGCACCGAGGACCCCGGCTACGGCTCGACACCCAGAATGATCGCGGAGAGCGCCATCTGTCTCGTCCGCGCGCCGGACGTTCCAGGCGGCTTCTGGACCCCGGGCGCGGCGCTCCAGGGCAGGCTGGTGGACCGGCTGCAGCAACACGCTGGGCTGGTGTTCGCCGTGGAGGATTGACTGATAACGTGTGCGCCTCAGCCGTAAGATCCTCGCCAAATCGTGTGCACAGTGTGCGCGGAAACGGAGAGGCGGAAAGGCGTCCCTAGATATTCCTCTTCGATCGCCTGCTACAGCGCTCTCACACATGTAGGAAGCGTATCGGCTAGAGGTGTATCCCCACACAGTATTCAGCTCTCTTCCGGGAGAAGCTGGGGAGCACTAGAACTCGGATCGTACGAATCGCAAAAAAACAACAGGAAGGTTCTCTTGATGAATTTGTGCAATGACTTAACTGCCGTAGGAGATCAAGCTTTATCCTCTCGCCGGAATAGCAACGCCATAGCGACAGAACATCGACCGTGGCAGAGACGTCATAGCATGGCGGCTTTCTGCTCCGTGGTTGTAATCCTTTCTGCTGGGATGTTTTCCGGTTGCAAAGGAAAGCCACCGGCAGCGGCTCCTGCCGCCATGTCCGTGAAAGTAGTAAAGGCGGTGCAGCAGGACGTACCCGTTTACGGAGATTGGGTAGCTACATTGGATGGCTATGTCAACGCTCAGATCCAGCCCCAGGTCACGGGCTATCTCGTGAAGCAACTCTATCGCGAAGGCTCTTATGTCCGTAGGGATCAGGTCCTGTTTCAAATAGATCCTCAGACCTTCCAGGCTGCTCTGGATCAGGCAAAAGCCCAATTGGCGCAGGCGCAGGCAAAGCTTGCTCTGGGGGAGATCAATGTGAAGCGCGACACGCCCCTGGTGCAGGAACATGCCACTCCGCAAAGCACGCTCGATTCCGAGGTCGCGGATATGAGGCAGTCGAGGGCATCGGTGCAGGCAGCGGAAGCGGCGGTCGAAACGGCGCAGATCAATCTTAACTTCACTCACGTTCGCTCACTCACCGATGGAATTGCCGACATCGCCACCACGCAGGTGGGGAACCTTGTTGCGATAGGTACAACGCTGACAGCCGTCTCCAAGGTGGACCCCATCAAAGTCTATTTCCCTATTAGCGAGCAGGAGTACATGCGCTTCAGCAACGGTTCTCGGAAGACTTCAGGGGCTAGCGCGCCCAGCGCCGCAGAAGCCATGGAATTGCAGTTGGAACTCTCCGACGGCGCGAAATACCCGCATAAGGGCAAAGTGATTTTTGTGGGCCGCGCGGTCGATTCACAGACAGGCACTATTCGGATGGTTGCCGCATTCCCGAATCCGGGAAATATTCTCCGCCCCGGCCAGTTTGGGCGCGTTCATGCGGCGACTGCCGTCAACCGCTCCGCCATCCTCGTGCCACAACGCTGCGTTACTGAGTTGCAGGGTAGCTATCAAGTCGCGGTTGTGAATGGAAGTAATAAGGTCTCCATCCGCACAGTGAAAGTCGGCGAGCGTGTCGGTTCCCTGTGGATCATCGAGTCCGGTGTGAATGCCGGCGAGTTGGTGATTTCAGAGGGCAATTCAAAGGTGCAGGGCGGAATGATCGTCAATCCAACGGTTGCGAACGTGCAGGCGGGGGGCAGTGAATGATCTCGAAATTCTTTATTAATCATCCCACGATCGCAATCGTAATTTCGATCCTGATGGTCATCCTCGGGGTCATCGCAATGGTCAGTCTGCCGGTGGCGCAGTTCCCGGAGATCGCGCCACCCGAAATTCGTATTCAGGGCACATATGCCGGCGCCGATGCCACGACACTGGAGCAATCGTTCGCGACGCCGATCGAGAGCCAGATGAGCGGTGTGGACGACATGAACTACATGTACTCCACCAACGCGAACGATGGATCTGGGGTTCTCACTACAAATTTCGACGTCAAAACGGACCCGAATACAGACCAGATCCTCACTCAGCTGCGCGTCAATCAGGCCAATGGGCAGTTGCCGGCAGAAATAACTTTGAGCGGGGTTACGGTACAAAAATCCATGTCTTCCCCGCTGATGGTCATCTCCCTCAGTTCGCCGCACGGAACGTACAGCCAAAACTTTCTTACTAACTACGCAATTATCAATCTCAAAGATGAACTGGCGCGCGTGAAGGGGGTGGGCCGCGTAGAGGTTTTCGGCGGTGAGTATGCCATGCGTATCTGGGTTCAACCGGATAAGCTGGCTAAGCTTGCCATAACGGTTCCACAGATCATCTCGTCCATTGCGAATCAGAATAAAGTCAATCCTTCCGGGAAGATTGGTGGAAGTCCGGTTCCCAAAGGGCAGGAATTTACCTATACAGTTCGCTCGCAAGGCCGTCTCTTAACTGCGGAAGAATTCGGCAACGTCGTAATTCGTGCGAATCCTGATGGGTCCATCCTTCGTCTCAAGGACGTTGCGCGTATCGAGTTAGGTGCCCAAACCTACAACCAGGACAGCAAATTCAACGGGGCTCCGTCCGGGGCTTTCGCCATCTATCAATTGCCAGGGTCAAATGCTGTCGCAGCCGCTAAGGCGGTGCAAACGAGACTCGACGAACTTTCCAAACGCTTTCCGCAAGATCTTCGGTACGATGTCGCATTGGATACCACTAAGGCGGTAACCGCCAGCATCCACGAGATCGTTCTCACTCTGTTTGAATCTCTGGTTCTCGTCGTCATCGTGGTGTACATATTTTTGCAAGGATGGCGCCCAACCCTGATTCCACTAGCGGCCGTCCCGGTCTCATTGATCGGTACATTCGTTGTTTTCCCCATGTTGGGCTTTTCCATTAACACGCTGTCCCTGTTTGGTTTGATTCTCGCGATTGGACTGGTGGTCGACGATGCAATCGTTGTTGTAGAAGCGGTGGAACACCATATCGAGGAGGGGATGAGCCCGCGGGATGCCTCGCTGAAGGCTATGGAAGAGGTATCTGGTCCGGTTATTGCCATTGCCTTAATTCTGGCCGCCGTCTTTATCCCAACCGCGTTTATTCCTGGCATCACGGGCAGGTTGTATCAGCAATTTGCCGTGACAATTGCTATCTCAGTAGTCTTCTCTGCATTCAACGCTCTTACGCTGAGTCCGGCGCTATGTGCCCTTCTCCTGAAGCCTGGCAAGGTGCACGGTCCTCTGAGTAGCTTCTTTGACTGGTTCAATAAGGCCTTCACACATGCGCAAAATCGCTACGTCAAATACTCGGCGGTAATGATCCGCAAAAGCACGTTTAGCATGGTCTTCCTCGCCCTTGTGGCAGCGGTTGCTTTCCTGGTCGGCGGCAATCTCGCGACCTCATTTGTCCCGGAGGAAGATCAGGGGTACCTCATGGTTCGCCTGCAACTACCGCAGGCTGCTTCTCTGGAGCGCACCGTGGAAGCCGCCAACAAAGTAAGCGATGTCCTTCGTCAGGCGCCGGGTGTCGACGCGGTTACAACTATTAGCGGCTCCGACCTGCTCAGCGGCACACAAAATACCTACACGGCCGTCTCCTTCGTGAAGTTGCGCGATTGGGATACCCGTCGCGCCGCGAATCTGCATGTGGACGCCATCATGAATTACTTCAACCAGCACCTCTCGCAGGTTCAGGAAGGTGTCGCCTTTAGTTTCTCACCACCCGCCATTCCAGGCGTTGGCAGCGCTGGTGGAATGAGCTTCATTTTGGAAGACCGCTCTGGACAGGGTGGCGACTTTCTTGCCAGTAATACCGATGCGTTTCTTGCCGCAGTCAAGAAACGCCCGGAGATCGCATCCGCGATTACAACGTTTGCGCCGCACGTCCCGCAGCTTTACGCCGACATCGATAAGGAAAAGGTGATGCGGCAGCAGGTAAGTATCGGCGACGTATACGAGACAACGCAGACCTTTATGGGCGGTTACCTCGTGAACTACTTTAGCCGTTTCGGCCGGCAGTGGCAGGTCTACGTGGAAGCAGAAGGAAACTCTCGCACCGATCCCAATAGTATCGGGCAGTTCTATGTGACCAACCCGAATGGAAACATGGTTCCCCTGAGCGCCGTATCGAGCATAAAGCCAATCACGGGTCCGGAGTTCACCATGCATTTTAACGAATATCCCGCAGCCCAGATCACAGCCACAGCTGCTCCCGGTTATAGTTCCGCGCAGGCCATGAAGGCGTTCGAGGATGTCTTTGCTCAGACTATGCCTTCGGAAATGGGCTACGACTACATGGGCATGAGCTATCAGGAGAAAGCAGCAGCAAACGGTATCTCCTCCACCCAGATTTATGGTCTCTCGCTCCTGTTCGTCTTCCTGATTCTGACTGCGCTCTATGAAAGCTGGAGCTTGCCTTTCAGTGTGCTTCTTGGGACCCCGGTTGCGATGTGCGGCGGCTATCTCGCGCTTTGGTCTCGCCATATGGAGAACAACGTCTACGCCCAGATTGGAATGGTGATGTTGATTGGGCTGGCTGCAAAGAATGCCATTCTGATCGTGGAATACGCCAAGATGGAGCATGACCGCGGGAAAAGTGTCGTTGACGCCGCGTTGTCTGGCGCTAGACTGCGCTTGCGTCCCATCATCATGACTTCCTTCGCATTCATTCTGGCTTGCATACCGCTATGGATTGCCCAGGGCGCGGGTGCTCAGGGACGCCGCGTACTCGGTACGACTGTCATCGGGGGCATGTTGACAGCAACCTGCATAGCCATTTTCTTGATCCCCGTAACGTACACACTCTTCGAGCGGCTCTCGCTGCGCTTCAGCAGGAAACACGAAGCGCTGCCAGCAGTGGCAACGGTGGAGCAGAAGGGCGGTGGTCTCTAATGCGAACCTTACAACTCTCACTATGTCTTCTGCTGGCCACTACCGGGTGCAGGTTTGGACCGAAGTATGCGCGCCCTGCCGTCGATGCACCGGGCAGTTTTCGAGGACAGGCTCCTGAATTGCCAGCGCAGACTTCTGCGTTGGGCAAGACGGCGGCTTCCGCAGATAGCCTGGGAGACGAGAAATGGTGGACGGTCTTCCAGGACGCGCAACTGCAGGCGCTGATTCGCACGGCGCTCGCAAACAACTACGATGCCCGCATCGCCGCCGAACGCGTAATTGCCGCACAAGCGCAACTCGGTATCACCCGGGCAGATCAACTGCCATCACTCGACGCCTCTGGCACATTCGCTTCCACGCGCACCGAGCAGACAAGCATGGGTTCTCTCGGAACCTTGCCTGCATACCGATCAGATTCAGGCCAGCTAGCCCTTAATGCTTCGTGGGAACTGGACTTCTGGGGCAAATATAGAAGGGCAACAGAAGCTGCGCGCGCGGATTTGGCAGCGAGTGAATGGGGGCGGAGAGCAACAATCAGCACTCTCGTCTCCAATGTAGCGAGCGCATACTTCCAACTGCGCACTCTGGATCTTGAATTGGAGATCACGAAACGCACATTGAAATCGAGACAGGAGTCCCTGCGGCTTACAAAGTTGCTCTCCGACGGAGGCTCAGACTCATGGATGGACGTCCGGGAGGCAGAACAGCTTGTTTATACAGCCTCAACTCAGATCCCTACTTTCCAAAAGCAAATCGAGCAACAGGAAAACTACATATCTACCCTGCTGGGGCAGAACCCAACTCCCATCACTCGTGGCGAAAAGCTTACGGACCAGCCGCTTCTTCCTTCCGTTCCCGCTGGACTCCCGTCTCAGCTTATCGAACGCAGACCCGATATTCGACAAGCGGAGGAGCAGTTAATTGCCGCCAATGCCCGGATTGGGGTGGCAAAAGCTGCATACTTTCCGTCCATTTCGCTGACAGGCACCGCCGGCTACCAGAGCACTGCGCTTACCAGTCTTTTTAGTGGTCCAGCCGGCCTCTGGAATGCAGGCGCCTCCGCAAGTCAGCCGATCTTCGAGGGAGGCCGCCTTCGCAACAACGTGCGTTTGACGGAGTCGCAACAGCGACAAGCGCTCTTGACCTATCGGCAGACAACACAAAACGCCTTTCGTGACGTCTCCGACGCGCTGATCGCATACCGGAAATCGAGGGAGGCGCGCGAGCAGCAACAGCTTCTCACGGATGCCGCCCAGGGTGCGGCCAAGCTCTCGCACCTCCGTTATGATGCGGGAGCCACTTCTTACCTGGAAGTTCTCACTAATGAAACCAACTACTTCAACGCTGAACTTAACTTGTCTACGGCGCGGTACAGCGAAGTGCTTGCCCTGGTCCAGATATACAACGCTCTGGGAGGCGGATGGCAGTGACATGACTTGAACGGATATTAGGGCTCTACTCAATCTTTGTATAGGACCCGCGGTGAAAAGACCGAACAGAGCAAAAAGCTATATGCAAGGAGAGCGGAGTAAAGCGCATGGCAGAACAGTGCTTCAGAAAGAAGGGATCAATTCCGCCAGTCTGCGGCGTGCATAATGTGCCGCTCGTGGAGAGTAATGTTCCGATTGACAGGAACTCACCTGGGCTTGGTCAGATCACCTGTCTTCGATGCCCCGTTAGCCAATCCGTAACCCTGGACGCGCAGAGTCTTTCGCCGCGAAAACCAAACTGACCCACCACCGGGAGAGTGCAGTAACAGTGGTAAGAGAGAAGAACATGTTCAACGACCCTGGGGGAGATCCTGAAATATGGCAAACCGACTGAAATGTTATCCACCGGAGGTGTGGGCATGACAAACATCCTGCACGTACTTTCTATCGGTTCCGCGGATTCGTGCAGCGCAATTCGCGATGCGTTGCTTGAACGGGGTCACTGCCGCGTTTCGGTCGCTACGAACTACCGTGAGTTGTTCGCAATTCCAAGACGGGAGAGTTTTGAGATTGCGATTCTTCATCACATCACCTCTCCGCTCGAGCTTCGTGCCTCCAGTGAATACATCCGCCGGACATGGCCCTGCGCAAAGATCCTGGTGATCTGCCCGAGAGCTGAAGCTCAAGTTCTGGATGATCCGCTGTACGACGACTGGGTTGCCGCCAGTCCTTCGCAGGATGTGCTGCTTGCAACCATTGAACGAATTACTGCCGGTAGCGAGAACAGTGGGCAGCGGCAAGACACGCTCGGACGGGAGGGTCCATGGATGGCGATAGAGACGCGAAGAAAATCGCGCTAGATGGTGAAACCGGCGCGCAACAAATAGTTCGATCGATCAGGTTCTGCGAAGCAGCAGGAGTAGGAAGCAGCACCGATACAGAGTTTCGAATACTCGGGAGGTAATGGAGGAACGCTTTTCGCGCACTCATGTGTTCCGCAAAAAGTTTATGTGCGCATCAACGGAACAAAAGAAGAGAGGAGTCATATGGCACAACCGTCGAGGATCAAGAAAGCAATTGAGGGTGCTTCCGGTACCGAGGAACTAGGTGAACTGGCGCTCGACATGCGATGGTCCTGGAGTCATGCTTCCGACAACCTATGGGGAAGGATAAATCCTGAACTATGGGAGATCACGCATAACCCGTGGATCGTTTTCCAGACAGCATCCCCGATAAAGCTCAAACAACTTTTGGAGGACAAGAGCTTCCGGGAGGAACTTGAGCGCCTACGAAAGCAGTTGAAAGCAGGGAGCGATTCGGCAGCATGGTTTCAGGACGCGCACCCCGCGTCAAAGCTCAAGTCGGTAGCGTACTTCAGCATGGAGTTCGGGCTGAGCGAGGCTTTGCCGATCTACTCGGGCGGATTGGGCAATGTCGCTGGAGATCAATTGAAGTCGGCCAGCGACCTTGGGGTTCCCGTCGTCGGCGTTGGACTTCTTTACCAGCAAGGCTATTTCCGACAGGTCATCGATGCAGATGGCTCACAGCGGGCTGTCTATCCGTATAACGACCCTTCGCAGTTACCAATCCTGCCTCTCAGAGACAGCAGAGGCGAGTGGCTTAGAGTCCGTGTTCAGTTGCCAGGATATGCGGTCTGGATTCGCACCTGGGAAGCGAGGGTCGGAAGGATAAGACTTCTGTTGCTCGATAGCAACGATCCTGCAAATCCACCGGCCTATCGAGGCATCACGAGCGAGTTGTATGGCGGCGGAACGGAATTGCGCCTTCAACAGGAAATTATCCTGGGCATCATCGGCTACCGGATGCTGCACCAACTCGGCATCCATCCTGACGTCTGTCACCTGAACGAGGGCCATGCGGGATTTGCCATATGGGAACGGGCACGCGTTTTCATGGAGGAAACAGGGCAGCCATTTCATGTAGCTCTGTTGGCGACGCGTGCCGGAAATGTCTTTACTACGCATACTCCAGTAGATGCCGGGATCGACCGGTTCCCGGCGTACCTAGTTGAACGCTACCTCGGCGAATACGCCACGGGGCTTCTGCATGTGAGTGTCGAGGATTTGCTAGCGATGGGGAGGGCGAATCCCAAAGACTCGAATGAGCCATTCAACATGGCCTATCTTGGCATTCACGGTTGCGGCTCTGTAAACGGAGTGAGCCGGTTGCACGCTCAAGTGAGCAGGAAGATGTTTAGCAACCTCTTTCCGCGCTGGCCGATTGCGGAAGTTCCAATTGCATGTGTCACCAATGGAGTTCATGTCCCAAGCTGGGATTCGAGTGAGGCCGATGCCTTATGGCATAAAGCTTGCAGCTCCGATCGCTGGAGACAGAGCCTTGATGAGATCGAGACGCAGATCCGCGCCGTCTCCGATGAAGATCTCTGGAAGATGCGGTGCGCCAATCGTGAGCATCTAGTCGATGCAGTAAGAAGCCGGAACACGAGACAGGAGAGTTCCATCGGAACTTGGTCCGCATCCGGCCGCAGAGAAACAAACATCTTTGATCCGAACGTATTGACCCTGGGCTTTGCCCGCCGCTTTGCAACCTACAAGCGCCCCAATCTTCTCCTTCGCAACCCGGAACGTCTGGTCCGCATTCTCACCAACGCCAGCCATCCCGTGCAACTGGTCGTTGCCGGCAAAGCCCATCCACAGGATCGCGAAGGCCAGGCAATGATCCAGGAATGGGTACAGTTTTCCAAGTGGGAGGAGATTCAAGGCCGTGTTGTGTTCCTGAGTGACTACGACATGAGACTGGCCGAGGAACTGGTGCAGGGCGTGGACGTCTGGATCAACACACCCCGACGGCCATGGGAGGCGTGCGGAACCAGCGGGATGAAAGTTCTCGTGAATGGCGGCCTGAACCTTTCCTCGCTGGATGGTTGGTGGGAGGAAGCGTATGCCCCATGCCTCGGCTGGAAGGTCGGGGACCATCAAGACTATGTGGACGAGTCGGCACAGGACGCCTCAGACGCAGAACAGTTGTACTCCACTCTGGAGAAAGAAGTCGTCCCTCTCTTTTACCACCGCGAGCCTTCCGGGATTCCTTGCAAATGGGTTGGGATGATGAGAGAGAGCATGGCTCAGCTCACCGGGCAATACTCGGCAAACCGCAGTGTGCGCGAGTACACCGAACGCTTTTATCTTCCGGCCGCGGAAGCCTACGCAAAGCGAACGGAAAATCATGGCGAACTCGCAGCCCAGATTCAGAAATGGCAAACGGAACTGCAAACGCACTGGCCTGAGATCCACTTTCGTGAAATCGAGACCAGCGCGGACGAACACCAGTTTCTCATTCAGGCCCATGTCTATTTGGGTGCAATCTCTCCAGAGCATGTTCGTGTCGAGATATTCGCTGATACCCCTGATGGCGCGCCATTTATTTCCGAGATGAGCCAAACGGAGGAATTGGTTGGTGTAAAGGGAGGATTCGTTTTCCAGACGAAAGTCCCGGATACCAGGCCAGTAAGCGACTATACGGCCCGTATTGTCGCAGCCCTCGATACGCTGGCAGTGCCATTGGAAGAGCCAATGGTCCTATGGCAGCGATAGGCGGGAAGAACGGTCTGTGAGCAAGTGGATACATTTGGGGCGAAGGCTCATCAGCAAACCTTGGCCATGCGGCAAGTCAGCAGAGTATCAGGAAGAAGGAAGTTGTGATTCTGGGACTCCTCAAACTCGTTCATATTCTATTTGGTCTGATTGGGCTTGGCGCAGGAGTTATGGTGCTATTTGGTATGTTCGCGGGAGTACAGATCGACAAATGGTCCGCCATCTTCCTGAAGTGCGCTCTTGCTGCAGGCGTGACGGGGCTTCTCTTTCCTGCTCACTACTTCCTTCCTACGCACCGGGCCGCCATGCTCGAAATTTACGCTTCTGCAATGGCAGTACTTGCATGGCGCAGGTACCGTTTAGCCGGCGTTTGGGCTCTTATCTTTGCGTTGAGCATTATCTTCACCCTCTGTCTGAATATTCTCGTCGCAATTGCGCACATCTTCGATTACCTGCCGGTGTTCAAAATGCTGGCTCCAACACAACCGAGATTACTGTTCCTTATCACCGAGTTGGTGGTCATGCTGCTCTTCGCGGGACTTGGCATGTTCACCGTTAAGAGGTTCCGCGATAAGTCGAACCATTCATTTTGATGATCGAAAGCGAACCGCCATGTGTGCTTACCGAAATGCGGTAGAAAGTCAGAGCGAATATGTAACAAAATAGGACTTATGCAAACTGTTCACAGAAAACGTGAATAGCCTATATTTGCGTTCTCGGCAAGAAATGAAGGGCGCTCAAGGCACAAAACACATCCATGAAATCAGCGGCTCCGTTCAAGTATTCGGCGAGAATAATCAATCTTCAGAAAAATCTTGTCCGCGGCCGATCGAACGAAGCATGTTTTAAGCTTTCCGGCATAAGGATGGAAAACGCCAATATGCCCACTTTTCTTTTTAATTGCCGAGGCCAGAGATGCAAGACGATGTCACAGTCCACGATCTGAAGTGCACCATTGTGGTGGCGCAGGAAGGAAGTTTGTCGCGCGCGGCCACCCGCTTGCACATGACACAACCCGCCCTGGGCCGCAGAGTCCACCACGTTGAAGCAGAAGTCGGCGTGAGGCTCTTCTACCCCTGGCACGGAGGTGTGCGGCTGACGGAATCCGGCAAAGTTTTCATCGAGGATATTCTCGAGTCACTCGATCACTTTGAGCGTGCGGCGCAACGGGCACGCAATGTCATGCACCATCAAGATGGAATTTTTCAGATTGCATACTCTTCGTTTCTTAGCCCGGAGTTGATGGCGATTGTTTCCGACCTGCGCTTCGACAGACCCCGCGACCCGGTCATTCGATGCACCAGCCTCAACACGCTGGGAATAATCCGCGGCGTGCTCGAAGGTCTGTACCAGGTCGGCATTGGCTACCTGCCTAACAGCTACTCCGAACTGGAGACGAGAGAACTTCTCGATGAAGATGTGATGCTCTGCGTCCCAGCACACCACCGGCTCTTTCGCTCTCACTCCATCGCGCCGCAAGATCTCGATAGGGAGCCTCTGATCGCAGTTTCGGAACATGCTCTTCCAGAGGTTTCCAAAGAGATCGTAGCCTATTTCGAGCTGCTTCAGATCGACCTGAATGTAATAGCGCAGCCTTTCACTTTCTATGAGGCAATCCATATGGCCCTTGATGGGAAAGGCATTGCAATGGTGAGCAGCGGGTGGTCTCATTTGACGAAAAAGGGCATCGCCTTTCATCCGCTCGCGGACAAGCTGCTCACGATGAAAACCGGGGTCTTTGTGCGGAGGGACAACCGCACCTCAATCGTGAACGATTTTCAGCACATTTTGTGGACCCGGACAGAAAAGCTCAGAAAAGTGCGCCAGCATCTGACCCGCAACTGACGCACTGGTGTGTTGGACAGTGAATACAGAGTGCGTGAGCAGATCGGTGCGATCGTTGATAGTTATCCTGCAACTCCATCAAGTTCTATCGGAGGATATCTCATGCGTAGATTGCTTCTCATTTCGGTTGCAAGTTGTCTCTTCCTTGCCGCGTGCAACAACGTCAAGAAGCCAAATGCAGACAACTTCACGAAAGCGATCGACCAGTATCTTGTAAAGCACGGCGAGGCTTGTACGTCGATCAGCCACCAGTTTCCAGTTGACATCCCCAAGCCCGAACAGAAGGACCAGTATGGGATCGGACCGCAGATGACAGCCCTGGAACAGGCAGGCCTGGTGCATTCGAGCAATACGACAGCGGTTGTTCACGGGATGCTGGACCCTCTGCGGGGTTCGACTCCGCCGCAACCTGTGAAGCGATACGCTCTGACGCCAGAAGGTAAGAAGTATTTTCAGGAGCTTCGCAATCCTTTGGGGCAGGTTAGCGCCTTCTGCTATGGCAAAAGGACGGTCGATTCGATCGTCAAATGGACGGAGCCGATGACGATGGGAGCGTATTCGCAGACCGAGGTCACATATACCTATAAGATCGTCAACCTCGCTGGCTGGGCACAGCGACCGGATGTTCAGCATGTGTTTTCCGATGTCAGAGACACGGTAAATGCAGCATCAAAGACGAATCAGATCGCGGGATTGCAATTGACAAACCAAGGGTGGGAAGTCCCAGGACAGTGAGTTCATGTTGTCCTTGAAGAGGCTCTGCCTTGCCACGGTGTATTGTCCAGACTGATATGCTGGGAAAGTATTTGTGCATTCAATGTGCAGAGGGGACTACAGAACGATGGTTAAGAAACAGACTGGACGCAAACCAAAAGGGAATCTGGTCAAGGAGATCGATGCAGCGATTGCCCTTCTAACCCGCGTCCGTACACTTGCGGCGTCAGTTTCGGCGTCAGATGAAACAAGTCGGCGAACTGCAAAACAGGCTTCTGCCAGCAAAGAGCCCAAGCGGATACTCAGTTCAGAAGCACGGGAAAAAATGGCAGCGGCGCAGCGGAAGCGTTGGGCCAAAGTCAGGCGCCAAAAGAAAAAGGCGGAGCGCGCGGCGCTTGCACAGTAACATCCTGTGCGCCATGCATCAGGAAGCTTTGACACGCAGCAGTTGCTGAACCGCGCGGATTCCATCGATTTTGGCAATATGGACGACCACATCGATGGATCGCTGGCACTCTTCCTCCACATCGTTGAGCGATACGCCACCAAAGCCACGCAGCGCCAACTGCGAGAGACGATGCAGCGCATCGGCGGCCCCGTTGGCATGAATCGTGGTAAGCGATCCCCGATGGCCGGTGTTCAATGCATCGACGAAGACACGGGCCTCCGGGCCGCGAATCTCGCCGACGATGATACGGTCCGGCCTGTGACGGAGAGCCGCTTTGAGCAGGTCCGCAAATCCGATCTGACTCTTGTGGGTGTCAAGCTGAGCCTCGGCGGAGATGACGTGCGGTTTCCTTATATAGAGTTCAGCCACATCTTCGAGGATGAGGATGCGATCGTTGTCAGGAATAAAACCGGCGAGCACATTAGCGAGTGTTGTCTTTCCTGAGCTGGTCGCCCCTGAGATCAGAAGGTTGTCGCCGTTCTGGACGCAGTGTGTTAGGGTATCGGCCTGTGCTTCCGTCAGTGTCTTTCGCTCGACTAAATCGTGAAGCGTGAAGCTGCGCGAGGTGAATCGGCGTATTGTCATCATCGGACCTGGATTAACCACGGGCGGTATGAGCGCGGCCATGCGGCTGCCATCTGGCAGGCGCAGGTTCAGGATCGGCGAGTCGGCATCGAGCTTCTTGCCGAAGCGATTAGCGATCACTTCAAGCCCGGTAAGCAGTGCGCCGTCGTCAAAACGGATGTCGGGCAGAAGTTGAATGTGTCCGGCCTCTTCTGTCCAGACGGAGCCGTCGGGATTGACCATGATCTCGGACACAGTCTTGCTCGCAAACAGATGCTCGATGGGTTTCAGGAACGGAATGATGATCTCGAAGCTCACGATAAAATCCTTTCCGGATCGAAGTCGATCCGTTCCTGGTCGAACCAGCTCATGGTGACGGGCAAGAAGTCAGGCTTGAGATAGCAATAGGTGGGCGGCAGCGGGCTGACGCCATCGAAAGCGACAACGATGGACTGCGCGTTCTTAAGATCGAAGAATACCTTTTCCTCGAACAGGGGTTCCTTGTGTTTCTGGTACTGCTTGGAGGCGGAGACGGAACCTTTGCTCGATGAGGTACGGCCCGAAAGCCATCCGACATTGGCGTTGGTCGAGGATTCCGAGACGGTATAGCTGATGCGAGTGCGGTCCGCCTTGCCGCACAACTCGGAGGCATACCGGGCCGTCTCCGGGTCGGTGGTCGTGAGGAAAACCTTGCTACGCAGAGCCTGCAGCAGCGTCTTGAGGCCTTCATTGGGCAGCGCGTCCTTGAGACTCGATACACTCTGCGTGGCGACGATGGGGATGCACTTCGGCTGCCTCGAGAGGGAGAGCCAGCGTTCGTCACCAGTGGGATTGTCGGCGCCCACCGTGGCGAAGTTCTGGTACTCGTCGCAAATGAAGACGGTCGGGCGATAGTGTCGCTCCGGGTGCTCGTCCATCTTCGGGATGCGCAGCATCACGGCCCGCTGATAATCGATCTTCATCATGGTGCCGATGGTCTTGGCTAGTGCCGGGTTCAGAGCCACTGGAAAGTTCAGGCCAACAACAGCGCCCGACTCGATCAGTTCCTCAAACGGTTGCAGGACGATGCCGCGCGGATCGTCGGCGCATGGCTTGCCTTCGTAGAGTTCCTTCGGCGGGCAGAAGACGCGCCGCACATCAGGGTCCGTTTCGAAGAGCGACAGAAAGACCGCAATGCCCTGGACGATGCTGGTTTTGACCTCGGAGCGGAAGAATTTCCAGTGCTCCCAGTACCAATACTGAACACTCTCGAAACGGTTGCGCCGCGATGGATCGCATGGTTTGCGGGTATAGATGAGGGATTCGGAACTGGTCTGCTCAATCAGCAACTGTTCCAACTCCGGTGTCCAACCCACAAGATAAAGATGCGCATCCAGGCGCCACTCGAAACCCAGCGGAGATAGTATGGACTCGCTTTCCCGGTACGCATCCTTATCGATACCGATATAGCTGGTCATGCTGAAACGAGAGCCGACTTCGATCAATATCTCTTCCAGCCGTCCCGCGCTGATGACGGTGCGGAAGAGATCGACCATCGTAAGGTAGCCGTCGCGGATGCGGTGCAGCATGATCACGTATCGGACAAGGTCCGTGTAGGACTGCTGCCAGAACGGCTCTCGGCCCTTGCCCCATATCGACGTGATAATGGATGCGATGTTGAATGCCTGCGCGTAGGCATCAAGCGAGTTATTGAGCGGGTTGTACCGGATATCGCCGTCGAGCGATACCTCCACATAATCCTGCTGCCGCCCGCACCATTTAAGGATGCGCTGAAGCTGGCGGCAGAGATCGCCCTTGACTTCGAGAACGATGCCGGAGAGCTTGCGTGCGGGATCGTCTGCCTTATATGCAAATAACTGACGCATCGCCGGTAGAATCAGCCCGTAGGTTTTCCCTGAGCCGATAGAGCCGAATGACGCGATTCCGGTATAGAGCCCACGCTCGGGAATCGAGAGCCACTGCGGAGCCGGGCTGGGCACTGGCATGAGTTGGCGATGGACCTCGCCAAGCACCAGGGACAGATCGGACCGGGTGCGTGGATTGGGATAGGGCGGCAGCGAGCCAGCGGCCAACTCGGACTCACTCCTATATAAATGGACATACATGAGAGAGAAGATCATCGAAAAGGCGATGAACGGGGTGCTGTACAGGAACAAGCCATAACTCCAGACCAGTTCATGAAAGACCGTCGGCCGCTGGTGCGCGATCAACCGCAGCAAGGAATTCGCTTGGTTGATTGGGTAGAGTGTGTTGAGGACGATCCCGCTGGCCGCGCTCAGACCAAGTGCGAGCAAAATACGGTACTCGACCAGGGGACGGATGATTTTTTGCAGATGCGGGGAATGAAGCATAGATTGCACAGCTCCTTTATGCGCGTGTTGCAGCTTCGGTGAGCGCTTGGTCTGATTTCTGTACCGTGTCCGGCGAAGACTTGATCGGAGCCGGTGCTACTTTGGTATTCACAGCAGACCGCGATGGATTCGCAGCGGCACTGGCCTTGTACTTTTGAAAGTCCTCTTCCTGGGTAATGGCAAAGCGCAGCAACTCGTTGACGAGATATTTCCGGTCGTTGTTCGACCAATTCGCCAACAGATCAATGTCGTTCGAGATGGTGTCTTCGATGTTGGTCTTAAGCAGCACAAGGTTGATCTTGCTGGCTCCGTGCTCGATCTTGAATTTGCTCATCGGTTGTTCCTCTCTGGCCGCGTCAGCGGCCTGTGTTGGTACCTGCCTGGGTCAACCCCGGTACTGATTCAGGTCCTGCTCCGGTACTGGCATGGACGAAGTCAGGTACTCGTTTTGGCCAGAGTCAGTACCAACTTTGGTCCTAACCCGGTACCGGTTTTGTCCATAGTTGGTCTGTGCCGAGGCCGAGGTGGGAGCGACCAGCGCGGCGTCAGCCGACGCGGCAGGTCCGCAGGACCGGGGTCGCTCCCACCTCGGCACATACTTATCCCTGACCCCACCACCTCGCGCAACTCGTTGTTTCTTCACTACTAAGCCTCCACCTTTGGGGTTTCGTCAGGGGTCTTCTCCGGGGTCTCGTTGTCTTCTTCGAGAGAAGCTTCCTGCCGCAGCGTATAGATTGGGTAGCGATACGGAAGCACAACGGTCGTGAACGTGACACGCAACGAACTCTGAAGAAACCGTTGCCGGATCTTGTCGGCGGTGGTGGTTTGCATCTTCCACGCGGAGTAGAGCACATGATGTTCGAGCGAGGTGTAGATGGATTCTCCCTCGCGCAGTATGGACAGATCGCCGAGAAGAACCCCGCTGCCTTTTGCCTCCGATCGCTCTTTGATGGCGAGGTAGTCGAGGAAGTGATCGACGCCCAGCGGCGTCATCGGCGTGACGCCACGCAGGCGGTCGGTGGGAAGAAAGCGCTGGAAAGCGTCTTTCGCCCGCGCGGAGTTGCTGTCGCTGTCGGCAACAAAGATCAGTTCGAACTCGCCAAGGGCGGCGAACAAGGGTTGGTACTGCTTGAGAAATCGCTCAAAGCGGGTAGCAGTAGCCTGGCCTTCGTCGAAGAAAGTAAAGCGGGGGACTCCCGCGTTCGACACGAGAATGGGAAAGCCATCGGGAAAATACATCAGCCTTCCCACGTAACTACGGGGCAGCAACTCGGAGCGGACACCGCACTGCGTCGTGAAGAAATCGACTTTGCCGACTTCATTCGAGAGCACGTTTGCGCCCAGGTGTGCGAGAACGAAGTCCAGCACCATGAGCCGGGACTTGATGGAAGCATCGCCCTTGATGCGGCGGTTTTGCGAATCCGGACATCCGAAGGCGTCATACACCGGCTTCGCGGCAAGGTGATAGATATGTCGCCCCTGGCTGCACTCGATGACCCGGATGTGCTGGTGGCGAAGCGCTTTCTTGAGGAGCCGTTCGACCAGCCTGCCGCCTTCCCGCTGCGCGAAGCGATGATATTGCCGGCGCAGGAAATAACCGGAATGCACGGCGACCAGATACAGGAACGAAGCTTCCCGCTCGACATAGCCAATCGATTCGAGCGAAGAGATGGGGTCGTAGTTCATGGTTATAGCTCCAGAATGTTTTCCATCAGGTGGTGGTCGCCCTCGATCTTGGCAGTGAGGGTTGCCCGGTCGGCGCTTGAGGCGTAGTTGCGGAAACCTGCCTGCGCCTTTGAGCGCAGATGTCCGGCGTGGTAAGCGGCGGTCAGAACTTCGATATCTTCATGCCCTGTGCGCGAGCCCTGATCCTGATCCGGTTCTTGCTTCACGTCACGCGGAAGGTCATAGTCAATGCGCGCATCGGGGATCTGGATTTTGCCATCGACAAACGGCAACTCGAATTTTTCGGCGACCTGCTGTTTAATCGCGGCCATGTCGCGCTTGGGATCTGCTTTGCGCTCGGCGTAGATGGCCTTCTGCACATCGGCCTTGATCTCGAAATCGAGGCGCACGCGGAGATTCCTGCCACCTTTGCTCTCGATGCGCTCGGCTTCTTTCTTGTATGCCCGGTAAATCTGCGAGTCGTGTTCGGCCTCGCGCGGCTTCACCAGTCCCGCGTAGACCTTCTGGTCCTGGGGCAGGTCGCCCTGCTTCACAAGCAGGCTGCGGCCATCTTTGGTCAACGTAACGACTTCGACGCGCTCCATGGTGCGCCGCTGTCCATCGCGGCGCAGGTTGACATGCGCGGTTTCAACCAGCCCCTTGTCGCGCAGATACTTCAGGTCGTTCTCAAGGGGACCCGACCTGCCGTTGTACAGCGTCTCGCGGAGGTCCGCCGTGCGGACGACGCGGAAGCGCCCGGCCTCACGCAGGAGCTGTTTCTCTTCCGGGCGCAGTTCAAGGCCAACGACGTTGCCAGAGGCACGCGCCGGACGGCGCGGGTCCGCCGAGGCAACGGGACGGCGGCGCTCACGCGGCACATCCTGCTCAGGAGCACGGCGTTTGCGCTCAGTTGGTTCACGGCCCCGGCGATGATCGGCAGTGCGTTGCTCCGGCTGCTTCAGATGATGATGAATGGGATTGTCGGGCACACGACGTACAGACGTGCGCGCGTCCGTGGAGCCCGGAGCCGCACTCTCTCCCTCGCGGCGGCGGGGCTGCTCCTGTGGAATGTCCAGCCTCATGCACCCTCCCCGCCATCGCCGCGCTCCGCAGGAGCAGGCGCAAATTCAAGCGAGGCCTGAGCAGACGCGGATTTCGCCGCGGGCTTTTTGGGGCGCTCACCGGCTGGAGCAGCCGTGATGGTTTCGGTAGAAACCGGCGCAGGCTGCGGGCCATGGCCGACGACGCGGCGCACGTCGTAGTCGGCCACGCGGGTGAAGCGGTTCATCTCTTTTTCGGCGGCTTGGCGCATGGCGCGGACCTTGGCCACGAGGTCCGGCGTGCGCTCCAGATATTGGTCTTCGCTCTGCATGGCTATCGCTCCTCCTCGTCCCCGAACTGCGCGAGAATTTCGTCAGAGAGTTCACTCTGCCCCGTGTGAATCTCCTGGTCGAGATGCCGGAGCTTGCGGCCCGTATCGCGCAGGAAGAACTTGCGCTCGATCCAGATGGTCAGGCCGAGAAGATTGGCGAAGAGCAGAGCGCAGTAAAGCGCGATGCTCTGGAGGTCGCTGTGAAGAATGAGGCTGCGCCACGGCACGAGAAAGCGCAGCTCATGACTCAGCCAGAAGCCGAGCGCGAGAAAGATCAGCGTGGCGACGAATGCGGCATTGGCGATCATTGGTATCCTTTCTGCCGTGACGAAGAGCGGCATGGTCAGAAAAAGCGGAGAGGCATCAGCCTCCCCGCAAAACCGTGTGAACGGTGTCAGCCGTCATACTTCTCGATGACACCTACGACCGGAATCTCCAGTCTGCGAATCTGCGTTGCATGGATCTCGTAGACCGGATTTGTAAAATTCAGAGAACGATAGTGGTGAATTGCGAGCTGTCCATCGACCTCGATATATTCGCCCTGCTTCATGCCACGCGTGAAACCACAGAAGAACGGTCCTGGGCAAATCACGCGAAACCATGCGGTCTTGGAGAGCCATTCATTGCTGGGCCGCCACCACACGCCTGATTCCACGCATAGAGTGAGCACAGCGTAAGCGTCGTCAGTGATTCCATCTGAAGATGGAACCTCGGCATTTCTGCCGAGGAACCCGCGCAGTGTTACGGAGTTCTTTATGTGGAATTGGGGCGGTTTTGCCAGCGCGATTTGCCGCGCGACCCCTGGCGACCAGGTGCTCGACGCCGCAGATGTCACGATGAGTTGGGTTAGCATTGCTCCTCCTTTTCAGTGGCGTGCATGGCCGGCGCTGCCTCGATTTGCAGAAGACGGTCTGGAGTCGGCATGTTCTGAAGGTCGGTGATGAGCTTTTCGTAAGCAGTCAGACCCTGTTCGACGGCAGCCAGTTCAGGTTCAGACAGAGGAATCTCCTGCCGTAACCTGAGCAGATTGGCCTTGGCCTCCAGCATTTGTGCGCGGGTGGATTCTTTCGCCACATAAAACGAACATTGCGCACAGGCCATGCGGTGGGGGCATTGATCGAAGAAGTCGTAGGTGCAGTATCCGTGGCCGAGATCGAAAAACTTCCACGCTTCTTCGGCGCTCAGTCCTTTGCGAACTGCATCCTGATCGATCAGCACTTCGATCACACGGATATTGCGCTCGAAGTAGCCCGCTTTTTCGTATGATTTGGTCAGCTTCGATGGATTGATCCTCGCGTAGTGCTGGGTTGAGGACGGACGCTTGTGGCCCAGCCAGGCCTGAAGCTCGAAGAGCGACATCGGTTCGCGCGCATTGAAGAGCTGCGTGGCGATGGTGCTGCGCGCCCGGTGACTGGTGATGCGGCCACGGACATCCTTGTTGGGGATGCCCGCTTTGGCGCACAGCACAGGGATCAGCGTGTTGTTGAGGTAAGCACTGCCCAGCGCTTTCGAACGATATGCAAACAAGTAATCAACCAACTCGCCAGTCTTTGGATCGATGATTTTCATCTGCGTGGGTCGTTCTTTTTCCCAGGCTTCGATCACTTCACCGACGACTGTATCCACAGGCTTTGAAAATGCCGTGCTCGTTTTGTTGACCGGGATGGACAGTAGACAGACGCGTTCGCCAGGAGCGTTTTCCTGCCAACGCATACACCCCAGTCGAAGCCTGCGGATTTCATCCCAGCGTAGTCCGGCGAACAGCCACACCACCGATAGCGCCCGCACCAACGGCAAGGGATAGTAATAGGTTCCACCACTACCTGGGTGACCGCGGAAGGACAAGTCCGTTGCAGAGAGGTTCAAGCCTGCCCAGATCAACTTGGCCCACACATCATCCGGGAGAACGCGGGGATCGAAGCCGATGAGCGCCAACAGAGAGCGCGGGGGACGAAACGCGATATGTGGATCAAACGACCGCGGGATCGTCTCCCAGTACTGCAAGTCACGGAAGAAGGTCCGTAGTGAGTAGAGAACGCTGGCCCTGCTCCTCGCGAGCATGGGCTTACCGGCGTTGTGGAAATAGCTCTTTGTCGTGCTGTGTGCCCATTCGCAGTTTTTAAGATTGAGGCACATCACCACGGCCTCGGCGGCAACGGCGCGGGTCCACTGTACCGGACTTTCAATATGGGGGTGGGTCGCATGGAGCCATCGTCCCACTGAGAGAAGCTGACAGTACACCCGCCCACGAGTAGTGCGAGACAGAGTTGATGTTTCATTCCAGTACCGCGCGAGGCGTTCCCATTCACGAGGGACATTGGCGAGGATGGCCTCGGGTACTTCGTCTCCCAGCTTCAACTTGAGACCAAGCCGACGAATCGGTTGGTCGATGATTCCATCCGATACCAGCAAGCGAGCCAGTGCAATCACGCACTTCTCTAATGCCCCATTCTGCTTCTGAAGTTGATGCAGAGCAGCCTCTGTGATGTCTTCTATGCGCGGCGACTGCGTGATCAGCATCAGATGAGCCAGCGTAAGCGGCACCTTCCGTAGGGTGTGCAGGCGATAACCCGACTCCAACAACTTGGCCTTAATCTTTCTCTTGGCGGTAGCGAATCTCTTGAACCCGAAGACCCGGGGGGCCAGGTACGAAAAGATCTGCCGCCGCTTGGGGAAGCTCATAAGCCCCTCGAAGCCTCGCAGCAGAAACGCCACTGCGATGATGGGATTGCCGTCGTCCCTGCGGCACTCTACGAGATCGATCCACTCCGCATCGGTCCACGCCCACAGAGAGCGATCCCGGCGGCCCATCTCTTCCAGCAGGTGAAAAACGAGAGACCGGCGTCTCACCCCTCTGAGCTCGATGTGGTCGAAGACGTCGTGCATAGGGCGCACGAGCCGTTCAACGACATCGAGCGACGGCTGCCGGGTCTTACTTGTCTTGATGCGCGACGGTAGTTCTACCGTAAGAAAACGGCGTTCACTTGCAGTCAAACGGTGTCGCCGATCATACTTTTTTGCGTCAATCGGCCAGGTCCATGTATCTATTCTTTTTCTGAGGCTCATCGAAACAGCCTCCCCATCCCCTCGAGACGCTGCTGATGCAGTTGCGCCATCGTGGCGTTAAGCTTGGTCGCCAGGTCGCGCGCGCTCAGATGCACATAGATCATGGTGGTCTCTATGCTGCGATGACCAGCGAAGATTGCGATCTCGTGGATGTCCCAGTCCGCTCGCGCCAGGTCCGTCAGACACAGATGGCGAAGCGTATGAGGCGTGAAGCCCGTGGCTCCGGCACGCTTTGCAATGACGGCGACGATCTTGGACCACGCCCATATCGAGACAGGTTGTGCGCGGTTGCGCGGCGACTGCGACAGGAACAGTCGCCCGCGCTGCTGGCTCAGAGTGCGGCGGTGTTCCAGATACTGGCCATACAACTCATCCGTTGTCACCGAATAAGGAAGAACGCGTGATCTACGATTCTTGGTGGTCTCAGCGCGGACATGGATAGTACGCCGTGATGGATCGATGTCGCTCGTTTCAAGCAGACACAACTCTTCCCGCCGAAGCCCGGCATCGTAACTCATCGCCAGCATCAGACGGTTGCGAATCGACTCTTTCGCGGCCTCGCTGAGAACACGGCACCATTCTTCCTCTGTTGGAATTGTGGGCAACTTGTGCTCTCGCCTTACCAGCGGCAGCGATGAGCGGCCTTCACCACGACGGTACGGATTCCTTGTGCAGCGCCCCTCTTCCACCAAAAAGTCATAGAACATCCGCAGCGCCGCCAGGTGCTGCTGGATCGTCGCATTCGCCATGCGGATGTCCGGTTCCTCTGGCATAGCGGATGGCTTCACTAAATCACGCAGATAAGCCCCGACGATTTCCTGCCCGATCTCGTGAGGCTTTTTGTCATACGAGTTGAGGAACCGCAAGTATCGCTCCAGATTGCGGCCGTAGGCATCCAACGTGTTGAGAGCAAGCCCACGGCACGCCTGGAAGCCAAGCCATGCACGCGCGTCTTTTTGGTCTGCCACAAGCGGAACGCGGTCCCATTGAATTTCACTGATAAGTTGGTTGGACTTCACTCGGTTCTTCTCCTTGGCGTGATTTACCGACCGAGCACGCCACCTGGGCCGCTGGTCGGCACCCAACTCATCGTGACATCTGCGGCGTCGAGCACCTGGTCGCCAGGGGTCGCGCGGCAAATCGCGCTGACTAAAACCGCCCCAATTCCACATAACTAATACGAAAAGATTCATGGTTGCACCTCCTGAGAGGAGAACGCGGCCTAAGCCGCGTCCTCCTCGGTGATCGGCTCGGCGTCGAGGTTATCTTCGCGTGAGCTCTCGGGCTGCACCGGCTTGCGAACGATGTTGGCGCGAATCTCCAAACCACGGCGCTTGGCCGTGGTCTTCTTCTTGCCATCGCCGACCTGAGCGTCGTACTCGGTCGAGCGCAACTCGCCTTCGATCTCCACGTAGTCGCCTTTCTTAAGGCCTTTCGCGTAGTCGGCGGGCTTGCCGAAGGCGACAATGCGATGCCACTCGGTGTGGTTCACCCACTGGTCGGTCTGCTTGTCCTTGTAGCCGGACTTGGTAGCGAGCGACAGAACCGTAAAGGTCCGCTGCTGCTTGGTTACGATGTTCTCGGCGTCCTTACCCAGGTAGCCTTTCAGAGTGATCTTGTTTTCGTAGAGTGCCATGTTAGTTCTCCTTGGTTGTATTTGCCCGGATTACCCTCGGGACACTCTTGCGCGAAGCGACGCGAGTGTGCCCCGCTCCCAAGGCAAGAGCTGCATTTTCCGGAGTGGGGACCCAACGCACCTGGTTGGGGGAGGAGTCCGGGAAAAGCAGAAGCTCGCAGTCCGCAGAATCGGGGTCCCCGGCACGCGGTCTTTGCGTGATGGGGTGATGCGGCGCGGGATAAGCACCGAAGCGAGTGACCGAGGGTGAACAGGGAAAATACGGGAGAATTGGCGCTCTATGGAAACGCCTGTCTGAAGGGCGCCTATATAAGGATGCCGATGCAGCCGCACGGCAGTGGAACCATAACCTGTCGCTGGCCACGAAGTCCGGCTGCATGAGCAGTGAGCGGGTGGACCGCACGTTCCAGTGCTTTGCATCGTCTTCCGCACCCCGCCATGCGAGGGGCCTGTACTGGGGCGACGGAATCGAAGGTCGGTTGCACCGCCTCCGCGACGGATCGGCGATGGCAGGAATAGACCTGTCGCCGCGCACTCGTTGGGAGGTCCGCACCAGCATAGCTCGTACTCGCACTTGCTTGCTCACGAGGACCTCCGCGAGACGATCTCATGGACTGCCGCGATGCGTTGTCCGATCCAGCCCATGACGGGCACAGCCATCGAATTGCCAAGAGCACGATAGCGGGGGCCATCGGCCGCGAGCCTGCCGCGGTACTCGACAAGGGTGTAATCATCGGGGAATCCTTGCAGGCGCTCGCACTCGCGAGGAGTCAGGCGCCGCACGGCCATCTGCGAGTGCAATAGATTCGGAGGTCCATTGCTGGTGTCGGAGCTATCGGCCTGTTTGGAATACGGGGCGGTCAGCGGAGAGGCGACGGATTGCTCCTGCAACACTGCGGTGGTCGAGCTGTTCTCGATACTGCCCGGCGCGCGTGTGCGAACGCTTCCAGCAATGTCGGTGGAGGACGCCGCACTAGCTGTCTTATCGCTGCCGTGAAGCGTATAGGCGGATGGGGGTGAGCCGGAGGACTGGAGGACCCCATCGACTTGTTTGCCGCTACGGGAACTGTTCAGGGTTCCATGCACTGCGCGCTCTCGCGCCTCGCCTCGTTGGTTGGTGCTGAAGGCGATCGCTACCTGGCCACCACCGTTGGCATGACTGTTGCCGTGCCCCATGCTGCGCAGCGTGGGCGCAATATCATCGGCGTCGGCTCCGTGATCCTTTGCGGAAAAAGCAATGTAACTGTTGGTGCTGCCTCCGGCGGATGCGCGCAGGCTCGCGCTCTCCGAGACCTCGGGCAACGCTCCGCCGTCGCGTCCACGCAGGTTGAAGGCTACAGGCGGCAATGCGAAGCTATTAGAGAGGTCCCGGTCGGAGGACGCTCCATTGCGAGTGCTCAATGTTCCCGCAATCAGCGGCACGCCGCGCCCGGTGCCATCCTCGCTGGCATCGAACCCATCGGCAGAAAGCGAATGCGCGATGAAAGTTTCCGTCTCGAAGTCCATGCGGCCCGAAGCGCTGGCGCAGGCATTGGCGGCTGTTGCCACATCGATGGGACCTGCAGTGTTGTTGCCGCCGAACGCAAGCTGGCGAATCAAGCCGCCGTCGAGGTCGAAGTCTGTTCCGAGGCCGCCACCGCCATGAGCGCGCGCGCTAAGGGTGGGGGCAAGGTCTTTCCGCGCTTCTCGGCGCGGCGGAGGATACCCCGACAGGCACGACTGCTCAAATAAAACCGCCGCGGCAGCTCGCCAGCCTCCAGCACATCCGACAACGAAGACGCGGCGCCGTCGCTGGGGTACTCCGAAGTATTGAGCGTCCATGACTCTCCACGCGAGGCCATACCCGAGTTGGACCAGCATGCCGAGGAAGGCTCCAAACGTCCGTCCGTCGTCAATCGACAGGACGCCGGGGACGTTCTCCCATACCACCCATAAGGGCCTGAGTCGATCAGCAAGTCGAGCAAACTCGATGGTGAGGTTGCCACGCGGGTCATCCAGTCCCGCTCGCTTACCGGCGATGGAGAAAGACTGGCAAGGTGTTCCTCCGGCCAGAAGGTCGATTGTTCCCACATCCCGTTTTCCAATCCTGGTGAAGTCGCCGGCATTGATCACAGCCCCGTCGGCGGGCAGAGCAACGACGTTGCGAATGGCTGCCGCGCGCCGTTTCGCCTCTTTCTTGTCCAAAGCGTCATGCGGACTCGGCATAAAGATGGGCCGCGACGCGCGGTAGCGCGAGCGCAATAGCCAGCAGCAGAAGGGATCGATCTCGGCAAACATCGCCGGTTCCCAGCCGAGCGGCTGCCACGCCACCGAGACCGCTTCGATTCCTGAGCAGACGGAGAGATACCTCACGCGGCACTCCGAGACTGCGGCCCACGCTTATGTGCGCAGAGCGTCTGAAGCGCGCCGAGGATGTGTTCCATCGAAGTGTTGCGGCCGTATAGCACCATGTCCGCGTAGCGGACGGGTGCGAGGTCGCCGACGCGGTCTACCAACAGCAAGGGCATGTGGTGTGCGACTTCGAGAATGCGATGCACGAGCCGTCCGGCAAGGTCGCCCTGCTGCGCATGGATGAGTACGCAGCAAGCAAATACCGCGCCCGAACCTCCAGCGAGCAGTGCGGCGTCCGCGCAGCCTTCGATGGCAATGACCTCGTAGGGATGCAGGCGCAGCGCAAAAGCTGTTGCGGATAACAACTCGGCATCGGCGCAGTAAAGCAGGATGGGCTTCTTTGGTTGCATGACATCTAGCTCCCGAATGCCTGGTCTTCGTGGACGTAGCTGATCACGAGGCCGAGTGGGTTGGTAAGCAGCATGGCGTTCGGCACTTCATCGCGGAATCCATAGACGACGTTCGCGGTCCAGCGTTCACGGCTCTGCTCCTGCTGATCGCCAAGCGAATAGAGGACCTTCTCGAATTCGATGTGGGCGCGATACGGGGCTTGCCGCGTATCGTCCAGCACGACGGCCTTGATCTCGATGTCCACATTCGGCGCGCTGGGATCGAGCAGAAAGGTCTCCAGCGCTTTGGCTTTGGTGACGCGCGTCAGGGTTGCAGATTGCAATTCATTCGAGAAGAAATTCAAGGACTCGGCAAAGTCGCGTTGCAGCGTGGCGTGATTGCGTCCGTAGTAAAGCTGCGCCCAACGCGCAAGATAGTATTTGCTCACGCGTTCGACAGGCACTTTCGAGAAGTCGGCATAGTTCACGACCTGGCCGCGTCCGATGTCCGAGACCGAGATGACGAGCGGCTTCAGCCGCAAGGCAGCGGTCTGGGCGCGGTAGAGGAGCGCGAGGCAGCCAAGCGTGACAACGAAGAGCACCAGGATGGCGATTTTGAGATAAGTGTTGGTGACAACCGGCTCGGCATACAATTCGAGGAACCTGTGTCCGGCGTCCGTCGTGGTAAAAGTACTCTGTTTGGTCATGATTAGTTTCCTGTTGGGTTGACCCAGGTGCCGACGCGGCCGCCGAGGATGGACGCAGTCAGCTCCGGTATTTTGAAGAGGCCATAGACACACACGCCGAGTGTGACCAGCAGCGCGGGCAAGACGGTAAATGCGTTCGAGATGCTGATGGTGCCGATGACCTGGAACATCGAAGAGAGGACTTTGGCGAAGACGTAAATAAAGGCCGAGGCCACGACCTGATAGAAGCTGAAGCCGATGAAGGCTTTGAACCATCCCCAAAACAGCCAGTCCATCTTCGGCACGATGAACCAGGGGATGAAGATGGGGCCTATGAGTACGCACACCGCAGCGGCGACATAGCCATAGGCGATGACGCAAAAGGCCGTGGCCTCCATCGCCGCCAGTATCAGGGTGATGAGCAGGTAGGTCAGGTCTTCCAGGATGTTGAAGCTGCCCGGAGGCGAGCCGAGCTGCTGCTCGGCGTTAGTGATGGTCTCGGCGATCTCCTGCGTCTGGCTGGACTCGATCTGATTGGAGAGATTCAGGCCCTCTTTGGTGATGAGGTCCGAGAAGCTGTTGCTGGTTCCAGGGATGGGTGCCGAGTAGTAGGTCAGCATTCCGAGGCCGAAGGCAATCATCAGGATCAGGTCGGCGAACTTGGCGAAATGGAATCCGCCATGTCCCTGCGAAGCGGACAGGGCGGATTTCACGCCGAACCAGACAAGCATGATCACGGCCAGGCCACGGAAGATGTCGAGTCCCGTGGCCTGGAGTGTGTTGCCCTGCGAGGAGAGCAACTGTGTGATGGCCTGCGAAAGGGCCGAGAAGATGTTCTGTCCCATCAGTTGCTCCCGTTAATGCTGAGAGAGATGGCGTGCATCGAGTCGCTCACGCCGTTGTTCACGTTCTGCATTGTGTTCGAGAAGTTCTGCTGGAAGTAAATGGCATTGTTGATGGCGCGGTTCTGCGCGTCGATTTGCTGCTTCTGCGCGATGAGCTGCTGCTGGATCGAGGCCATGAGGAGTTGGTTGGTGTCCTGCTGCGAGTGAATCTGCAACAGCGTGGCCGAGTTGATCTTGCCAAGCAGAGCGTTCTGCGTCTGCTGCGTCGGATCAGTCGAGAAAGTATCCGATTCGAGATTGGAGAGTTTCGCTGCGAACGCCTGGGCGTCCGTGCGGATAGTGCCGAGCGTGGCAAGCGTGTTGGTGGTTGTGCTCTGGGCCAGTTCCGACGTGGCGTATTGATTGGCAACGGTGGCCTGCGTCCTCGAATCGAGAGACGAGTAACTTCCGGACGGGTAGCTCTGGACCTGTACAAAGGCGCTGTTGTAGCCCTGCTGCGCCTGGGGCAGACCGCCGAAGTTAAGCGCATTCACCAGGGGAGAGGTGTTGCCATAGGTGTTCGGTGGCGCGGCCAGATTGGACCACTGTGACCAGTCCGCCCTGTACCGCGCGGCGAGGTTCTGCGGCATCGTGGACATCTGGTAGGCGAGATTGTACATGGTGACGATCTGGGTGCGCGTCTGTTCTGCGGTCGTATAGATTTGCGCCTCTTTCAGGAGGTGCTGCGTCCAGTTGTTGAGTTCCTGCACTTCGTGCTCGATCTGTTGCAAAGCATGGGCGCTCTGCGTTGGGTCGTAGACGATACCGCTGCCGAACTGCGCGTGCGCCACGGGCGCGAGTGCGGTAAGGGCGGCGAGAATAAGGCAATACGTCTTTGTTGACTTCATGGTGAAACCTCCGTGGAGACGCGCTCAGAGCGCTCAGTTACAAGCGGGTCGATACGAGGCAGGACGGAGAACGCGCCTCGGCGCGTTCGGGCGTCATGTACCGATAGGGCGATGGCTTCGGCGGCGGTAGAACATTGCAGCCGGCCATCAGAAGACATGCGAGAGCGCAGAGGGCCACGCGCATCACATCACCCCCGGCATGTCGTGGTTCTCGTATGCGGGCAGGAGCATGTCCTGCGTGATGTAGACCTTGATGCGGTGGCCTTCGCGGATCGTGATCGTCGGCGGGATGTTGATGAAGCGGTCGAGCACGTTGGCGCTCGACTGCGAAAGGTTCGAAGCGATGCCGGATTTGTAGGCTTCGCTTCCCGTTTCGTTGTAGCCTTGATTGGCGTTTGTCGCCTCGGCAGCGCCGGAGATGATACCCAGTGCAATCGATGCGCCGAATATCTCGACATAGTGGTTGTTGACCTTGTCCTTAAGTCCGGTGGACCCCGCCTGATCGAGACCGTGAAACTGGTCGAGATCGACGGAGTAGCCATCGGGCATCAGGAGGCGATGAAAGGTGACGGCAAGGCGTTTCTGGCCGAGGCCGGCGACTTTCTGCACATCGCCCAAAATGAACGTGCCTTCCGGGATCAACAGGTGCTGGCGGTCCTGGCTATAGATGGGGTTCGTCACCATGACCTTCAGAGGCCCGGCAAACTCACCATCAAGCCGATTGACCAGCACCGTGTCGATGGTCGTTCCCTCGAAGACAACGAAAGGTTGACCGTGCGCGGAGTTCACGTTGACCTCCGGCGCACGTTTCTTGTCAGTTGCGGTGGTGCCGGGCTGCGCAGCAGCGACCTGTGGCAAGCTCGAAGAGCGAGCCGGAGCATTGTCACTGGGGCCGGCGGAGACGAGGTTAGAGGCAAAGCGGGCCTTGAATGCCAGCGCCTTCTCCGCATCGGCAACTGGATCGCGGGGTGGTTCCGTCGCAGGCGGCGGCAACTGCGCAGCAGGAGACGCGGCGCCTGGCTGTGCGGGATTCGCCGCGGTCGCTGTATTTGCCGGCGATGCCACTATACCTGCTCTCTGTGTAGCGGCTTGCTGCTGGCTCTGGCGCTGGTCCGCACTCAGGTCCTGCTCCAACTCCTGAATCTTCCGCTGGTTCATGTCCGTGGATGCGGCCAGGGGGCTGGACGCGGTCTCTTTCGCGGCGGGCTTGGCATGGTTCTTTGAAAACATGACAGCCATCAGGATGAGCACCGCGAGTCCGGCCACGACGTACCCTTGCGCCTGCTTGGGCACCACGCCCTCGGGCCGGACGCGCTTGTCGCGCAGGCCAGGGGCGTTTTCGGGAGACGAGGGCGTGGCCTGTGGCTCCTCCGCTACTCCGTTGGTCTGTTTTTCTTCTGTCATCACGCCTCCTCTACTGAGCCTTCCGTTGAAAGTCGAGCTTGTGCTTGCCGATTTCGAGGTAGCCGTGATCGACAACCGTGGGGACGACGTAGGTGCCGTTCTGCAACTGGAAGGTGATGAGGTCGGGCTTGCCGTCCTTGAGTTCGTAGATACTGAACTTCTCAGCAGCCGACGACTTGATGTAGGTGAACTTGTCATCGTGATAGATCGCCGACACAGCGAACGGTTTTTCATCGTGAAAGGTGTAATCGAACTTCAATGCCGACGTGGGGTAATCAGCGCGGAACTGTTCGACCGCGGTGGCGGCGTGGGCTTGCGCTATCTGTACCTGGGCGCGGGCGGCTTCTACCTCACCGGCCGGCGCGAATTGCCGGGCACCGTTGGCGGCGGCAAGAGAGGATGGGTCGGACGGCTCGATGACGACCTTCAAATCGGGATCGCCAGCCTCGACATCATCCAGCGTGAACGAGTAGACCGTACCCTTGTCGGTAATCAGGTTGAGATTGGAATGGATGCCTTCCTTCGCCGGGTGAAGGAAGCAGTAGTTCCCGATGGCGTCGATGATCCAGAAGTCCTTATCGCCGGTGGCGACCTCCAGAATCTTCTCCGTGCCTGGGAGTTGAATCAGCGTGGTGTAGCGCATTTTTGCGCGCACACTCACGATGTCGTTGGTGTGGTATTTGACGATGCGGGCCTGTTGCTGACCGTGGGCCACGGTCGCAACCAGGCCCAGCACCAGCGGGAGGATGGGTGAAGGGCGCATAACTCTCCTTATTGAAAAGCCGGCAAATTCGGTCAGGAATTAGCTGGGTTGGGGTAATCATGAGTGAGCCGGATCAAGCCTTGCTCCGGCCCGAAGCGGGCGAAGTAATCCTGTTTGCGGATGTTGTCGCGAGCGTTGTTGGTCGCCATCCAATAGCCGAGCGCATCGACTTCGAGCACCAGCTTCTTGGTGCCGCGCGGCTGGATCAGCAGCAGCTCGCGCTTAGGCACCAGCGACTCCAATAACTCAAGCTGGGTATCATTCAACTGAAAGATTTCGGCGTACAGCTTGCGGTCGATGTTAGGGTTCGACAGGAAGATTTTGGTGGGGCAGGACTCGTTGACAATGTGCAGCATGTCCGAGTCCGCCAACTCCACGACCGATTGCGTCGCCAGCAACATAGCTGCGTTTTTCTTACGCCATGTTTTCTCCGCACGAGTAATCCAGTCGCGGATGGTTTGGTTCTTGAGGAAGATCCATGCCTCATCGATGATGAACATCTTGAATGTCGCAGTGTTCTGAGGCTTTTCGATCTCCGACGATGCCCGCTGCAAGACATAAAACAGCAGCGGTTCCAATACGTCCGGGTAATCCGACCAGCCATCAAAGTTGAAAGTTTGAAAGCGCGAAAACGTCAGTGTGTCCTTGGGGTTGTCGAAGAGATGCCCGAACTGCCCGGCCTGGGTCCAGCGGTGCAGCCGCTCCCCCAATGGTCCGAGGATGGACGCGAAATTGGTGAGCGTCCGTATCTCGGCGGGCAGTTTGTACGCGCGCTCGATCGCGGCGAACAACGCCTTCTCATCCTCCGGGGTAAGCTCGTACCGTCCACCGGCCTCAATGAGCACCCGGAGAAACAGGTACAGAAAATTCATGTTCTCGTGCGTGGCCGCAAGTGAAAATGGATTGATCGTAAAGCCCGGATTCTTCAGGCCGACGTTCAGGTACGTGCCGCCGAAGGCCCGTGTCAGCGTCTCGTAACTGCCGCCGAGGTCGAAAATGAAAGTCAGAGGATCGTATTTCTGCACAGACTGAAGCAGAAAACTGGTGGCGAAACTTTTGCCCGATCCCGTGGCCCCAAGCATGAGCGCATGGGCCACGTCGCCCGAGTGCATGTTCATGTAGTACGGTGTGCCGTGCGTCGATTCGAGAACGGCGAGGTACTCGCGCTCCAGATGCGGGTTCCACTGGCTGCCGCTATCGACGGTGAACAGAAACGACAGGTCGGCATAGTTGGAGTTGAGCGCCCATTGCTTGCGCAGATTGAACTGCTTGTTGCCAGGCACGGTGGCGAAGAACGCATTCAGCAGGTTGTAGCGTTCCTCATATAAGAGGCCGTCGTGCTGGGTGAACAGCTTTTGAAACTCGGCCACTGCCTGTTCGGCCTTCGCGCGGTCGTCATCGTAGATCACGACGGATAGGGTGAACTCGCCGAAGGATTTGCCCTCTATGCCCATCGCGGTGAGCGCATTGCCCAGTTCCATCACCGCCGCTTGTTTGGAGTCATCGACCAGCTCATCATGGGGGCCGGTGTTCTGCCGGTCCTGGAGATTCGAGACGAAGCTGGTTTTGGAGTTGTGGTGATGCCTGCGGCGTGACGCAATCTCTTTGCGGGATTTCGCATTGTCTACAGGGTGCCATTCGGTGACGACATGGAAATTGGCGGGGATATCGAACATGCCCTGCAGCAGCAAGGGCCGCGTCTCGCCTGGCAGCTCTTTCAGTGTGAGAACCCGGACATAATCGTCATCCATCCGCAGGTAGCCGCGATGCGCCTCCAATTCGGAGTCGCATATCTGCCAGTCGAGATGACGCGCTCCACACAAAGGCGTGTCTTCAATCTTGAAGGGGCGGAAGTTTACGAGACGCCGGACAAGCCGGAAGGTCTTCTCCGCCCCTAGCAGCTCGACCGTGGTGAGGTCGCTGAGCTGCCCACTCAAAGTCTGTACCTTCTGCTGCAACAGCAGCCGGTCGCGCTCGATCTGCTCGTACAGCAAGGTCCTCTGTTGCTTGCCGGCAAAGAGCGTCTTTAATTCCTTGATACCTTTTTGTGGAGACTTCGTAAGCTGGGACAGCGCGTGAAACAGGCCGGTCTTGGCGTACTTGCCATCGACCATGACGACCCAGTACGTCTCGATGCTGTACAGGCGGTCGGCTTTGGACTGGAGGAATGCGTTGCGCTGTTCCACGGCAGCATGAATCAATGGGCTGTCATACTCGACGTGCGGTATCGCTGGCCGGTCGTGCTTGAAAAGAATCTGATACAGACGGGTCTTGTCGTCCAACGCGCGGAAGGCGGCTTCGAGCCGCTTGACCGCGTAATCGCGTCCGGCATGATCCAGGCTCTCGTAGTCGATTCCGCCGATGCGCAGCACAGAACCTAAGTCGCCCGTCTTGGTAAGAAAGCAGTGCTCGTCCCAAAATCCGTACAGGTTGATGTGCGCCTGGAGCGATCCCGCTTCCTTCCAGTCCTTCGTAATGTTTTCAACCTTGAACATCGCGCCTCGCTATGCGTATCTCTGTCGGCTCCCACTTCATGGGGTCGTACCGTCTGCGAAACTTGCTGGAGTTGAAGAGCACGCGCAGAATCTCCACGTCGTACTTGGTCGCACGCCTGGCGATGACCACGCCAACAACAAACAGCGCGATTCCGCCGAAGAGTGAATGCAGCAGGGAGAAAATCGCGCCTCCCGAGATCAGAGCGACGAAGAACAATCGCCGCTCCGCTCCCAGGACAGTCAGCGGACGGTTCATGGCCTTGAACACCGGACTCACGCGTGGTTCCGTTGACCGAGACATGGATCACCTCCTCTCTAGCTCGGGAAGAGCCAGCTCATGAAATTGACCGCGCCTATAGCCATTCCCACGCCGAAGACGATCCCGGCGATGGTCTTCTTGGACTGGCCCTCGCCGTAAGCGAACATCAGGCCACCGACCACGATTGCGACCAGCGACAGCCCGGTCGCAATCGTGCCGGTAAAGGCGGTTTTGAGTACGTTGACTGCGTTTTCCCACGGATCGCTGCCGCTTTGGGCGTACACGGGCAGTGCCGTAAGGAAGAGCAGCGAAGGCGCAAGCCACCTCCGCCAGTGCGTGCGCAGCGCCGCAAGGCGAGGGCGCGGACGTTTCATGTGAATGAGTATTTTCATGTGCTCCTTTCGTTTGCGTAACGGTCGAATGGCACTCCCCGTTGCAACGTCTGGAGCGAAGTTAGGACCGGCCCGGCTGGATGACCAATGCTTTTTGGGGGGTGGGGTATGCAGAATCGGCATACCCTCGATTGCTCGCTGGAAAGGCCGCGAAGGCAGGGGGTGAGCAGAGAGGACGGCAGTGGAGGAGCTGCCAAACCATTCCTTTCCGACATGGCCAGCAAAGAGGACCGCACGGAGGCGCGAGTCAAGGCCGAAGGAATGTGATGCCAGAGTGCAGCTCGCCTTTACGCGCGCCGCAGTGCGGGCAAAATAACCCTTGTCGGGAAGGAAGGAGAGGACCGTCTTGCGATCCTCTCTTTCACTCTGATCAATCTTTGAATCGCGATCTGGTGATACTCGGCATCGAGTTCTACGCCGATATACTTGCGGCCTGTCAGCAACGCTGCCGCGCAAGAACTGCCGCTGCCTGCAAAAGGATCGAGAACCAGTTCACCCGGCAACGTGAAGCTGCGAATCAACTGCGCCAGTGCCGGTACCGGCTTCTGGGTAGGGTGAAGACCGTTGCCGCTGTATGGCATGTCCATCACATCAGTGAGCGGCTGCTTCGGCAGTGGCGGCCTGCCCTTTGCCAACAGGTACGCTTGTTCGTGTTGATAGCGAAGGAACCTGCTGTTAGAGCTATATGACTTACGAAATACGATGTGTCCGACAGGCTGGAAACCCGCGTCTTTCCAGGCGTTGAAGAACTTATCGACTCTGTTCCATCCGTAAAAGCACAGCATCAGGCGATTCTGTTTCAGGACTCGATGCGCTTCCTTCATCGCGGGCTTCAGCCAGTCGGCATTCGCGTCGTTCTGAATGGAACGTCCCGTGCGGTCGCGATAGTTCACGAGATACGGCGGATCGGTGACGATGAAATCTATGCTGTTCGCGGGCATCTGACGCATGATGTCGATGCAATCTCCATGCGCGATGGTGTTGATGAGCTGGCTGGTTGGAATGGACTGGAATGCCTGCATGGTTTTGATCTCCTTTGTGCTTCCGGAGTGATCTGCCGGAGCACACACCCGGAGGGCGCGAGAGTCGTTCGCTCCCAAGGCCGAAGGCGTGCTTTCTGTGGAGGCTCCGAAGAATAATCCCGCCCGTTCTTGGGGCGCGATTTTTGTTTGGAAACCCAGACCCGCAGGGCGGCGCAGCCGAAGCAGAACGGCGAGTGCCGCAGGGCGCGGACCGCTTACTCTCGCGGTGGCCGGAAGAACACGCAGGACAAAAGGAGATCGATCTTGTATGCAGACATCCTGGCCAAACCTGCCAGTGCATTCACCTGTTTCACGCAGAGATTGGAACCTGCATGTGCAGAGGTCAATTTTCGACGATCGCCGATTTTGACTGGTAAGTGACAGTAGATAAGCGACTTATTGCGAAGCGGGAGGGTATGCCGAATCTGCATACCCCACCCCCTAAAAAGCATAGCCTCCCCGCGAGAAACATTCGTATCTTCCATTTCACGGGCACTCAGCCTCTCGCGCAGCGAAGTTTTGGGCGTGCAGCGGCGCACTGCCTGAAAGCTTTGTCTGTGAGGTCAACTGTGCCGAATCCGATTCCTTCTTCACCGGTCAAACCGGAGCCGTTTGTCAATGCGGAACGAGCAGCATCGTTTCTCGATATGCCACGCAAAACCCTGCTGGGGCTGGCTCGTAGAGGGAAGCTGCCGGCGCACGGCATTCCCGGCAAAGGGCAGAAAAAGAACTGGCGTTTCCGCATCTCCGAACTCGATCACTGGATGCGGACAGAGGTAACATTGGTCAGCGACCAGGGCCTTTCATCAGAAAGGAACTATCGATGAAAAGGCCACGTTATCAATTTGGAACCCTGTATATGGAGCCACGCAAGAGCGGCCCCGATGTATGGGTCTACCGCTGGCGCGAGACGAATCAGCAAGGCAGCCGTCAGTTGCGCAAGCAGATTCTGGGTACGGTGCGCGAGCTTCAGACCCAGGCCGATGCGTTGAGGGCGGCGGAGACGTTTCGCCTAAGCATCAACCGTCATGCGGTCGAGCAAGCCGGACCGCCGCAAACCATTCGGAAGCTCGTCGAGCACTACAGGCTCAAAGAGACGCCGATGGACAACGATGAAGGGAAGAGGAGGTCAACGAAGTTGGGCTACATCAGCAATCTCGAAAACCACATCGTGCCGCGCTGGGGAGATTATCCTCCGGGCCGCGTCACGACCATCGAGGTTGAGGAGTGGCTGAAGGCTCTGAAGCTGGCGCCGGGCAGCCGGGCGAAAGTCCGCAACGTCCTGAGCATGATCTTCCGTCATGGGATGAGGTGGGGCTGGTTGACTCAAAACCCCATCGCCATGGTGCGGGTCAGTTCGAAGCGCTTGCGGCGCCCGGACATTCTCACAGCAGAAGAGTTTCGCGCTCTGCTGGAGGCGCTGCCGGAACGCGAACGGTTGATGGGCACGATCTGCGCCACCATGGGGCTGCGGATCGGCGAAGTCCTCGGCCTGAAGTGGGAAGACATCAACTTCAGTACCTGTATGGCGGATGTCCTTCGTTCCTACTCGGACGGCGCTATCGGTCCCTGCAAGACCGAGATCTCCGAGCAGCCTGTACCGATCGACGACATCGTCCTTGAGGGGCTGCAGACGTGGCAGCCGGTCTGCGGCTACCCGGAACCGGGGGACTGGATCTTCGCCAGCGATCACTCCTTCGGAAAGACGCCGCTCTGGCCGGACAGCCTTCGCACGAAGGTTTTACAACCCACGGCGCGCCGGGTCGGTATCACCAAAAAGATCGGGTGGCATACCTTCCGGCGCACCTACAGCTCGTTGCTGGCTGAAACCGGCAATGACGTCAAGGTGGTGCAGGAGCTGATGCGGCACGCCAAGATCAGCACGACGATGGAGGTCTACGCGCAGGCGGGCATGGAGAAAAAGCGTGTCGCGCAACGCAAAGCCGTTGACGTGCTGTTCGACCGGAAGCCGAAGGCAGCGGCGTAGGATGGGGCACAAAAAAGTGTTCCCATACTGTTCCCGCAAACGAGGTACTGTTCCCAGAATGTACGGTCTAAGCTATTGATTTAATTGGTGGACCTGGTCGGGATCGAACCGACGACCTCTTCCATGCCATGGAAGCGCGCTCCCAACTGCGCCACAGGCCCACTCTCTGGGTGACTTGCAACTTCTTTATTCTGCCTGTTTCTGCCCGTTTCGTCAAACCCACTTTTGCCGCCTTTTCCACAAGGAACGCTTTTAACCGCGTCGTTGCTGCACAAATTGTGTGCACACCGCAATCATTTCTATCAAAAGCCGCTACCACCGGTGGCCTACAACGGCAAAAACAGGTCTGAAGTCTTCTGCAAAATTCTTAAGGTGACACGAATCACGCCTCTCTCGAAGCCGCACCTGAATAATATGAAAGGGAGTTGACACAGCGATCATCCGCGCTCAGGCCTGTACTTCTCCCATTTTTGTTTCCCTGCCGCGCGCGGAACAGTTTGCCCACATCGTTCCAACGGAGACCTGCCCACATGTACAGAATTGTCGAGGCCCATACCGTCGGCCTCAATATGAAACAGTTTGTCGTCGAGGCCCCGCGCGTAGCGCGCAAAGAGCGCCCCGGCCAATTTGTCATCTTGCGCCTACACGAAAAAGGCGAGCGTATTCCACTGACCATCAAGGCCTCCGATCCCGTAGCCGGCACCATCACCATCGTCGCCCAGGGAATCGGCAAAACGACTTCGCTGCTGAACAGCCTCGAAACCGGCGACTCGATTCTCGACATCGTCGGTCCGCTCGGACGTCCCTCCGAGATCGAGAACTTTGGCACCGTGGCAATCGTCGCCGGCAGCGTGGGTACGGCTATGGCGCTGCCCACCGCGCATGCGCTGAAGAAGGCCGGCAATCGCGTCATCTTCATTGAAGGCGCGCGTAGCCGCGAGATGGTTCTGTTTGAAGACGAGGTCCGCGAAGCCTCGACCGATGCATTTTTCATGACCGACGACGGCAGCTTCGGCGAGCAGGGGCTGGTCACCAAAAAACTCACTGAGTTGATGGAAGCCGACAACAAGATCGACTTCGCGCTCGCCGTTGGCCCCGTGCCGATGATGCGCGCCGTCTCTGACCTGACCCGGCCGCTCGGCATCAAAACCATGGTCAGCCTGAACTCGATCATGGTCGATGGCACCGGCATGTGCGGCGGCTGTCGCGTGGTGCTGGGCAACGAGACCAAGTTCGCCTGCGTGGACGGCCCCGAATTCGACGCCGCGCAGGTCGACTTCAATGTACTGCGCCAGCGCAACACCATGTATCGCGACAAGGAATGCCGTTCGCTTGAGCACTTCAAGGCACACAAGGACGAGGAACTTGCCGCGCTGCGCGCCGACCTGGCCCGCAAGGAGCAGGAGATCGCCAAGCTGCGCGATGAAATCGCCACCACTGCGGGCGAAGCCGCACAAATCGCCGTCGAGGAGAAGCATTATGTCTAACGCCAATCCGCTTTCCTTGAAGGAGCGCATGAAGCTGACGCGCATCGAAATGCCCTCGCTTGCGCCCGAAATCCGCTGTCACAATTTTGAAGAGGTCAACTCTGGCCTCACCCCTGCACAAGCGCATAGCGAATCGACCCGCTGCCTGGCCTGCGGCAAACCGCTCTGCGTGCAGAGCTGCCCGGTCGGCGTACACATCCGCGAGGTCGTCGAGTTGATCTCCGCCGAAGACTATCTCGGAGCCGCCGCGAAGATGCGCGAGGACAACGCGCTGCCGGCCGTTACCGGCCGCGTCTGCCCGCAGGAAAAACAGTGCGAAGGCGGCTGCGTGCTCGGCAAGAAGGGCCAGCCCCTGGGCATCGGCAATCTGGAGCGTTTCATCGCCGACTACGAACGCAAGAGCGGCAAGATCGGTATGCCGAAGATTGCACCGGCAACCGGCAAGAGCGTGGCCATCGTCGGCAGTGGTCCCTCGGCGCTTTCGGCCGCAGGCGACCTGATTCAAAAGGGCCACCACGTGCGCGTCTTCGAGGCGCTGCACGAGCTCGGCGGTGTGCTCGTCTACGGCATTCCCGAGTTCCGTCTGCCGAAGGACATCGTGCGCCAGGAAATCGACAACATGCGCCGCATGGGCGTCGAGTTCGAGACCAACGTCGTCGTCGGCAAGAGCGTCACCATTGACGAACTGATGCAGGACGAGGGCTACGATGCGGTCTTCGTCGCAACGGGCGCTGGCCTGCCGCAATTTCTCAACGTCCCCGGCGAACAGTTGAACGGCATCTACTCATCGAACGAATTTCTGACCCGCATCAATTTGATGCGCGCCTACAAGACGGATGAGTACGACGAGCCGATCTTCGATTGCCGCGACAAGGATGTGATCGTGGTCGGTGGCGGCAACACCGCGATGGACGCGGTGCGCACCGCCAAGCGCCTCGGAGCGCGCAACGCCACGCTCGTCTATCGCCGCTCGCGCGAAGAGATGCCGGCGCGCGCCGAAGAGGTGCGTCACGCGGAAGAAGAGGGCATTGAGTTCCGCATGTTGACCAACCCGGTTGAGTTTGTCGGCGACGAAAAGGGCTGGCTCACCGGCGCGCGCTGCGTGCGCATGGAACTCGGCGAACCCGACGCCAGCGGCCGCCGCCGCCCCGTACCAGTCGCCGGATCGGAAACGATTCTTCCGGCCAGCGCGGCCATCATCGGCGTGGGCACCACCGCGAACCCGCTCATCCAGAGCACCACGCCCGACCTCGAAACCAACAAGCGCAACTACATCGTGGCCGATCCGGAAACGGGACGCACCAGCAAGCGCGGCGTCTTTGCCGGCGGCGACATCGTCACCGGTGGCGCAACGGTGATTCTCGCCATGGGAGCCGGCCGCAAGGCTGCCAGCTCCATCCACGAATACCTGACCACCGGCGTCTGGGAGTAACTCGCGACAAACATCGCGCAACACAAGAACGGCTCACTGGATTTTCACGAACAATCCAGTGAGCCGTTCTTTTTTGCAGAAAAAAGGGCGGCAAAGGTTGTCCCCTTGTCGCCGCCCGTCCCTGGGTTGTCTTGAAGGTACCGCAGTGAAACTGAGTTACAAAAGCCTTCGGACTTATGTCTGACCTACTGCATCAGCTTGGTTACTTCCTGCTGCACGCTGTTGGCCTGGGCCAAAGCTGCGATGCCGGTTTGCGTCAGCACCTCGTACTTCGACATGTTCGAGGTCGCCGTCGCATAGTCGGTTGCCTGAATCGCGTTCTGGGCTGACAGCACGTTCTCCTGCTGCGTGCTCATCACCGTACTGATCGCCTCCAACGTATTGATCTGCGCACCGATGTAGCCGTCCTGCGCCGCCACATACGTCACCGCAGAGTTGATCTGCTTCAGCGCAGACTGCGCATCCGCCGAAGAGGTCAGGTCGGTCGAGCTCAGATCGATCGAGGTATCGCCTCCACTGGCAAACACGTAGCTCATCGAAGTGGTCGCACCGCTATTGTTCACCCCCGACGCCGTGCCGCTTGAGGCAGTCGTATCGTCCAGCGAGCTTGCTCCGATCGACACATTCGCATTGGTATTCGAGATTTCGAGACCAACGTCGCTGAGACTATTCGTAAAAGTCAAGCTGGTAAACCCGGCGGTAGAGGCCGTTTCCAAGCTAGCCGTCACGCCCGGAATATTGTCGGCATTGATCTCGGCAATCAATCCGCTGACGGTTGTCGCCGAGGTGTAATAGGTCGACGAGGTTCCACTGGCCGCAGTCACCGTAAACGAAATCGTTCCGCTGACCGTATCGGAGGACAGGGCTGCCGTCGTCAACGTACCCGCGGTCGCATCATTCGAAAGATTGTAGAAGTATCCATTGCTGCTCTGCGTCACCGTGCCACCGCTGTCGCCGAGACTCGACGAACTCATCTTGGCAAAGTAGAGGCTGTCAATTGAGCCGCCCTTCGATGAGGAATCGCCCGTATAGATGTTCACGTCAGAACCGGTAAAGACCTGATTGCCGTTGTAAGTGGTCGTGGAACCGATGCTGTTGATCTCGGAAAGAATCGACTGATACTCCTGGTCGGCGGCAGCGGCCTGCGAGGTGTTCAGCGTGCCGTTGGAGGCCTCCGTGGCCAGAGTAATGGCGCGGTCCAGCAGCGAGGTCACCTGCGACAAAGCTCCGTCCGCCACCTGAAGAATGCCCACACCTTCCGTCGAGTTGGTCTCCGACTGGGTCAGTGCCGTGGAGTTGGCTCCCAGTCCATTCACGAGCGACAAACCGGCTGCATCGTCCGCGCCCGAGTTGATTCTCGAACCCGAGGACAACTGCTGCAAAACCGTTTGCAAACTTGAGCTGGTCTTGTTCAGATTGTTTTCAGCATAGACGGCAGAGAGATTATTCAATACACCGAGGGCCATGGAATCAACTCCTTCTTGGATGCTCCACATCAGTTAGCCTGCAGTTGACCTGTACTCTGCCGGTCCAGCTTGCTCTCTTTCCGAGAGTGTTTGGCATCCACCCCCTTCATCGGTGTGGCCCAAAATAACTTTAGTCATAATTTTCTAACTGCCACAGCCGCACATGCCGCAAACCTGTCCACTTTGATTCGTTTCAAGTCACTATATGTTTTATTTAGCCTCACATAGCTCCTAAAATCGGACACGGCCGTGACCGAAATACGTTCACACTTTGTCCGGTACGGGACACAGTTCTCGCTTCCCACGCTTTCGCGCAAAGAAATCGGCGGCAGAAGATCTGCTCTTCTGCCGCCACCGGTTGAACTGCAATCGCATTTGTTTGTTGCGGAAATCCCTCTTGGAGGGCGTCTTTCAGGATGCGGTGAATGCCCTGACTGTGCCTTGGTTTTTACTCTTCCTTCTTGCTTCCCACCCCTTGCGGTGGAGCTTGATCCGGGTGGAACCGCGCCCCTGAATGCGCGCCGTGATCTCCCCACTGGTTCCGCATCGGGCCGCCCGCCGCACGCATCTCTTGTAACTGCTTCCACTGATCCAGAGTTAGTTTTCCGCGCAGGGCAAGTAAGAATCGGGCATTGGCTTTTTCCAGTTCGGCGCGCGCTTGCGCCACTCCATCGATCTGCGTCAGCAGCTTCGTTTCATTCGGTTGATCGGCATTCATCAGCGGCTCCAGATCCAGTTCCGCTTTCTGCACATTGCCCCGCAGATCAATCAGTTTCCTGCGATGTTCGAGCAGAATCGCACCCATCGCCTTGCGCTGCTCGTCGGTCAACTTCAGTTTTTCGACGATGCGGGGATTGTCCCACCAGTGCCCCAAAGCGCCGCCGATACCAAGCGACCGCTCGAAGGGAGGCTTGTTCTGCCCGAATCCAGGAGCAGGCCCGTCCGGCATCTGCGCCCCCGCTCCCATCGTCGCCATCCACGCTCCCGCTGCAATCAACACCCAACGTACCGCCAAGGAAATCTTCATCGTTGCTCCTTCCCGTTCCAACTGGGAATCTTTGTTTTCATGGTTGTTGCCCTCGGCGTAACGCCTGGAGCCGTTCCAGGAATACAGCGAAGTCACCCGCAACATGCAAGGTCGTCGCTCCCCGAGGTTCGCGCCGACTTCGCGGATGTGCTCCACGCTCTACCATTTCTGAAACCGCTCTATTGCACGCCGTCGTCCATCAGTTGCGCCAAAGGTTCCAGGGCTTGCGGAACCTGGCGCGAGACATCGCTGTCCACCGAGGCCAGCGAATCATCCGCGCGCATCGCACTGCGCCCGGCAGATGCGCTCCGGCTGACGACCACCGGCTCACGCTTCGACGCGACCAGCGCCGGAGCCTGTTCGGACGCTCTTTCGCTCAGCGTCTCTGGCGGCTCGGCTGCCTGCGGAGACACACGATGCGGCACACGCACCAGAGTGCCCACGCCGACCACCGTCATCAACATCCCCACGGCACAGCCCCAGGCCAGTCGCCAGCGCAGGCCCGACACTTTGGCCATCACGCTCGGCCGCCCACAGGTTGCATCGCTCCAGGCATGTACGCTTGCGCGAAAACCTTTCAGCGTCTCGTCGAGTTCGGATTCGATCACCGCCAGATCCTTCTGCCGATTCTCTTTCGTCCTCATCGTGTGCCTTTCAACCCTGCCCGCACCTTGTTCAATGCCCGCGATAAATGCGTCTTCACCGTGCCCTCGCTCAATCCAGTCGCACCTGCAATCTCACTCAATTCCATCTCTTCGACAACGCGCAGAAGAAAAACCATCTTTTGCCGCGCGCTCAGCTTGTCGACAACCCTCCAGACCTGTTTGACCTGTTCGCGCGCCAGCATCCGCCGCTCGGCCGAAGACTCGCTGCTCGGCAGCCATTCGCTGGCCTCGTCCACATCGACCGTGTTGCCCCGCACCTGTCGCCAGAACTGCAGCCGGCGATTCCGCCAATGATCCTTTTCAAGATTGATGGCGATGCGCAACAGCCAAGTCATCACGCTCGACTCGCCTCGGAAGCTCGTCCAGCTCCGGTAAGCCTTCAGGAAGCACTCCTGCGCCAGCGTCTCTGCCAAATCAAGATCCCGCGTCGAGGCCAGCAAAAAACGATACACACGCGGCCGATACGTCAACACAATCTGAGAAAACTCCTCCGTGACAGCCTCCACCGCTTCCTCGGCTCGCTCGTCCACCAGGAGGGTATCGTCGGTACGCGTCGCAATCTCGATGACCATCACTCTGGTAGACGCTCGCCCGAGAGCCGGGTTTACATGATCCACTCCCAAAAGAATGCCCTTCGATGGCCCCAGTCTGAAAGAATCGGGTGAAAATATTTTTTCGCGCGTCGAAGCCGCCTTCATCCCACGTTCTGCCAGGGCTTTAAGCCAAGCCACTTTTTCTTTCCTCCCGTTTGCAGCTTCCGTTCTCTTTTTGCCCTTTGCCTGGAACGGGCCCTGCTCAGAGCCTGCGGCGCTGTTTCCCGCAATCTTCCTTCCCTTCCCCGCCGATAAAAGGCACTGAAACATTCCCCGCGAGCCGTAAGGCCCCGCATAAGGCGCTTCCCCGCTCTCCAGCTCCTCGCTCCTGCCTTGCCCCGGTTCGCACGCGCGCATGAGACACGGCCATGTCGCGCACCGGGGAGACCGGGAGGAAAGATTCGCGGGGCGTCGCAAGCGCCATCGATTGCATCTTCGCCATGCAGCGCAAAGCGCGATCTCTGGCAGGGCATTGCGCTCTGTGCCTTTCTCTGCTCGCCGCGGCGGTCTGTGCGCAAACCACCACGGTCAGCGGCACCGTCTACGATCCGCGCATCACGACCCAATCGCTTCCCTTGGCCAACGTACTCGTCTATCTGGCCACTTCCACGCCGGACGCGCTTCCCTCCGGCGTGCAGTGCATGTCTACCCTCGATACACCGAGCGGCGTGGCCTCGGCGACGACGGCGGCCGACGGCAGCTTTACGCTGACCAGCGTCCCCACCAACGCCAGCTACACACTGGTCATCCAGGCCGGCAAGTGGCGGCGACAATTTTCGCTCTCCATCGCCTCCGATCCGATCACCGGACTGGCGCTGCACATGCCCGCCAACCGCAGCCAGGGCGACATTCCCCTCATCGCCATCACCACCGGCAGCGTCGACGGCCTGGAGTGCGTGCTGCGCGACATGGGCATCAGCGACAGCGAGTTCACCGACGACAGCGGCACCGTCAACTCCGGCGGACGCATTCATCTCTACGTCAACGCGCTGGGCGGCGGCGCGGTTCTCAGCACCTCGACGCCGACCGCCGATACGCTTACCGGCAATGCAACGCTGCTCGACCAGTACGACATGGTGATGTTCGCCTGCCCGGGCGCGCAGTACACAAAAGCCTCTTCGGTGCTGGCCAACGTGCTCAACTATGCCAACGCCGGTGGACGCGTCTATGCCACGCACTTCAGCTACGTCTGGCTCGATCCCAACGCGCCCGACGACTCGCCGTTTCCCGCCGTCGCCAACTGGACTCCCAACCAAAGCTATCCCACGCCAGACCCCGGCATTGCCACCGTCAACACCAGCTTCACCGACGGCGCCACGCTCTCCCAGTGGCTCACCAACGTCGGCGCATCCTACACCGACACGCAGGGCGCCACGTATCCAGGCGAGGTCTCACTGAGCACGCTGCGGCACGACTTCAACGGCGTCATTGCTCCTGCGCAGGCCTGGCTCACGCTTAACGACACGACCGACAGCTCGCCCGTCATGCAGCTCACCTTCAACACCCCCTTCGGCGCCACCGCCGCCCATCAGTGCGGCCGCGTGCTCTTCAACGAGTACCATGTCATGGATCCGGCCACGGTCAGCGGCGGCGTGCGCAGCACCAACAGCGGCCTCACCTTTCCTGCCGAGTGCTCCAACACTGGATCGATGCGGGCGCAGGAGGCCATGCTCGAATACGCACTCTTCGACATCAGCGGCTTTGTGCAACCCGTCGTCGTCCCCTCGCTTGCGATTTCCTTTTCGCCCAGCCCACTGGTCGTCGACCAGGGCGATGCGGCCGACACGCTGCTCATCACCACCACCAACACCAGCTCGACGCTCTCCATCGATGCCTCGGCCGTGCTCACGCTTGGCCTGCCCACTGGGCTTACGGCCACCGCGCTCGCCGGTACAGGATGGAATTGCACCTTGGCCGCGCTGACCTGCACGCGCTCGGCGAATCTCGCCACCGGTGCAAGCGACACCGTCACGCTCACCACAACGGTTCCCCGCTATGCGGCCAGCGGCCTCAGCAGCTACACCGGACAGATCGCGGCCACCGTCGCCAGCCCGACCTTTTCGGCGAGCGTCGTCGCCACCGATGCGGTCATCTTTCAGCAGCAGCCGACAATAAACTGGGCCACGCCGGCCAGCATTCTCTACGGCACCGCGCTCAGCGCCGCGCAACTCAATGCCACCTCGCCGGTCGCGGGAAGCTTTGCGTACACACCGGCGGCGGGCGAGATTTTGTCCGTCGGCACACACACGCTCGAAGCCGTGCTCTCCCCCACCGACACCGTGCATTACGTCGCGGCTTCGGCAACCGTTCCGCTCACCGTGCTTCCCGCCGCGCCACTCGTCACACTCGTCTCGTCGAGCAATCCGGTCTTTCTCTTGAACCCGGTCACCTTCGCCGCAACTGTGCATGCGGTCTCCATCGAGCCTTCCGGCACCGTCGCCTTCTATGACGGCACAACGCAGCTCGCAACCGTCGCGCTCGTCTCCGGTGCGGCGAGTTTCACCACCGCCGCGCTCACGCTTGGCGCGCATTCGATCGTCGCCGTCTATTCGGGCGATGCAAACTACAGCGCGTCCTCCAGCGCCGCGCTGGCGCAACGGATCGACGACTTTACGCTCACCGTCGGCGGCACAGGCTCCGCCACGCTCACGCTTGGCCAAAGCTTCGTCTTTCCACTCACCATTGCACCCACCGTCGACACGACGCTTCCGGCCGCCGTCAGTCTTTCCATCTCCGGTTTGCCGCCCGAAACCACGGCAAGCTTTTCAACGACCGCGCTGGCCTCTGGCGCGGCAAGTTCCCACGTCTCGCTCACCATTGCCATGGCCTCCAGCTTCGCCGCCCTGCGCGGGCTTCTGCCGCCGCTTGCCCTCTGCCTGCTTGTGCTTCCCTTCGCCGCACGCCTGCGCGCAACGGCGCGGCACTGGCGGCTACTTGCACTGCTCGCGATGCTGTGCGCCTCGGCGCTGACCGCTTGCTCTTTCCAGTACACACCGAAGAGCGCAACGGTCACGGTTACGGCCAGTTCCGGCGCGCTCTCACACTCGACGACGGTGCAGGTTACCGTGCAATAAAAGTGGGCCGCGCCAGCGTTCGGCGCGACCCACTTTTGTTGCAACCACATGTATTATGGGCTAGATGATAAGTGCCATGTGCATGACAGTTGGCACTTCAGTCCCCAAGGAATCTCTGGAAAACAGAGCAGCTAGAGCATTTTTCCAATTGGTGTAGAGCGAAAGCAGGATGCCGAGTGGCTTTTTCCTTAAGAAAAAGCCACCTTGCACACCACTCAACACGGCACGTGTATTGGAAAAATGCTCTAAAATGGCACGTTCCTCAAGGGCTAAAGCCCTATCCTTTCTTTGGTGGCTTTTACGGCCCGGCTAAAGCCGTGCCCTTTTACAAAGCCTGTTTGCCGCCGAGTTTTTTCATAGCATCTGAAGCCGTGCTCTTTCAAAACGCGGCTCAGCCAAATTCTCTCGGCACCAAGGACTAGGACTCAGCACTCATAACTTACATCCATAACTCAGCATGGAGGAAGTAGCACCCAGGACCTAGTACCTAGTCCCTGTTCCTTACTCCCTGTTCCCTGCTTTTCTCCTACTGCTCGCTTCCTTCCGGATGCACCACGCGATAGCCGACGCCGCCGTGCGACCAGACCCGCAGCAGAATGCTCTTGCCCTCGGGAGAGGCGTGCATCTCCTTCGCGAAGCCCTCCGGCGTGGTCACCGCATGGTGATTGATCTCAAGGATCACATCGCCCTGCGCCAACCCCGCATCTTCTGCCGGACTGCCCTGCCGCACGTTGGCCACCACCACGCCCTTCACCTCGTCGCCGATCTGCAACTGCTGACGCACGTCGTCGTCGAGCTGCGCAATCGTCAAGCCCAGCTTGCCGGGCTTGCCTTCGGTCTCGCCTTCGCTGCTCGCAGTCTCGGTCTTCGCATCCAACTCGCCGACCTTCACCTTGATCGTCTGCGGCTTACCCTCGCGCAGAATGCCAAGGGAAATCACGGTGCCCGGCGCGGTCTGGGAGATAGCCACCTGCAGGGCACTGCTGGTGGAAATCTTCTTTCCGTCGAGTTCGCGCAACACGTCGTCATGCTTCAGGCCCGCGCGGCCGGCCGGCGAATCCTGCTTGACCTCGCTGACCACCGCACCGCTCGCGTCCGGAAGATTGAAGGACTCGGCATTGTCCGGCGTCACATCCGCCATGGTGATCCCAAGGTAGCCATGATGCACCACGCCATCCTTCATCAACGCCTCGGCAATATTGCGCACAATCTGCGAGGGTATGGCGAAGCCCGCCCCGGCAAAGTTGCCCGAGCCGGAGATGATGAAGGTGTTGATGCCGATCAACTCGCCGTGCGCATTCACCAGCGGGCCGCCCGAGTTACCGGGATTGATTGCCGCATCGGTTTGGATAAACTGCCCCGGCTTGTAGTGATTGCTGCCATCCATGTTGGGCCGATCCAGCGCGCTCACAATGCCGCGCGTCACCGAAAACTGGAAGTAGCCGAAGGGACTGCCGAAGGCCATCACCGTCTGGCCCGGATGCAGCTTGGTCGAATCGCCCCACTCAATCGCCGTCAGGCCCTTCGTCTCGATCTTGATCACCGCCAGATCGTTCAGCTTGTCGATGCCGATCAGCTTGGCCTTGAAGATGCGCCGGTCATTGAGCGTCACGCTGATCTTGGTGGCGTTATTCACCACGTGCGCATTGGTGACGATGTAGCCGTCCGGCGTAAGGATCACGCCACTGCCCACACCGTGTTCGACGCGATCCTGCGCCTTCTTGCGACCTTGCGGATTGCCGAAGAAAAACTCGAAGCCCGGCGGCAACGCGCCCTGCGGAACGCCCGACTGCGCGCTGTCTTCCTCGTCGGCCTTGGCCGTCACCGCAACGGAAACAACGGCCGGCGTCACGCGCGCCGCCACCGACTCCATCGCCTTGTCCAGCGCGGTCAGCGGCGCAACGCTGCTCTCTTCAAGCTGCGCGGAAGCAGCCTGTGCTACGGGCGCGCTCACCAGCACTCCCGCCATCAACGCCGCCAGCACCAGGGCCGCGCCGCTCTTCTTCGTCTTTGCAATTAAAGGATTAGTTGCAACCTGCATAGCTGTTCCCTCCAGGAAGTAAAAACTCTGTGGTTAAAGTTCGAAGATCAACCAGTCCTCGCGCGGCAACGCTTGCACGCCGTGCATCCGGGCCTGGACTTCCAGAAATTTCAAAATCATGGCGCGGGCAGCGGCATCGCTTCTATGCGCCTCAGCCGCACCTTCCACATCGGAAACTGCCGTGGCGTGGTTCGCGTCTGTCTGCTGCCAGACCGTAAGCACCACCCACTGCCGCACCGTCCTCGATTCCGCGTGCGCCACAACCGGCGTCGTTACATCGGCGGAACGGTCATCGCGCATACTCATCGGCTCACTGGCCGCGACAACTTCGGTGATTGCTGCCTCGTCCGCAACACGCGCACGCTTTGCCGCTGTGCGCGGCGCGACCCGGTGCAAACTCTGCGGCAACACGTTCGGCAACATCGCGGAGTGAGCAGCGCTACTTGCCGGAACCACGGCGGCCTGCTCCACAGGCACGGCAAAACCGATCAACCTCGGCGCACGAGAGAGAGCCACCGTAGCCGCCAGCAACGCGCAGCCAACCAGCACCGCCAGCAAACGTCGGCCCGCAGGACGCAGCGTCTGCTTGCCGCGCAACAAGCTGTAGACGCGCTCGGCCAGCTCCGATCTTTTCTGCCATGCACCGAGCGAAAGCGCTTCAACCCGCCGCAGCAATTTCGCGTCGAGTCCGCGCTCGGCCAACGAGGCCAGGCAGGCCGCATAGGCGCGCGGCGCGCGGGTTTGCCGCACCACTCCCTCGTCGCAGGCCATCTCGCGTTCGCGGCAGAGCTGGCGCTCGGCCCAGCTCAGTCCCAGATTCAGCGGAAAGGCCATCTGCGCCAGCTTCTGCGCCAGATTGCTCCAGTCGTCGAAGCGCCGCAGATGCTCGCGTTCATGCAGCACCACCTGCCGCAGCTCGGCCTCGGTCAACTTGGGCAACAACCAGTCGGGAATCAAAATACGCGGACGGAAGAAGCCGATCACGCCGGGCCGTTCGAGTTGCGTGGTGGTGCAGATCTCCACGCATCCACGACCGGACAAACTCGTGAGTTCAAGCGACTCCGCCAGCCCCGCCACCGGCCGCGCCTGCTTCCAGATGCGCCGCACGGCAAGGGCATGAACGGCCAAAGTTACCAACCGCGTCGCGGAAGCAATCAACCACAGCGCCGCAATCGCAAAACTCCAGCGAAGGTCCATCATCAGCCAGGGCCGTGATGCCTGTCCTGCGGCAACCGCTGCGGGAACAGCAGGCACATCGCCAGCCATAAAACTCGACAGCAACGGCAGGGAAACCATCGCCAGCAGCGCGGCAAACCACAGCGCGAAGCGTTGCGCGGCCGTGGTCTTCGGTCCCAACCACAAACAAAGTCCAAGCCCAAGAAAGATCGCCGCGCCCTGCCAGAGCATGGTCAGCGCCACAGTCGCAGCCGCACCGAACAAGGCCGCAAAATTCTGTACTAAGGCCAAGAGAAAAATCATTGCGCTGCCTCCGTCGCATCCGGCTCGGCCTGCGCAATGGCCAGCTTCAGCCGGTCGAGTTCCTCGCGCGTCAGCTCACCCTCGCCCACCAGCGACAGAAGCAGTTTTTCGCGCGAGCCGCCAAAGAAGCGGCTCATCAGCCGACGCACCTCCGACAGGCTGGCCTCCTGCTCGGCCACCACCGGCCGGTAGACAAAAGCGCGGCCCTCTTGCCGATGGTGCACATAACCCTTCTGTTCGAGAATGCGAATCGTAGTCAGCACCGAATTGTAAGCGAGTTCCTTGCCCTCGGGCAGGTCCGCCACCAGATCGTTCACCGCCGATTCCCCGCGCCGCCACAGAATCTTCATCAGCCTCAGCTCGGCTTCGGTCAGCGTGTTGGACTTCTTTGGCGGCATTTTTCTCCTGCTTCCCTCGCCCGCCGGCAACGCCAGCAGACACTTCTTCAGACGAGCAACTAAAAAACTAGTTAGCAGAATTTTTCCAGCTTTTTGCATCCCATTGAAAACACGAAAGAAAAATCGCGCGGAGCGCATGGCACCCGGCTCCGAGGCAGCAGTGGTTCCGATTTCTGGCGTAAAGACGCCCGTCCGCGATGCCTCCTTCAACCAATGCTTGAAGGAAGAAAAACAATTTCGTACCGTGTTTTCCACAGCGCATCCTGACCCGCCACTTGCAGTAGAAACCACGTTTTGCACCGAAAAATCATGGCGAAAGGAGAAAACACGATTTCGTCCTCGCTTATCCACATCGCGCCGGTTGACCCTGCCCAAGGATTTCCATGAGTCTGAAATCAGGCGTGTCTACTGGGCGTGCGCCCTCGGGCCCCGTGCTTTCACGGAACAGATTGATCCCAAACTCCCATCCCCCGGAGGGAAGATGCTGAAACTGAAAAAGATCCACATCCTCGGCTTCAAGAGCTTCTGCGATCGCACCGAACTGGTGGTTGCCGGCTCGGGCATTGTCGCCGTCGTCGGGCCGAATGGGTGCGGCAAGTCAAATATTCTGGACGGGGTCACCTGGGTTCTGGGCGAGCAAAGCGCGAAGGTGCTGCGCGGCTCGCACATGCAAGATGTCATCTTTGCCGGCACGCGCGACCGCAAGGCGCTGGGCATGGCCGAGGTCACGCTGACCATGATCGATCCGGCCGCCTATGAAGGCCCGGTTCCGGTGGAGCCCGAGGTCGTGGTCGACAACGACGGGCCTGTGGACTGGGACGAGGAAGCGCTGCGTCGTGAGCGCGCGCAGGAGTCCGATGAGCTTGCCTCCGCCGAGCAACCGGGCATTGTCCTCGAAGACGGCGAAGAACAGGAGTCTGCCCCCGCGCAGCAGGCCGAAGAAAACGGCCCGCAGCCGGTAGTGCTGAAGATTCGCCGCCGCAAGTTCCGCAGCACGCCGCAGAAGGGCGAAATCGTCATCACCCGTCGGCTGTTCCGCACCGGCGAAAGCGAGTACCTGCTCAACGGCAAGCTCTGCCGCCTGCGCGATATTCAGGACATCTTCATGGGCACCGGCCTCGGTCCCGAGAGCTACGCCATCATCGGCCAGGAGCGCATCGGCCAACTGCTCAGTTCCAAGCCCATCGACCGCCGCTCCATCATCGAAGAAGCCGCTGGCATTACGCGCTTCAAGAACAAGAAGCGGCTCGCCGAGTTGCGCCTTGAAAGCGCCAAGCAGAATCTGGCCCGCGTCGACGATATTTTCGACGAGGTCGCGCGGCAGATGAACTCGCTCAAGCGGCAGGCCGCCAAGGCCGAGCGCTTCGCCACGGTGCGCGATGAGCTGCGCGGCAAGCTGCGCGTGGTGCTCTCCAGCCGCATGGCGCTGATGGATACCGACAAGGCCGCGCTCGAAGCGCAGATCAAGGCGCAGACCGGACAGATTGACGGCTCTGCCGCCGCGATTGCCGAAAGCGAAGCCAGCCAGCACACGCTCACCGAGCGCGGCTACGAACTGGACCGCGAGGGCCAGGAGGCGCGCAACACCGCCAACCAGTCTGCGCTCGAACTGGAGCGAGCCATCGCTCGCGAGCGCTCGAACACCGAGCGGATCGCCGAGCTGGAAGCACGCATTGAAACCTCGGCCACCGAGCTCGAACAGACGAAGCTGCAACTGGCCGGCATTGCCGAGGAGCGCGCACAACAGCAGAGCTTTCTGGAATCGGCGGCCAGCGAGGTCGGCGAGTTCCGCAAGCAGGTGGAAGAGCGCCAGCAGGAGGCGCGCAGCTCCGCGGAAGAGGTCTTCGCGCTTGAGCGCCAACTGGAAGCCGATCGCCGCCACGCGATGCAACTGCTCACCCTGGCCGGCAATGCGCGCAACCACACCGCGCAGAGCGAAGAATCGCTTGCGGCACTCGAACGCGAGGCCGAGCGGCTGGATGCCGAGCGCGACCAGTCGGCCAGCGAACAGGAAAATCTGAATCTGCAACTGGCGCAGAGCCGGCAGCGGCATGAGGCCGCGCAGGCCGAGTTACGCACCCTGCAGGAAAGCATCGCCAGCCTGCGCGAACAGCAGCAGGCGCGCCGCGCCGAAGAAAACGCGCTGCGAGCGCGCACCAACGAGTTGCGCAGCAACCAGGCCAAGCTGTCCGGCCGCCGCGACTCGCTTGAAGCGCTGATCCGCAACCACAGCTATTCCACCGACTCGGTGCGCAAGCTGCTCAAGCCCGGAGCGCTGGGGGCAAACATTGCGCCGGTAGGCACGCTGGCCGATTTCCTGGAAGTCTCCGATGCACATGAGGCCGTCGTCGATGAATTTCTGCGCGAAGAGCTGAACTACGTCGTCGTCGAAAACTGGAACGCCGCCGAGCAGGGCGTGCAGTTGCTGAAGACCTCCGACGGTCGCGCGACCTTCTTGGTCCACGCCGATGCGCAGGGACTCACCTTCGACGAGAATGCGGGCGCGGTCAGCGAGCCGGGAGTGATTCCGCTGCGCGACACCCTCAAGGTGCTCAACGGCTTTGGCCGCTCGCTCGAAGCGATTCTGCCCAAGCTGCGCCACGGCTATCTGGCCCAGGACACCGCGCAGGCGCAGAGCCTTGCCCCGCGCTATCCGCAGGCCTACTTCCTCACCCCCGAGGGCGAGTGCTTCCACTCGGCCACGGTGACCGGCGGCAAACCCGCCAGCGAAGGTCCTCTGGCCCTGAAGCGCGAGTTGCGCGAGGCCGAGGCCAAGCTCGCCAAACTCTGCGACGAGCTGACGCAGTGCGAGGAAAAGACCACCGAGCTGGTGCGCGACATGGAAGAGCTCGGCGCGCAACTGGACGCTACCGGCGAACAGCGCCGCCAGGCCGAGACCGAAAACGCCAACCTGAGCGCCACCCTCAAGCAGATGGAAGGCGAGGCGCAACGCATCGCCCGCCGCCTGCAGGACTGGACCGCGCAGGCCGCGCGCAACAAGGAATCCATCGTACAGAAGCAGCAGGCCATCGCGCAGAAGCGCGAAGAGGCGGCACGACTCGAAGCCGAGCACGCGCAGGCCGAGGCCTCGCTCGACGAGCAGCAGGCAAAGTTGAATCTGCTGCGCCAGCAGCGCGAACAGGTTCAGCAGCAAGCGGCGCAGATGACCGCCGAACTGGCCGGTCTGGAAGAACGCCGTCGCGGTGCCGAGTCCGCCTTCCAGCGCATCGCGCGTCTGCAAACCGACCTGGAGCGGCGCGTGGAAACCATCGAGCAGCAGCGCACCGCGGCCACCAGCGAACGCGAACAGCGCATTGGTGAAAATGCCTCGCTCGGCGCGCGCCAGCAGGAACTGACCGCCGCCCGCGCCGAAGCGCAGGCCCGCACGCAGACCATCGCCGCGCAGGCGCAGCAGTTGCGGCAGCAGTTGGCCGAGCTGGAAAACAAGCTCAAGACCGAACGCGTCGCCGTCGATCAACTGCGCGAGGATCGCTCGGCGCGGTCGAGCGAACTTGCCAAGCTGCACTCGGACCTCGAATATCTGGAGGCCTCGTGCCTGGCCGAGGTCAACGTCGAGGCGCAGGTGCTGCGCGAGGACGCGACCATCGAGCGCATCGTGGGCGAACCGCTGGCCACCGAGCAGGAGACCTGCAACGTGCTCCGCAAGCGCATCGAGCAGATGGGTCCGGTGAACATGATGGCGCTCGACGAGTACAAGGAAACCGCCGAGCGCCATGCCTTCCTCGAAACACAGCGCAAGGATCTGGTCGAATCGATCGAGAACACGCAGGAGACGATCAAGGAGATCGAGCAGATTTCGCGCACCAAGTTCGACGAGGCCTTCGCGCGCATCAACGAGAACTTCGCGCAGGTCTTCACGCGGCTGTTCCACGGTGGTCAAGCCTTTCTACGGCTCACCGACACGGAGAATCAGGCCGAGAGCGGACTGGACATTGTGGCCTCGCCTCCAGGCAAAAAGCTACAGAATGTGCTGCTGCTCTCGGGCGGCGAAAAGGCGCTCACCGCGCTAGCTCTGCTGGTCGGCATCTTCCAGTTCCAGCCAAGCCCGTTCTGCATCCTCGACGAGGTCGATGCGCCGCTCGACGAGACCAACGTGGGCCGGTTGGCCGACCTGATCGCCTCGCTGGGCAAGGAGACGCAGTTCCTGATCGTGACCCACTCCAAGCGCATGATGCAGGCCGCCGACATGATCTACGGCGTGACCATGCAGGAGCCGGGCGCCAGCCGCGTGGTCAGCGTCAAGCTCGGTGGGCAGGCGCAACAACGGGCGACGGCCTAGAGAATTTTTCCAGTTGGTGTAGAGCGAAAGCAGGATGCCGAGTGGCTTTTTCCTTAAGAAAACCGGGCCCCTGGCGACAGGTCTTCGTCGCCAGGGTGGAAGTAAAAGCCGCCTTGCACGCCACTCAACACGGCACGTGTATTGGAAAAATGCTCTAACAAGCGACCTCAACTTTTCCGCCAACAAGAAGCGCGCCGGGGCCAGACCCCCTGGCGCGTTTTTTATATTTGCGCGCCCCAGTGCGCGCAGAAGAAATGGATGTTCGTCATGGATGCAAGGCGAATGGATTTGGTATTTTCCCTGGCCTACCCCTATTCGTTCGGAATTGGATCAGGAAAGATCAGGAGGGAGCAGGGGCATTCATGCCCCTGAAGTCGGCAGCGGAAAAAGCGCCTTCAGGCGCGGGAAGTTTTTCAGAGAGGAAGGAACAACGAAAAACACCTCCGAAGGATAACATCGCTTCGGAGGTGCCCGTGTGAAACCAAGATAGGGACGGAGAACCAGTAGCCGGCGCTGGAGGTCGGTAGCACTCAGCTACTGGTACTCCC
>Ga0255352_1000056_pt1 | contig 57704 bp, 40 predicted proteins | sample HBST0metaG_FD_189939 | JGI IMG/M metagenome (GOLD analysis project Ga0255352, IMG submission 189939) | Peat soil microbial communities from Stordalen Mire, Sweden - H.B.S.T0 | ecosystem: Environmental > Terrestrial > Soil > Wetlands > Peat | place: Sweden: Norrbotten County, Stordalen Mire...
CTTTGGGTGTAGCATCCTTGTTACATCGTTGGATTTAGGTCGAGCCATGCCGCGCACGAACACACAATCCGCCCCTGAAACGCTTCCTCCGCGCATCGACGACATTGTGCCCGCCGCGGCGCTTCCAGGGGGCGAAGTCGCATTGATCGGCGCCCATCTCGGCCCGCTCAGTTTCGGTGCGCCCGCCGTGCTGGTGGACGGCGACTCGGCCCAGGTGCTGATGAGCCGATCCAGCCGCCTGGAATTCCGCGTCCCTGAAGACGCCACGACTGGCCTGATTGAGGTCCGCTCGCCCGCCGGAGCCAGCAACACCGCCCCACTGCGCGTCGCCCGCCTGCTCTCGGACGATCTGCACCCGGTGACCAATCCGGCTGTCAGCCGCTCGGGCATGGTCTACGCCACCATCTCCGGCCCCCGTGGCAAGCAGACCCCGGTGTCGGTGGTCCGCGTGAGCCCGGATGGCCGTGGAACCCCCTTTGTCAGCGGCATTCTCAATGCCACTGGCCTGGCTTTCAATCCCGACGGCGACCTGTTCGTCACCTCGCGCGCCGAAGGCAATGTCTATCGCGTCGATGCCGCCGGCGAGTCCACCATTTATGCCGAGGGCATGGGCGTGGCCACCGGCGCCGCTTTCGATGCCAGCGGCAACCTGTTTGTCGGCGACCGCAGCGGCACCATCTTCAAAATCGATCCCCAGCGCCGCATCTTCGTCTACGCCACGCTTGAGCCCAGCGTCGCCGCCTATCACTTGGCCGTCGACGCCAACGGCACGCTCTACGTCACCGCCCCCTCGCTGTCTTCGAATGACGCCATCTGGGCCATCGATACCGGCGGTGAAGCCCGCGCCTGGTACCGTGGCCTGGGCCGTCCGCAAGGACTCGCGCTCTCAAAGGAGGGCGATGTCTACCTGGCCGCCTGCCTGGCGGGCCAGCGCGGGCTGGTGCGCGTCACTGCGCAGGGCGAGGCTTCGCTGGTGCTGGCTGGCTCCAACATCGTGGGCGTGGCCTTCTCCCCGCTGGGGACCGCCATTCTGGCCACCAACGAAGCCGTTTATGATGTGGACTTGGGCGTAGAAGGATTGAATCTGTTTTAAATACCAGCTAGGAGCTAGCTGCTAGCTTCTAGCTGGTCCCATGCCGATTGTGCGGCTGCGGTCACGCCTGGCGTACCAGGAACTTAGAGTGCGAAATTACACGACCAAGAGTCCAAGGATTCAGGAGCTGAAAGCTGCTTTTATGAAATCGGAAATCATCGCCGTCGGCTCCGAAATGCTCACCCCCTTCCGCCAGGACACGAACTCCCTTCATCTGACCGAAAAGCTGAACGAACTGGGCGTCACCGTGGCCTTCAAGACCATTGTCGGCGACCGGCGCAAAGATTTGGTCAGCGTGATCCGCACCGCTCTTGGCCGTGCGGATATCGTGGTTCTGATGGGCGGCCTGGGCCCCACCGAGGACGACCTTACCCGCGAAGCCGTGGCCGAAGCGCTGTCGCTGACCCTACGCCGCGACTCCGCGCAGGTGGCTGCGTTGCACGCCCGCGCCGCCACCTGGCGCATGTCCATGCCCGCAAACAATCTCAAGCAGGCCGACGTGATCGAAGGCGCTGTCCTGCTCCCGAACCCTAACGGCAGCGCTCCCGGACAGTGGATCGACACCACCTATTCCGGCTATCGCAAGCTGCTGATGCTGGTTCCGGGGCCGCCCAACGAGTGCCGACCGCTGTTCGACACTGAGTGCATCACCCGCCTGCGCGCCGTGGTGCCCGTTCGTTTCATCGCCAAGCGGACGCTGCGGGCGGCCATGATCGCCGAGTCGCAGGCCGACAAGCTGCTGGCCCCCATCTACAGCACGTATGAGGATGTGGAGACCACCATCCTGGCCCACGCAGGCGACATCCAGCTTACCCTGCTCTGCTCGAAGGCTGACCTTGAGACCGCGCAACAGCGTGTCGATGAGTTGGCCGGCCGCATGGAAGAGGCTCTTGAAGACTGGCTCTACTCCTCCGGCGCCGAGTCGTCCGATTCTCTTGAGCAGATCGTCCTCTACTATCTCGGCCTGCACCAGGCGACCCTGGCCGTGGCAGAAAGCTGCACTGGCGGCATGATCGCCGAACGCATCACTTCCGTGCCCGGCAGTTCACGCACGTTTGTCGGAGGAGCCGTCGTCTATTGGAACGAGATGAAGACCGCCTTCGCCGGTGTTCCGCCAGAAATGATCGAGAAGCACGGCGCTGTCTCGGAAGAAGTGGCAAAAGCCCTTGCTGTGGGAATCCGCCAGCGCGCCGGCGCCACCATGGGCCTGGGTGTTACCGGTGTCGCCGGCCCCACGGGCGGCACGGAAGACAAGCCGGTCGGGCTGGTGTATATCGCTCTCGCCGACGCGCAGAAGATTGAAGTGGTGGAAAAGACCTTCCGCGGCGACCGCGACCGCATCCGCCAATACGCCACGCAGCAGGCGCTGGACCTCATCCGGCGCAGACTCCGGTAGCGGGCGCGGCGAGCTCTCAATTGGTCCGTTTCAGAAATCGACTTATTGGATCGTTGGAAGTTACGACGGCGGGCGAATTTCGCTCGACGTTCCTCCGGCGGCTGGGATATAGCACTTCAGCGTGTAGTCCATCACCATGCGATCAGCATTGAAGCGCCAGCCAAGTGTGCGAATAGTCCGCTTCATGCGCTTGATCCAACCTCTCGGCAACCCGTCGCGATCGCGCTGATAGAAGAGGGGAATCAACTCGTCCTGCAGAACGCGGTAGAGATCGCCGCCATCGCGGCTGTCGTGCACGCTGAGATTCGTGTGGGTTCTGCCGGTGCCGATGGCAAAGCCGTTCAGTCCGTCATAGGCTTCGGCCCACCAGCCATCCAGCACCGAGAGGTTGAGCCCTCCGTTGAGGACGACTTTCTGGCCGCTGGTGCCGGAAGCCTCCAGAGGCCGCCGCGGATTGTTCAGCCACACATCGACGCCCTGCACCAGGTGGCGGCCCACATTGATGTCGTAGTCCTCGACGAAGACGAATTTGTCGCCGACCTTTGGGTCGCGCATCAGCTCTGCGATCTGCTGCAGGACTTTCTTCCCAGGCTCGTCATGCGGGTGCGCTTTGCCGGCAAACAGGAACTGCACCGGGCGCTTGGGATCGTTGACCATGGCCGCCAGCCGTTGAATATCGGCCAGGATAAGATTGGCACGCTTGTAGGTAGCAAACCTCCGAGCAAAGCCGATGGTCAAGGCGTCCGGCGACAACACCTTGATGAGCCTTTGCAGAGTTTCATCCGCCTCGGCGCGACGCTTTGCCTGTTCCCAGGCCCGCTGGCGCACGAAGTCCAGAAGCTGCGATTTCAGGCTCAAGTGCGTTTCCCACAACTCGCCATCGTCGACGTTCTCAATCGCCTCCCAGGTCGCTGCCTCTCCGCTATTGCTCTGCCACCCGACCCCTAGATGGCGATCGTAGAGCCGGCACATCTGCGGCGCTAGCCAGGACGGCACATGCACGCCGTTGGTGATGTGGCCAATCGGCACGGCGTCTTCGGTCCTGCCGGGAAACAGGGGCCGCCACATGGCCCTGGAGACTTCGCCATGCAGGGAAGAAACCGCATTGGCGCGACGTGAGAGCTTGAGGCCCAGAACCGTCATACAGAAGGTTTCCTGATGGTCGAAGATACGTTCGCGTCCGAAGCCCATCAGCTCATCTTCTGAAATCCCGAGTTGCTCGCGCAGAGGGCCCAGGTGCTCCTCGATCAGGGCGGCGTCGAACCGGTCGTGGCCGGCCGGAACGGGTGTATGCGTGGTAAAGATGACCTCTCGAGGAATCTGGCTTGAAGCCGCGTTGAAGTCGATCCCTTCGTCTTCCATGCGGCTGCGGATGGCCTCGAAGACCGCGAATCCGCTGTGCCCTTCGTTGAGATGGAGCACGCCGGGAGAGATGCCCATGGCCTTGAGAGCACGAAAGCCACCAACGCCGAGGAGCAGTTCCTGGCGAATGCGTGTGCGCGCATCGCCGCCATAAAGCCGCGAGGTAAGCTCCCGATCCTCGGGCGCATTTCCTGCTACGTTCGAGTCGAGCAGAAGAAGATCGCAACGGCCGACTTTGACGCGCCAAACCTTTGCCCGGATGGAACCGCCGCGGGTCTCGATCTCCACCCCGACCGGCTCCCCGTTCTTGCCGATCGCGGGTTGCATGGGCAGCCGGTTCACATCGGTCTGGATGTACTCCTCCTGCTGCCACCCGCTTTTGTCCAGACGTTGCAGAAAGTATCCCTGCCCATAGAACAGGCCGATTCCGATGAGCGGAATATCCAGATCAGAGGCGCTCTTGATGTGGTCTCCGGCCAGCACGCCCAGGCCGCCGGAATAAATCGGCAGCGACTCATGCAGCCCGAACTCGGCGGAAAAGTAGGCCACCGGGCGGGGCCGCAGCACCCCCGCATTCGCCGCGCCCCATGTGCGATCGGCATTCAGGTACTCTTGCTGCCGCCGGTAGACGTAGTTGATTCGGCTATGCAAAACCAGTTCCGTGGCGCGGCGCTCGACCTCGGCCAAAGGAATCTCGCTGAGCAACGAGATCGGATTCTGATTCAACTGGCGCCAGCGCGTGGGATTCAGGTCGCGAAACAGGCTGATGCAGTCGTGGTCCCAGCTCCACCAGATGTTGCGGGCCAGCGACCAGAGACGTTCCTGGGCGGGGCCGATGAAGCGATCGAGGGTACGCGCCTCGCTCACCACGGGCGCTACCTGGTTCGCCGCGTCGACCAACATGCGAATCTCATTCTCGCGAAAAATCCGCGGATCCTTGGTCTGAACCACAAGCACGCCCTGCAAAATCCCGCGATCGATCAGAGGAACGCCCAGGAAGGAGTGGAATTCCTCTTCCCCGCAGCCCTCGAAATACTTGAACCGGGAGTGCTTACGAACATCGTCGACAGCCACCGGGAGCACCTGCTCGGCGACCAGGCCGGTCAGTCCCTCGTTGAGCGGCATGCGCAAGGTGCCGATACATCGCGGCTGAAGTCCCAGGGTGGCAGCAAGCACCAGGTTTGACCGGTCCGGCTCCAACAGGTAAGCGGAGCAAACGTCGGTTTTGAACCGCTTGGCGATCAATGCCACGACGTTCATGAGGGTGGCGGCTGGCTTGCCCCCTTCCCGAGTCAGGTTAGCGATTTCTTCCAAGGTCAAAACGCTGATTTCTTCCGCTGATTCGTAGGACTGGGCCATCGGCTACCCTCGCGTTGCGGTTGACTTCACAGAGCGCACACCGGCATTTGTGCCAAGCCTCAACATCAGATGCAGAAGTGCATGCGGTCCAAACGCCGAAACTTGAAACGGCTGATTACAGGGCCTCTCGGGGAAAATCCCGCCTGTTCTGTGCTCGGGATGAATGTGACAATACCACCAATTCATCGACAACACCAAGGCGATTTTGGACACATTGCGACGGCCGGGCAGGTCCATCGGGACGCGCAGTTTCCCCAAAATCAGGCTGCGGGAAGCAGGGCCGACACAGTTTTACGTGATCCACATCACACCAAAGCAAGATCGTTCGGTGAAACCATCGTTCTACGAGCTATACGAATCGCCTAATTTGTTCCATTATTTCCAGCTTCATTCATGGAGGAAGCACGTGAATCTAGACCCGTCAGCATTTATTGCCGACCCGGAGTTGATCGAGGCGCTTGAAGCGCGGTCCACGACAATTTCCTGCGGAGAAGATCGCCTTCTGTTTCAACAAGGAGAAGCGCCCGCAGGGCTTTACATCCTCGACCACGGCGAGACCGTCCTGACCATGGCGTCGCCCACCGGCGACGAAGTCATGTCGGTCCAGGCGCCTACGGGGTCGCTGCTGGGGCTTCCCGGACTGGTCAGCAATGCGCCCTACACGCTCACGGCCATTGCCCGCACCGGCGCCCGGCTGAGCTTCATCTCCCGCGAAGACTTTACCGGCCTGATACAAGCCAACCCGCCTCTTGGAATCAAGATATTGCAGGTGCTTGCCGCCGAGGTGCGTTCCGCCCGCAGCGCCTTGTCGACCCTCAAGGCCCAGTAGGGCCCTGACCGCATGATCCTCGCTCGTACCTGGAGCCAATGCGGGCGTGGACGCCCGCACACCAGGCGGTCTGGAGACCACGAGTCATTCTCCTAGCCAGGGCTCGCCTTGAGAGCCGCAAACGGCTCCACCTGCTAAACTCTCACTCGTTATGCTCATTGCAGGCCTGCTCATCGCGGTGGCCGCTTATCTGCTCGGTTCCGTCCCTACGGGATACCTGCTGATTCGCCTTTTCCGCCACCAGGACATCCGCTCCTTCGGCAGCGGCAATATCGGCGCTACCAACGTTCTCCGCTCCGGCGGCAAGGGCCTGGGCGCTGTCACCTTTCTGCTCGACGTGGTCAAAGGCTCGACGGCTGTAGCGCTCGGCATCCTGCTGGCCCACGTCCTTCTGCCCAACGGCCCTGTGCGCGACATGGAGGCTCTGGCAGCCCTGTTTGCCGTCATCGGTCACATGTTCCCTGTCTGGCTCGGCTTCCACGGAGGCAAGGGCGTGGCCACCGGTTTTGGCGTTTTCCTGGTGGCCGCGCCGTGGGCCGCGCTGGCTGCCATCTCGGTGTTCGCGCTGCTGTTTGCCATCACTCGTTACGTTTCGCTGGCCTCCATCGTGGCCGCGGCCTGCTTCCCAGTTTTTGCCTGGTATTTTGCGCGCGGTGACCGTCCCTTGTTCTTCATCGCCGTCCAGGCAGCTGTGGCCTTGCTCATCATCGCCAAGCATCACCAGAACATCCGCCGCCTGTTCGCCGGCACGGAATCCCGCATTGGAGCGAAGAAGACCGCATGAGTCACATCATCGTATTAGGTTCCGGAGCCTGGGGAACCGCCATTGCCCTTTCGCTCCACCGCCGCGGCGGCCACACCGTCTCTCTGTGGGCCCACAGTCCGGAGTTTGCCCAGCAGATCATCGAAGCGGGCGAGAATACGCCCTTTCTTCCCGGTTTTCCCCTGCCCGCGGAGATTGTCGTCACTGGCGACAACGCGGCCGTGGCAGACGCGGAGATCGTCGTCTCCGTCGTCCCTTCGGAGTTCCTGCGCTCCACCATGGCGCGCCTGCGGCCGCATCTGCACGCCGGTCAGATCATCGTCAGTGCCACAAAGGGCGTGGAAGACCATACGTTCCTGCGCATGACGCAAGTGATCGCCTCCAGTTTGGCCGAGACCGGCCTGACGCTGCCCATCGGCGCCTTCTCGGGACCCAGCTTCGCTCTCGAAGTCGCTCAGGGCCAGCCCACGGCTGTGACCGTCGCCTTCGACGACCCTGCCATAGCCTCGCGCATCCAGTCCGAGTTCTCTTCGGAAACTCTCCGGCTCTACACTTCGACCGATGTGATTGGCGTGGAACTGGGCGGGGCGCTCAAGAACGTCATCGCGATTGCCGCTGGAGTCGCTTCGGGCGTTGGCCTGGGCTACAACTCCGCCGCCGGCCTCATCACCCGCGGTATCGCCGAAATTACCCGTCTCGCCGTGGCCTGCGGCGGGCATCGCGAAACCCTCGCCGGCCTTTCCGGCGTTGGCGACCTGGTGCTCACCTGCACCGGCTCTCTGAGCCGCAACCGCACTGTTGGGCAAGAGTTGGGCCGGGGCCGCAAACTCCCCGACATCCTGGCCGGATTAGGCGGCAAAGTGGCGGAAGGGGTTTTGACCACCCGCGCCGCTCTCGGCCTCGCCCGTCAGCAAGGGATTGAAATGCCCATCGCCGAGCAGATGGAGCTGATTCTGGACGAAGGCAAGGACCCGCGCGAAGCCATCAAGGAACTGATGTTGCGGCCTGGCAAGGACGAGCAGTAGGACTTTGACTGCGTAATTCGACAATCTCAATTCAAACGAATTTGCCAGAGCCAGTATGCGGGGTCGTCGCTTTCTTTCAGCGAGGGAGCGATGACGCCACATCCTTGCAAATCCGATCCCCGGCCCGCTCGCAGCAATTTCGTGCCACCAAGCCCCTCATTGTTGCAAACGCTTGAAACCACTGTGATTCATTCGGGCGGCGGACATGGGAAGCCGTGTCTCGGAGGCGGGTCCATTGCGCCCAGATTTGCGCGTGCAATTTTGGCCATCCTCTGCGCTGGGTCGCCGTTCATGATGGGTTGTGTAACCGGGTCCCCACCAAATCACCCGTCGTGCGGAGATCACCGCACAGGAGAACACGATGCCAATTGACATTACGAACTCGCAGTTTTTGATTGCTGCGTTTGTACTGATCCTCGTGGCAATCATCGCCATTGCAGCATACCTTCAATACCGCAAGACCAAGACGACGGCCCTGCGCCTGCGCTTCGCAGCGGAATACGATCGCGCGATGATCGAGGAGGGTTCCCGGCGGCGGGCCGAGGCCAAGCTGGCCGAGCGCGAATCCCGCGTGCGCGCCCTCGTGATCCGCGATCTAGGCGCAACCGAGAGAGATCGATTCGTGGCCGAATGGCAAACCGTGCAATCCCGCTTTGTCGACCACCCCAAGGCTGCCGTCACCGAAGCCGATGACCTGGTGAATTCAATCCTTGAGGCGCGTGGCTACCCACGAGCCAGCTTTGAGCAGCGGGCGGCGGACATGTCCGTCAACTATCCCCGCTTCGTCGAAAGCTACCGAACGGCACACGGCATTGCGGTGAGGCCTGCCACGGCTGACGCCACCACGGAAGAACTTCGCGCCGCAATGATCCAATATCGCGCCATCTTCGATGAGTTGGTTCAGGCGCAGAAGCCCGGCGTGCGAGCGACGGTCGCCGCGTAGGTGCTCACGCCGGCTGGAGTGAACGGGGCCAACTCATGAGGAGTTCGCCGCTGCGAACCTTCTCAGTCTTCTGGATCTAGCCCTCTAGGAGCGCTGCGCCTTCCCACCCATTTCGCGAAAAAACCTGCAAAATGGATGGGGCACGAGGCTTCGATTGGGAGGACGGATCAATAGCCTGCGCCTCCGGCAATCGCGCCAATGATCAACAGCGGCTCCGTGCCGGCTGTCACCGTTTCCGGCAGAGGAGCATCGGGCGATTCGTGCGACCAGTCCTCCTCGCAGGCGAAAAAGCGCAGAAATGGGCGTCGCTGGTGGGTGCCATGTTCGCGGATAGTGCCGCAGAGCATCGGGTAGCGAACTTCGAGAGCATCGAGCACCGCGCGCACCGTTACCGGCGAGGAAACCGCGAGAACCACTTCCTCGCCGGTTTTCGCCAGGGTGCGCAGGTGGTAGGGCAGAATCACCCGGATGCTGCACGGTTCGCTGCTTGGGCCGCTCATGGCAGTGTTTGCACCTCGACGGAGAGCACGGCGGGCAGATGGCGCACAATCGGAGCCCACGTGTCACCCGCGTCAGGAGAGGCGTAGACCTGGCCGCCGGTGGTGCCGAAGTAGATGCCGCACTCGTCCAGCGAATCGACCGACATGGCGTCGCGCAGCACGTTCACGTAGCAGTTTTCCTGCGGCAAGCCGTTGGTTAGCGGCTCCCATTCATTGCCCCCGGCGCGGCTGCGGTAGACCCTCAGCTTGCCCTCCAGCGGGAAGTGCTCCGAGTCGCTCTTGATGGGGACAACGTAGAGCGTCTCCGGCTCATGCGCGTGCACGTCGATCGCGAACCCGAAGTCGGTAGGCAGGTTGCCGCTTACCTCCTGCCAGCTTTCGCCTGCGTTGTCAGAGCGCATCACGTCCCAGTGCTTCTGCATGAAAAGCACGTCGGGTCGCGAGGGGTGGATGGCCACATGGTGCACACAGTGACCCACCTCGGCGGTGGGATTGGGCATGAAGGGCGACACCAGGCCCTTGTTGATCGGCTTCCAACTTTTGCCCCCGTCGTCCGTGCGAAAGGCGCCGGCGGCGGAGATGGCGATATAGATTCGCTGAGGATTGGAAGGGTCAAGAATGATGGTGTGCAGGCCCATGCCACCGGCGCCCGGCTGCCAGTGCGAACCGGTTCCATGGCAGCGCAGGCCGGCCAGTTCCTCCCAAGTGGCGCCGGCATCGGTGGAGCGAAACAGCGCCGCGTCCTCGACACCCGCGTAGACTACGTCTGGATCGGTGAGCGAGGGCTCCAGGTGCCATACCCGCTTGAACTCCCAGGGATGCGGTGTGCCGTCGTACCACTGATGCGTGCCGGTGACGCCTTCATAGGTAAACTTGTTGCCCGCCGGCGTCCAGTTGGCTCCGCCGTCGTCGGAGCGCTGAATGGTCTGGCCGAACCAGCCGCTTGTTTGCGAGGCGTAGAGCCGGTTGGGGTCCACCGGTGAGCCCTTCAGGTGGTACAACTCCCAGCCCGCAAAGAGTGGACCATTGACTTCCCACTGTTTCCGCTTGCCATCCGAAGAGAGAATGAACGCGCCTTTATGCGTTCCCACCAGCACTCGCACCTTGCTCATAGGTCTCCTTATCTCCCCGCTCCGGCCTCCTTTGCCGGACGTGCGCAAGGCTCGCCCTGCGATTCTTCCCCAACCACGGAAGAAAAGACAAGCGAAATTTGAGAACGGCCGCCGCCTTTGCCTCCGGTCGCGTCTCGGCGGCGGGATGCTCTAGACTCAAGTCTGGAAAACTCTCCAATGATGAAGTTCTTTGGCAGCAAGAAAAACATCCCGGTAACTCCTGTAACCGAGCCTCAAGACGTCGAGCAGGCTGGCGAGGCCCCGGACTCCAATTCAGACTCCAAGCCCGGCTTTTTCAGCCGCATGCGCCAAGCTGTTTCGCGCACCCGCGAAACGCTCTCAGCCAAGATCGAAACCATCGTCGCGCTCACCCGCACGGTGGACGAGTCGACGCTTGAGGACCTCGAAACCGCGCTGATCTCAAGCGACCTGGGCGTGCAGACCACGACTGCCATCATCGAGGCCTTGCGCGACCGCGCGCGCCGTCAGGCCATCGAAGGCGGGGACGAGTTGCGCGACCTGCTGAAGGCGCAGGTTCGCGGCATCCTCGAAGCGCCGCAGCACCCGGTTCCCACGCCGGACGCGCCGCCGACGGTCACCTTTTTGGTGGGCGTGAACGGCACGGGCAAAACCACTTCGGCGGGCAAACTGGCCGCTTGGTACCGCGCCCGCAATCGCACCGTGCTTTTGTGCGCGGCAGACACCTTTCGCGCCGCGGCCATCGAGCAGCTTGAAGTTTGGGCCACGCGCTCGGGCGTGGAGATGATCAAAACCCGCCAGGGCGGCGACCCGGCAGCCGTTCTCTACGATGCGGCATCGGCCGCCAAGGCTCGCAAGATCGACCACCTGATTGTGGACACTGCGGGGCGACTGCACACCAAGAGCGGCCTGATGGACGAGTTGGACAAGATGCGGCGCACGGCGGCCAAGCTGATTCCCGGCGCGCCCCACGAGGTGCTGCTGGTGATGGACGCGACCACCGGCCAGAACGGCTTGCAGCAGGCGCGTCTGTTTACCCAGGCCGCCGGGGTCACGGGCATTGTCCTGACAAAACTGGATGGAACGGCCAAGGGCGGCATCGCCGTAGCCATCGCCCAGGAGCTCAACCTGCCGGTGCGCTTTGCCGGGGTGGGCGAGCAGATGACCGACCTGCTGGAGTTTTCGCCGGCCGAGTTTGTGGATTCACTGCTGGGGTAAGCGAGAGTACGTGGTACGCACTGAAAGAACATAAGCGATGAAGATGGAACTCCAAAACCAGATACTCCTTGTCAATGCTGCTATTGTCGGCGCACTCGCTTTCCAGATTTTCCGAGGATCTCCCATTTTGATAGTGGTTGGAAGCGGAATCTTCTTACTCTTACTCGTCAACGCGATCTTTTTTATCCGTCTGCAAAGAGCAAAGAGAGCGAAATGAGCGCCTTGGATCAAGACATATATTGGATGCGGCGGGCGCTGGAACTGGCCCGCCGCGGCATCGCCGTTACATCGCCCAATCCCGCCGTGGGCTGCGTGATTCTGGACCGCTCCGGCCAGGTTTCCGGCGAGGGTTGGCATGAGTACGACCTGCTGGACCACGCCGAAGTCGTTGCCCTCAAAGTGGCGGCCCAGCACGCCGGGGAACGATTGCGCGGCGGTACGGCCTACGTGACGCTGGAGCCCTGCAACCACACCGGACGCACCGGCCCTTGCACGGAAGCTTTGATCGCCGCGGGCCTCAAGCGGGTGGTCGCCGCCACCATCGACCCCAACCCGGCCGTCGCCGGTCACGGTCTGGAACGGCTGCGCGCAGCGGGCCTCGAAACGGCCGCGGGAGTGTGCGAGGCGGAGGCGCGGCGGCTCAATGAGGGATTTGCCCACTGGAGCCAGCATCGCCGTCCGCTGGTGCTGATGAAGGTGGCCATGACGCTGGACGGACGGATCGCGCCGCCCGCCGGGCGGCAAGCGATGCGCCAACCCTACTGGATCACGAGCGAGGCCGCGCGGGCCGCCGTGCAGCCGTTGCGCTGGCAGGCCGATGCAGCCATGACCGGCGTGGATACGGTGGTGGCCGACGACCCCATGCTCACCGATCGCAGCGGATTGCGCCGCCGCCGCCCCTTGCTGCGCGCAGTGCTCGACTCGGCGCTGCGCATGCCGCTGGACTCGAAGATGGTGGCCGCGGTCCAAAACGACCTGGTGGTTTTCACCGTGTCAAAAGACGAGGCCAAAATCGCCGATTTGCGCTCTCGCGGCGTTCGCGTCGAGGTTCTACCCGCTGAAGCGGGCCGCGTGCCGTTGGGCAAGGTACTGGACAGGCTGGGCGAGGAAGGCATTTTGACCCTTCTGACCGAGACCGGCACGCGACTGAACACGGCTCTGCTGGCCGCCGGGCTGGTCGATCGTGTGCACCTGTTCGTCTCGCCGCAGATCATGGGATCGGACGCGGTGCCGGCTTTTCGCGGGATGACCCAAGCCATCCGCATGGCGGAAGTCGAGGTCGAGCGGTATGGAAACGATCTGGGATTGTGCTCGCTCCTCAGGGACCCATGGCCTCAAAAGCAGTGATCAGTCGTCAGTTGCCAGTGATCTGCAAAGCCGCCTGTGAACAACAGCATTTTGCCTTCGAATCGGACTCCCGAAAACTCCCGGCGGGGGTATTATGGGTCGGGAGAATGACCATGTCTCAATACGTTTTTCTCTGCACCGATTGCAATAAGGAGTTCACCCAGACTCTTCACATCTCGGACGTCGAAAAGGCCGAGGTTTTGTGTCCGCACTGCGGCAGCAAGCGGGTCACACAGGAAGTGGCGGCATTCTCTGCCGTAACCTCAAGAAAAAGCTAGTGTCCCGTCTCTGAAATTCACAACAAAACAGAGACTGTCATTCTGAGTGAACGGGGCCCCGAACGCTTTTCAGTTCGGGGGTGGTGAGCGAAGAATCTGCGTTTGTTCTTCCGCCCGTTTCGCAAAGAGATTCAGAGACAGGACACTCGATTTGTCCAGCACAACCAACCGATCGGGATTTCCGGAGCGGGGCGAATTCTCTACACTTTGGCCTCGGCGCGCGGCAGCCTTGGAGATTGACCCGCTTCCCGGACCCCTTAGAATAGAGCCATGTTTACTGGCATCATCGAACAAACGGGCACGCTGGTCAGCTTGACGAATCGCGGCGGCGTACGGCGGATTACGGTTGAGGCTCCAGGACTGGCTGGGCGGCTGCGCGAGGGGGATTCCCTGGGCGTTTCCGGCGTGTGTCTGACCGCGCTTGACGTAGACCCTACGCTTTTTCATGCCGACCTGGCGCAGGAGACACTGGACTGCACGTCCCTGGGTGCGCTTGCCATCGGCGCCAAGGTCAACCTGGAACTGCCCACCGCCGCCGGCAGCCCGCTGGGCGGGCACATTGTGCAGGGCCACGTGGACGGCTGCGGAACTCTGGCTTCTCTTGAGCCGGTAATCTCCCCGGCTGACCCGGCATTCAACAGGGAAACCACGGATTGGACCCTCAAGGTCAAGGTGCCGGAGAACGTGCGGCCATGGATGGTGCACAAGGGGTCAGTTGCCGTCGAGGGCATCAGCCTGACGATTGCCGATTTTGACGGCGAGACGATCACCATTGCTATTTTGCCGCTGACTTATTGGCGGACCAACCTGCACACGCTCGCCGCCGGCTCTCCGGTGAACGTGGAAGCCGATGTGCTGGTGAAGCTGGCCTATGCCCAGATGATGCAGGTCGAAAAGAAGCCCTCATTGGAGTTGTCCGAGGCCTGGCTGGTGGCAAGCGGGTATTGACTCCGGGGCAGCCCGGACTCATCATCCAGCGAGAAGGTTTGAGGGATGCGTATGAGTTCCATGGGTGAAATCGGGCTGAAGATCACCTTGGCTCAGCGGGAATTCTATCGCTATACCGGCGCTTCGGCCGCTCTGGAGAAGCGGGGTGCCGGAGCATCCCGGCCTGATCTGGCGTGGGTGCGACGCCAAGCGGAAGAAAAGCAAAGCCGCAGTGCCCTTGGAAAAACTCACGACGAGACTGTATGCGTAGCCTCTCAAAGCAGCCGATTGCGGGCTTTGTTCTCCCCCACCCTGGCCGCAAAAGCGAAAGCGCGGCGAGGGTGGGGCACCCGGTGAATCATCGGAATCGAAAAACGCTGGCTGCCAGCAGCCGCGCCGCCGCAACCGGCAAAGAGCGGGCCCTGCTCTCGGACCCGCCTCCTGTTCCCTGCGCGAGGCTCACGCCAGCAGGCGCTTGACCTTCTCTTCAATCACGTCCTGAGGAACATAGCCAACGACCTGATCGGCCACTTTGCCGCCCTTGAAGAACAGGAGGGCCGGAATGCCGCGAATGCCGTAACGAGATGGTGTGGCGCTGTTTTCGTCCACATTCACCTTGATGACCTTCAACTTGCCGGCGTAGGTCGTGGCCACACCGTCCACGATCGGCGCGATGGCCTTGCAGGGGCCACACCAGACGGCCCAGAAATCCACCAAAACCGGCTGCTCACTGTGCAGCACTTCCTGGTCAAACGTTGCATCGGTTACTTCCAAAACTCCCAATCCAGACATGATCCTCCTTGCAGGTACTCTCTACTCCCAGTGTACCGGCAACCAAGCTCTCATAAGATGCTGCAGCGGGCGGGAAAGTCGCAAGCGGGTCCACGACGGTTAACAGGAAACGTCTTCTCTCGGCCGGGATCGAACGCAAACAATCGCGCGTAATTGTTTCTAAATAAATGGCTTTTTAATCTCCAGAGAAAACAGAAGCGCCCGGATCCTGAGAAGGATCACGGGCGCTAGAGCAGCCCTCCCCCAGAACTGCCCACGCAGCGAATCTAGGAGTTCCAGGAGCGAATTGCAAGCAATCTTGAGTAACCGGGAAGGTGGGATCCAATGGGTGCCTGGCAGCGCGATAGTGTACTCGCAGCAAGGGTTACTCCGGTTACACGTCAAAATAAGTGCAGGAAGATTCAAGGGTGCTATGCGGCCGGGCCAACGTCCAATCGGGTGCTACGGCTGAAGGAGCCGGCTTGCCCCAGCGGACTCGAACCGGCAAATCTTGAGTTCCGGCTCAGCGAGGCCGTCGTGAGATGCGCGGATCGCGGCCGAGGCACCGGCCAAGCTCTCCTCGCTCTCGACAATCACCAGAACTGCGGAACCGGCGCCGCTCAGAGCCACTCCAAGGATGCCGTGCCCTCCCGCGAGCGGCAGCAGGCGGGGTAATAACGGACAGATGGGTGCGCGATAGGGCTGATGTATCCGGTCGCGCATGGCGACGCGCAACAGGTCGCCCCTGCCCTGAGTAAACGCAAGTCCCAGCAGCGCTGCCGACTGGATATTGAATACCGCGTCGGCGCGGGAATAGCTCGCCGGCAGCACCGCGCGGGCTTTGCTGGTGGCCAAGGGCTCGGTGGGAAGAACGACAATCGCCCGCCAACCCTCCGGAGGCTCAACGCGCGCGACGTGGACCTGCCGGCCCTCGCTGGCAGCGGAGACATATCCGCCCAACCAGCAGGCTGCAGCATTGTCCGGGTGGCCTTCCAGAGCCGAGGCCTCTTCGAGAATGTTCTCCGCGCTCCAGCCCAGTTGCCCGAAATGGACCGCAAGCGCAATCGCGGCCAGTCTCCCCGCCGCCGATGAGCCGCAGCCCATCCCCAGCGGAATCTCGTTATTCATGCGGATGGCCAGCGGAATCACAGGCCGTCCGTTGCCTTTCAGCAGGCCCTTGTAAATCTCCAGGATGAGATTGCCTTCGAGGCGGGAACAGCGCGCCCGATCACTGCCCGTTGCGGCAATCGAAAACTCCGCGGCCGGCATGGCATCGATCTCCAGATAAAAATCCAGAGCGATCGCGGCGGCGTCGAAACCCGGGCCGAGGTTGGCGGAGGTGGCCGGCAAACGCAGACGAAAATTCTCAGAATTTGCGCTGGGAACCGAACTCATCCCGCATTGCCTTTCATCGCCGCGAGCACTGCGGCCGGCGTCGCTTCCACAGCCTGCGCATTGCGCCGCATGCCGGCAACTTCCGCTTCCAGGCCCACGATCTCTTCTTCCTTGAGCAATGTACCGCGGTGGAAATCGATGGTGTAGTCGGCGTCCTTGAGCGTGTGGCCGGTCAGCACCAGGACCACCGTCTCCGAGGAAGCAATCGCACCACGCGCACACAGTTTTTTCAAGCCCGCAAGCGTCACCGCCGATGCCGGCTCACAGCCCAGACCCTCGGCGCCCAATTCCGTCTTGGCAATGGCGATCTCCGCCTCGCTTACGTCCAGACACCAACCATCGGTGTCCTGAATGACGCGTACAGCTTTGCGCCACGAGGCAGGATTGCCAATGCGAATGGCCGTGGCGCGGGTGTGCGCCTCCACCGGTTCCAGCGCCGTGCCATGACTGTCTTCAAAGCTGCGCACCAGCGGATTGGCCCCTGCGGCCTGGATGACGGAGATGCGCGGCATCCGCGCCACGAGGCCCAATTCGCGCAATTCACGAAACCCCTTGCCCAGCGCCGAACTATTGCCCAAGTTGCCGCCGGGAACAATCACATGGTCGGGCACATTCCAGTCGAATGCCTCGGCAATCTCGAAGGCCGGGGTCTTCTGGCCCTCAAGCCGATAAGGATTGACCGAGTTAAGCAAATGAATGGGCGCTTCTTTCACAATCTCGGTCAGCAAGCGCAGGCAGCCGTCGAAATCGGCCTTGATCTGGCAGGTAACGGCGCCGTAATCCATGGCCTGCGACAGCTTGCCCCAGGCAATCTTGCCTTCGGGAATCAGCACCAGGCTGCGCAACCCGGCGCGCGCGGCATAGGCAGCCATCGCCGCCGAGGTATTCCCCGTCGACGCGCAGGCCACCCACTCGAAGCCGCGCTCCTTGGCCACGCTCATGGCCGCGGTCATACCCGTGTCTTTAAACGAACCGGTGGGATTCATCCCTTGATGCTTGGCATACAACTGGTCGATGCCCAAGGCCTTTGAAGCACGCCTCAGCTTATAGAGCGGCGTATTGCCCTCGCGCAGCGTCACTACATCGCCAAAGCTGTCCAGAATCGGCAGCAACTCGCGGAATCGCCAGACCCCCGAGTGGTCCAGCTCTTCGGAGGAGCAGCGCCGCTCCCGCCAAAGCCACTTCAGGGCGCCGGGATTGGGACGATCGTGCCCCCCGCGCTGCCCCCAGCCGGGATATTCCACCTCAAACAGGTCACCGCACAGAACGCAGCGAAAATCCGGCTGGGCTTCCGTACCGGAGATGCGCGCCCCACATCCGAAACAACGCAACTGATGCAAATTGTCGTTCATACTTGCTGTTAGCCTACCAGCGTGCGCCGATTTTTGCCGTGTCTGGGGCCGAAAACGAGCCCGCCGAGACCAATACAACGGGCGCTTTTCGGATTTGCAGGCGCATCGCCACCAAACACGGATACTTCCGTGGTGCTCTACAAGCTGCGAATGAGATAGATCTTGACCGCGGCGAGGCTGTAGTCCTTTAGCTTGGCCGAGTTTTGGTCGATCAGCGCGTCTGCTTCCTTGGCCCGGCCTGTCCCGCGGAGTGCCAGCCCGTAGACGACTTGCAATTCGGCCATGCGCCAGGATGGGAGCGGAAAGGGCGCTCTCTGAGCCGCGGCAAGCGCGGGCTTCATCAGGTCGAATGCATCCTGCGGCCTCCGCTCTGCCAGCAGCGCTTCGGCGAGTCGAACCTGGGCGAGCAGCAACTCAGGATGGCCGGGCGGGAAAGTCCGTTGGCGGATATCGAGCGCGCTGCGGAACGATGTCTCGGCCGCGCCCGGCGCACCCGCAAGCAGGTTGGACAGACCCAGCGCCAGCAGCCCAGCGCTCAATTGCGGATTGTGATCGCCGCCCAGTTTCTTGTCCACTTGCACTGCGCGCGCGGCCAGCCGAAGCGCCTCCGGGTAACGGCCGCGATCGAGATCGAGAAGGACCTGATAGCCCATGATCTTTGCACAGCTCCAGCTCTCTTCATGCCCTCCGGCTGCCAGGAGCCGCATCGCCTCGTCGTAGGCATTCGCTGCGGCGGCGAAGTCGCCCTTCTGCTGGAGCACTCGTCCCCAATTGGCAAGAGCACTCAAATAAACAGGACCGGGCGTTGAGTAAACAGCCCGCATGATGGCGAGGTTCTCTTTGAGCAACGGCTCTGCGAGTTGCCAGCGCCCCTGTTCCAAGTAGATCCACCCGAGATTATTCAGGGAGTACGCCGTATCGGGATGGTTGCGCCCCCATATCCGCTGCCGTGTGGAAAGTACCTCCTGCTCGGACCGAGCGGCTCCATCCAGGTCGCCCATGTCGATTTGCGCCCCCGCGAGATTGTGCAGGCTGATCAAATAGTCGGAGCTTTGCTTGCCCAGGACGCTTGCGTCAATGGCGGTGGCTTCACGCAGCAGTTGAGCCGCTTCCGGATAGTCGCCCCTTCGCTCCAGAGTGAGCGCGAGATAGTCGCGCGCGCCGTCTTGCAGGTTATTGGCCATCGGCCTTTCGATTTCGAGAGCCTGGCGCAAGACCTGTTCAGCCTCCGCATCGCGATCTTCCCAATAGAGGCATTCCCCGAGGTTGCTCAAACTGTGTGCAAAGGCAAAGCTGCTGCGGCCGGATAATCTCTCGTTCAGTGCGACAGTGCGACGGAAAAGAGGCTCGGCCTTCGCGAAGTCCGTTAGCAGGCGATAATCGGTGGCCAGATTGGCAAGATTCTCAGCATAGGAAGAGGTCGCCGCTCCCTCGCTCTGCTCCGTCAGCCGAAGGGCTTGCTCCAGCAGCGGCTGGGCCTGACTGTACATGCCCAGGGCCACGTACGATTGCGCGATGCTCTCCGTCATCTCCGCCTGCAATTCCGGATCGGAGGTAAGTTCCCTGTTGAGCCGGCCCGCGGCCTGATCGAGCAGTTGGCGCGCAGTCACGTTTTCGCCTTTGGAGCCCTCCGGAGTCGCCGCCTTGAAGATACTGGCCAGAAACTCCTCTTCCCGACGCGCCTTGGCCTCTCCGCGGGTAGCGCGGCGGGCCAGCAGCGCCATTGCCATGGCGAAGCCAACGAGAAGAAGCACCGCCAGCGCCGTGGCCGCTGCGGCCGCGCGATGGCGGCGCACAAATTTTCCGACGCGGTAGGGAATGCTTTGCTCCGCGGCTTCGACCGGAAAGCCCTTGAAGTAGCGGTCCAACTCCTCCAGAAGCTGCGACGCGCTGGCATAGCGAAGTTCGGGATCCTTGCGCAGCGTTTTGTGGACAATGCTGTCCAGGTCGCCACGGATTCGGCGCGCGTCGGGGACAAGCAGGAAATGATTTCTGAGACACACATCACTTGGCTTTTCCGGCTCCTGTTCGCAAATTGCGCGGGCTTGCGCCAGGGGCTCACTCCGCGATCCGGCAAATGGCAGCTCTCCAGTAAGAAGTTCAAAGAGCAAAACGCCGAGCGCATAGACGTCGGTAGCCGTCGAAACCGGCCGGCCAAGCAGTTGTTCGGGACTGGCATAGTCGGGGGTGAGCATCTGTTCGCCGCCCGGGAACAGAACCTGATCGCCTGGCGACTGATAGGGATCGATCAGCTTTGCGATTCCGAAATCGAGCAGTTTGGGCGTACCATCAACGGTTACCAGCACATTTAACGGCTTGATATCGCGGTGAATCACCAAGTGGCGATGCGCGTAGTCGATGGCGGCGCACAGGGTGCGGAACAGGCACAGCCGCGCATCCAGCGAGAGCTTCTGTTGGCCGCAGTAAACATCGAGGGCGATTCCATCGATGTACTCCATCACCAGGTAAGGCGAGCCTTGCACGGTGATACCGCCGTCCAACATGCGGGCTATGTTTGGATGGTCGAAGTCGGCAAGAATCTGCCGCTCCGTCCGGAAGAGTAATTGAAGCTCGGGTCGATGCGTTAGGCCAGCACGCAACACCTTGATGGCGACTGTGCGCTGAAACTGGTCGTCGTCGCGCGCGCCCAGATAGACAGTGCCCATACCGCCCTCGCCCAGAGTGCGAAGCAACCGGTAGGCGCCGATTCGCTCCAACCTCCCTGCATCAGCGTCGAGCAGATCGCTGGCCGCATCGGCAACCGACCCTTTCAACGCTGCAAGAGTCATGTCGGAGGATGAAAGGAGCGAGTCGAGTTCAGCGCGCAGTTCGCGGTCGCCCGCGCAGGCTTGCCCGATGAAGACTTCGCGGCGCGCCGCGTCCATTTCAGACGCCTGATGAAACAGCGTTTCGATCCGCCTCCAGCGAGTTGTTGTCCCGACTTCCATCAAGATGGTCCTCGCGAGGTTTCAGTCCCGGCCCCGCTTCCCGACGTCGATAAGGTAAGCTCCCGCTGGAGAAACGCTTTGGCCAGTTTCAACTCGCGGTGAAGCGTAGCGGCGGAGATGCCCATGGCCCCGGCCGCCTCGTCATAGGTCAATCCCCCGAAAACCAACAGCTCGATGATGGTCCCCTTGCGTGCGTCTTTCGCCGAAAGGCGCTCAAGGGCCTGGTTGACCTCCAGCAGATTCGAGGCCGAGGGCACGCCCAGGTCAAAAGCCGCGTCCAGCGACACCTTCTCGAATTCCCCGCCTCGTTTGCTCCGGTTCCGGCTCTTGGCGTGGTCGATGAGGATGCGGCGCATCACCTGCGCGGAGATGGCGAAGAAGTGAGCGCGATCATTCCAGGCGACATCCGCGTCGACCAGCCGCAGATAGGCTTCGTGCACAATCTCGGTGGTTCGCAGCGTGTGTCCCTTGCGCTCTGCCGACAGACGGCGCGACGCAAGCCGGTAAAGCTGGTCGTACACCACCGGGATCAGAGCGTCGAAGGCAGCCTTGTTGCCACCGCGCGACTCGTTCAAGAGGAGCGTAATCGAGGACCGGTCAGGATCCATGGGGATGTCTCCCATCGGTTGTCAAGGGTCGGGAATGTTTCGAACTGCGGCCTTATCGACGAACAGGAAGCGTGCAGGCGAATTGGCAGCCGATAAGGCCTTGCCGCCGATCTGGATGGCCACAGTTTATTGAACTTTCCGCGGCGGCACAAATGAATTTCACCGGAAGAGACGGCAGCGAGACGGGCGCGGTATCCAATTCACCAGCCAGGAGAGCGTCCGCTTGCATCGGCTATCCCCCGATGAGGGAGTCTGCGCAGATTCATCGCTAGAGGAACTGAGGGCAAGAGAGCAGGGTGCCGGGCGGCAAGTCTCCGGCGTTGCCGAATGATCTCTCGTGTCCATCATTCAGCGCTGCTCAGAGTAATGAGCTGCAAAAAGCCGCCAAAGGATACCGCCATGAAATCGACCGTACAAACTCTCCTTCTGCTTTTCACCGCTGGACTCTCCGCAGCGAGCTGGTGTCCAGCCGTTGCGCAAACCGCGAACGAAAAACTCCCCACACCCAGTGCCGCATTTGCACCCACCGCAGTTCCTGCGCTGGTTCCCTACTCGGGCGTGGCCCTGGGCAGCGACGGAAAACCGCTAACCGGCGAAGCCGTCATCACCTTTCTGGTCTTCAAGGACGATCAGGGCGGTGACCCCCTGTTTGCCGAAACCCAGAATGTGACCCTGGATGCTGCCGGCCGCTACAAAGTGCAGCTCGGCGCCAGCCTTTCCAGCGGCCTGCCCACGGATCTGTTCGCCAACGGCGACGCCCGCTGGCTGGAAGTTCAAATTTCGGGCCAGACTCCGCAGCCACGCGCACTGCTGGTCAGCGTACCCTACGCCTTGAAGGCCGCCGATGCGTCCACCCTGGGCGGCCTGCCCGCCTCTGCATTCGTACTGGCCGGAAGCCAGACCGCTACAAACGCCACCGCACCGGCATTGGCCACCACCGCAAGGCCCGATGCCACCACCGCAACTTCCACCGCTGTCACAACCACTGGAGGAGCCACCGGAAATTTGGCCGTTTTTTCCGGTGCATCGGCCATCGCCAACTCCAATGTCTTTGAAGACGCAACCGGCGTGGGCATCGGCACCACCACGCCCGCCGCTACGCTGGATGTAAACGGAGCCGTCGACTTGCGCGGAATTGCTGTCCTGTTCCCCAAGGCCACCGCGACTGTGACTGCTGGCGCCAACTCATTTCCGTTGACGCTTTCCGCTTCGGGCTACAATTCGACTACCAAGGCGGCTGTCATGCCGAACTTTGCATGGCAGGCGGAACCGACCGGCAATGACACGTCTGCACCCTCGGCAACTCTCAATCTGCTCTCCTCCACCGGGACAGCCGCGGCCAAGGAAACCGGGCTCTATGTCAACTCCAACGGCACCGTGCATTTTGCAGCAGGGCAGACATTTCCGGGAACCGGCGTGGGCACCATCGCCGGAGTTACCGCGGGCAATGGCCTGGCGGGAGGCGGAACCAGCGGGAACGTTACGCTGAACGTAGACACCACGAAAGTTCCGCTCTTGAACGCCTCCAATAGTTTCACCGGAAATCAGGCCATCAACGGATCCCTGACGAGCACAGGAAACATCATCGCGACTGGCCAACTGATCGGCAGTTCCGAAACCTTGAGCCACGGGCTCTCAGCCGGAGGCATATTGATCCCGGCAAATGGAGCTTCCACTTCCGCACAGGGCGCCAATTCCTATCCGCTCGACTTGGAGGCATCTTCCTACAGCTATTCAACCGGCCCTTACACGGCCGATTTTCGCTGGCAGGCCGAGTCGGGCAATGTCACCTCAGGAGCATCCACACCCTCCCTGAACCTGCTCTACGGGTCGAGTGCAAGTGCACCGGTGGAAACAGGTTTTTCGGTCACGCCCAGTGGAACGCTGTCGGCTGCGTCGCTTAACGTGGGACCGCCTCCGCTCGGCCCCTACGGGATAGGGACGGTTTTGCCCACCGGCGCCATTGGCGCCCAGCAAGTCCAGGTCACCGTGCCGGCCGGAACCATTGCAACACCTGCCCTGGTCGTCCAGGCGGACGACGATAGTCTTTCGAGGCACGCTCCGCAGCAACTCGTCATCCAGGGCTCGGCCATGCCGGGGCAGCAACTGCTGATCGGCTATCTGTCCGGCTATTCCAGCAAAACAGAAACCACCGGAGGATATGCTTCCCTTCAGGCCACGTGGACGGGCAACTTGAACACCCCGTTGCTGCTGCAGCCCAATGGAGGATGTGTCTGCATTCGAATCAACGGCGACGATGCGATTGTAAACAACAGCATCGAGGGACAGACGACGCCTCTACTCATTGGGCAGGGCCAGGGAGCAGCCGTTGCCGATGCGTGGTATGTGTACAGCTCCCGGCGTTGGAAGAACAACATCCAGACCCTGCCCGATGCGCTGTCGAAAATCGAGAAGTTACGCGGCGTCTCTTACGATTTGAAGGCCACTGGAAAGCACGAAGTTGGTCTCATCGCCGAAGAAGTGGGCGCCGTGGTCCCGGAGGTCGTGCAATGGGAGGCCAACGGCAAGGACGCTCGCGGAGTCGACTATTCTCGACTCACAGCTCTGTTGATTGAAGCCACCAAGCAGCAGCAGGCCGAGTTCGAAAAAGCCATGCGGCTCATCAAGAGTCAACAGGCCCAGATCCACAAACAGGCCGCAAGCATGAAAGCACTCTCAGCCCAGGTCCGCACCGCCAATGAGAGCCTGCAGAAGGCCAAGCAGCAGTGGATTGCGCCTCAGGGTGCGCCGTCAACTGCGGCATTGGTCGCCTCGCGATAGATGGAAATTCAGCGGTCTGGCGAGTGGCGCATCTCGATGCGCCACTCGCTTTGGGATTGGTTGCTAAGCGGCTGCGGCGCCAATGCTGTCGAGGCTTGCCAGCACCTCGTCTGAAAGCTCCAGCGTGGCAGCGGTGAGGTTCTCGCGCAGATGCTGAACCGACGAAGTGCCGGGAATCAGCAGTACATTCGGAGAACGATGCAGCAGCCACGCAAGCGCAACCTGCATGGGTGTGGCCTCGAGCGACGCGGCTACCTCATTGAGTCTGGTTGACTGGAGCGGGGAGAAGCCTCCCAATGGGAAGTAAGGCACATAGGCGATGCCCTGCGCGGCGAGAGCGTCAACAAACTCATCGTCGGTTCGCTGGGCCACGTTATAGAAATTCTGAACGCACACAATTTCGGTGATTGTCTGCGCCTCGGCAAGCTGCTTGGGAGAAACCGTGCTCATACCGATGTGCCGAATCAGCCCCTGCTGCTTCAACTCGGCAAGCGCTGTCAGCGGCTCCTCAAAGGGCTCGTCCGTCGGCCCGGTCAGACCGCCGAGGCGAAGGTTGACCACATCGAGCGCATCAAGGCCGAGGTTGCGCAGATTGTCGTGTACCGCGTCGATGATCTCCTGGCGTGAGCGAGCATGCGGCCACGAGCCATCACTGCCGCGGCGTGCACCCACCTTGGTCACGATCACGAGATTATCAGGGTAAGGATGGAGCGCCTGCTTGATCAGTTGGTTGGTGACGTGCGGACCGTAAAAGTCGCTGGTATCGATGTGGTTCACGCCGGAAGCGACAGCCTCGCGCAGCACCGCAATTGCGCCGGGGACGTCACGCGGTGGCCCCCAGACCAGCTTTTCGCCATCGCGCCCGGCGAGTTGCATGGCGCCATAGCCCAAGCGCTTTACAGTCATGGAAGTGTGGGGAAAGGCAAAAGTACCACCAAGATTCGATTGTTCCGTCATATGTCTCCTCAGAAGCCGCCCGTCGGTGCGTTGAAATTCCAAGCGTACAGTGATTAGATGAAGGAACCTTCAGTTTAGGAGTTCGCATTTGCAAAAGCGACCGCAACACACTTTGGAGCCGCGAAAACTGCCGGTTCAGGCACGTTCCTCTGCCAGTGTGGAAGCGATTTTGAAGGCCACGATTCAGGTTTTGTTGAAAATCGGCAAAGAGAGCCTGACAACAACGCGCGTCGCAGCCCGCGCCGGGGTTTCCGTCGGCACGCTCTACCAGTATTTTCCCAACAAAAGCGCATTGTTGCGGGCAGCGCTGCAGCGCCATATGGACGAGGTCGGGGCGGCCCTCGAGACAGTATGCCGCGAACAAGCGGGCTCGTCGTTGGAAAAGATGGCGACGGCTCTGGTGACTGGCTTTCTGGCAGCGAAGATGAAAGATGCCAAGGCCAGCGTTGCGCTCTATGCGGTCAGCTCGGACGTGGATGGCGCGAGAATTGCGCGGGAAATGAGTCGAAAGGCCAATCGCGCCATCGTCACCATGCTTGCGACGGCAAAGGACGAGTTGACGACCGATCCAGAGCTGGTGGCTTCGATGCTGCAGGCGACGATGGCAGGCGTGAGCCGGCGGCTGCTGGAGTCCGCTTCGCCTGAACTTGATTATGCAGGGTTGCGCGATGAACTCGTGTTTCTTGTGCGTACGTATCTTCGCGCTTGTTCGAAGCGTAGCGCGGGGCGCTCGCATACCGTTCTGTTGAACACAAAGGCTTCCTGAAACCGTCCAGCGTCCGGCGAATCGATTCGCCGGACGCTGGAATGGTTTTAACACCGGCCTATTCGTGCGAGGCTGCCTTGGCACGCCACTTCGCAGTGAGTTCCTTGTCAGACAGCGCCTTGATGAAGACACCTCCAACGACGCTGCGGGCCTGGAAGCCGATCTGCTTGCCGGTCGTCTTGGTGTCGTACCAGTCGGTCAACGGAACGCGGCTAGGCGTCTCGTTCATCCACAGATACATGGGATCGACGATAGCATTGAACTGCTCCGGCCTGGATGCCAGCGTAGCCGTCCAGATACTCCAGTCGAGCTTTGTGTAATCCGCGCGGCTGTCGAGCGGCAGGCCGTAGTGATTGACCTTGGTCAGGTAGAAGGACACTTCACTGTCGCGAATGCTCTTGGGGAACAAGTTGTAATCGAGCACCTTGTCCCACACCAGGTTGTATTTCTGGCTCCAGGTGCCGGGACTGTTGAAGGCCAGCTTGTAGTGGTCGCCTTCAATAGCCATCGCGGCCCACTTTCCTGCCATGGTCTTTGCCAGAGTGCTGTATTCTTGCGCTACGTTTTCATGCTTGAGCAAATGCGCAAGATCGGCATAGGCGGCCAATGCGTCGATTGCCTTGATGGAGAGATTTGAGTTGTGAGCAACGTGGCCGGCGAAGTCGTCGGTCGTCAGTTGATTCTCCGGATCGAGGCCCTTTTCCTTCAGGTATTGCGCCCACTTGGTGAGTTGCGGCCAGTAGCGCTCCGCCAGTTGTGCACTGCCCTCGGCACGGGCCAGGGCATCGACCAGGATGAGCATGTTGCCGCTCTCCTCGACGGGCATCTGATCGTCTTCAGTGTTTTCGCCACCGCCATAAACCTGGCCGTTGGCCAATGGATACTGGCCAAGGTCGTGCGGAGAGAAGGGGAACTTCCAACGGGCAAGGGCCGAGTATTCGAGCACGGGCAACAACTGCCCCTCAAGGAGCTTCGGCTGGAAAAACAGAAAGAACGGGGCCGAGGGGTAGAGCACGTCGACCGTGGCAATGCAGCCGTTGGAAAAATTCTCCTTGGCAAACAGCATCGGGTCGCCGTTGGCGTCGGCCACAAGCTTGTGTGCGGCAAGCGTCTGCCGGTAGGACATGATTGCAATCGCCGCGTAGTGCGCTCCGCCAACTTTAGTCAGATCGGCAGATAACTCCGCATCGAACGATTGGCCGCGCGCGTCGAGGCTGGCGTATTGCTTTTCGGCGGTGTCGAGCATCTCTTCTACCGGCATATTGTTGCGCTGCCAGTAGGGACGAAGATTCCGCTGCAAGTATTGGATTGCGTAGTCTTCGGTATAAGAAACAAGCAGGTGACGCGCCACTGGCTGGGCGCCGACCGCACCGAACTCCAGGACCGCCGCCAAGTGCGAACTTCCCCAATCGGCTGACCTGGGCTGGCCGATCGTGTCGCTCGCCGGAAGCTTGCCCTTAGCGACGAACACATCACCAGCATCGGGCGCAATGTCGGTGGTGGAATCCTCATCCTTGGGAACCGCGAGATGGAAATAGCCCCAATCGATACGAAGGTCGTCGCCAGAGCGATTGAGAACACTCTGCTCGCGGGATCCAACGGACAGGACATTCAGCAGCGCTGTCTGATTGCGAAACGCGACAACCTGCTGGCTACGATCGTTGACCGCAATCAACGGGTCAACATCGAGAAGGATCGATACTTTGTGCGAAGTTCCGTCGGTGGCTTGCGCAGTCCACGTCAGATAAGTAACCGGACGCGACAGGACATCCAGGTCGTTCATCATGGCCGGCGTAAAGAAAGTCAGATTCAGCTTGACGCCGCTCTGTTGAAACTCATACCGGGTGTGCGTGGCGGTGACTGAACTGCCGGTTTGCTGCATTGCAGGGACGGATTCAGGATCGCGCCCCATGAAGCGAAAAGCCTTGCCATCAATGCGCGCAAGGCCGGCAATCGGTTGCGGCTTGCCCGTCCAATGGGTTGTGGCGGAATCGGTGAGATTGTTGGTTGTCGACCAGATGCTGAAGTAGGGGTCGTGAGTAATGAGTGGTGTGGCAGGAGCCCTCTGCTGGGATGCCGCGGAGCCAGCACCAAGACAGAAAAAGGCGCAAACAGCCGCAAGTGACGCAACAATCTTCATCGAACTCTCCTTGAACAGAAAGACGCTTCTCTACGATTCCCGATCCACCCGCCGGATGGCCGCGTTGAAGAAGACCGGGCTTCGACACTTCAGCGCAATATTCCGTAAGTATAGATCGTTGACAGCACGGTTAGCCCGCCGGGCGAGGAGATTGGAAGCGGAGCCCACAAAGGCCAAGCAAATGGCGTCAACCAGTGTAATTCCATGCAGATAGCCGTGGCGCCCGGCCCGGCATACGCCGATCTTTTTGAGCGGAACAAGAATGGCAACCAAACCGTATACTGTGACATGTGCGCCACCACTCGATTGCCGGATCCGCCAACTGACTTTCTGTCGAACCGCCTTTTCGACTTTGCAAGGCGAATTGAGGGCGTTGATCCTCAGTTGTCGCGTGTTCTGGTTCCCTGGATCGCGCGCCATCCACGCTACCTTCCCGGTTTCTTCCGCTTGGGACGCACCATTGGACAGTCAAGGCGCGTGCGAGCGCGTGCGCTGGCCGGCGGGGTGCAAGTGCCGCCTTTTCTGGTCCTCAGCGTCACTTCAAAATGCAATTTGCGCTGCGTCGGCTGCTATGCCGGGGCGGTGGGCACGGTGACCAGAACGCCGTCCCGGCCTGGACTCGAGTTGGACGAATGGTACAAGATCGTGGACGAAGCGATCCGACTGGGCGTGATGGCGTTCATGATTGCCGGCGGTGAGCCATTTATGCTTCCGGGCATTGCGAAGCTGTTCCGCGACCATCCCGACAGGCTGTTTCTTGTCTTCACCAATGGCACCACTCTCGCGCCAGGCGACTACCAGATATTGAAAGACTGTACGAACACAGTGGTTGTGGTCAGCCTGGAAGGCGATCGCGACTTGACCGATCTGCGCCGAGGCCATGGAGTCTACGAGAAAGCCCTGGGTTCTCTCGACCGTCTGCGGGAAGCTGGTGTTTTGACGGGCATCGCTGTGACGGTTGGGTCGGCGAACATCGAGTACTGGTCTGAGCCGCGCAATATCGACACACTGATTGCCCATTGCGGACCGCTGGCGATGTTCATCGAGCAGATTCCCAACGGACAGGTTCCAACCGGAAGCTGCGAAGGCGGTGCGCTGATGACTGCGGAACAGCGCGCCCGCTTCCGCAAGACCGTCGTCGAGTACCGCGATCGCGCCACAGGAGGCGCTTACATTATCCATTCGCCTGGAGACGAAGAAACGCTTGGGGGATGCGTTTCCGCCGGACGCGGCTTCGCCCATGTAACTCCAAGCGGCGATGTAACCGCCTGTCCCGTATCTGCGCTGGCGACGCACAATGTAAGGACATCAAACCTGCGCGAGGCCTTGGCCAGCCCGCTCTTCACCATGATCCGCGAGAACGCGCATTTGCTTGAGACAGAGGGTCACCCTTGCGGGCTGTCCGCGCACGCTGAAGAGTTGGAGAGTATGACGAGAGGTCTGGGCGCGTATCGCACCGGTACGCCTGAATCCGCACAGAACGATTGGCCCATCGCAATTCGCTGACCCGCCGCTGCCGTACGCTGACATTTTGTGTGCCAGTGCGACGGCAGGCTGGGGTTGATTTCGACTGTCTTTCGCTATCGCCTGCAAACAATCGCGGCGCTACCTCGATTGAATGACGAGATCTTGTGGTGAGTTCAGCCCGATCAATACGTCTTCATGTAGGCGCCGATATCCCATCTTCCACCGTAGTTATTTTGATCGTCGATGATCACATTCGCTGGCCACGTAGAGGCTGCGTCAAGCCCGCCTTCATATACCGGCCCGAGATTCATGCCCGCATCGATGGCTGGCGACGAAGCGGAGAGCGAGAAATTGCCCGCGGGTGCATTGGTGAAAAGTGGATTGGCCTGGACGGAGTGGGAGCATCCCGCTTTGCCGCAATTGCCCGCGGCAATCTCCCAGGCGCTATAGGTTGATTCGAACAAGGTCTGATTTTTTGAATTCACTCCCCACCGGATGAAATTCGACGATGCGGGTCCGAAGTCATTATACGAATACACGTTCCCCGAGCCATTCGCACCTGGATTTTCACATCCATTCCAAGCCGCCAGATTTGGGCCGCTAAGCGAACTCATGACGATGTTGTTGACGACGATGTTATTCATGCATCCCCCGGGCGCACTGCCCGCCGCAGGCCCCATCAGCATGACGCCCCCACTCTGGTTACTGGAGACTGAATTGTTATAGATCTGCATATTTGTCATTGACAGGGTGCCATCGGCAAAGGCATAAATGCCGTATCGCCCATTGTTGAAAACAACATTACCGTAGACCGAATCGCCGAAATCCGCGTCCAACTCGATTCCATCTTTTGTATTCGAGAAAATTTTGTTGTAACGAATGATCGCTCCGGGGCCCGATGTGTCAAAGTCGATGCCGCCCGCAACCAGCGCGGAACCCGCTATGCTGCTCGCGCCGTTTGAGTAGATCAGGTTGCGCTGCACAATCGCGTTCCCCTGTGCAGGGCCGCCTCCTTTAATGCCGGCACAAGGAACTGCGGAGTTGTTGAACACTTCGTCGTTATCGTGGATGATATTTCCATCGATCAACACGTTTGGCGCATCAAAAACCGAGATTCCGTCGTGTCCATTATATGCAACCGTAGAGCCTTTCACCGTATCGTTCGAAGACTGTAAAATGGCAATCCCCTCGCTGAAATTGCTATCTGAGACCACCCCAGAAATAACAACGTTATCGTCGTCATCGTTGTCGAGATTTATCCCGGTATTGTTCGCATTCAATGTTTGTAAATTGACAATGCTGATATAAGAGGCGGTATACAGTTCGATGCAATAATCTCGCTGGCTCGCTTCAATGAGGTGGCCGCCAGGATTGGAGTCGCCGATGAGTCGCACCCAAATGTTGCTGTTGTTCGTATCCAGATACCACTGACCGGCGGCCAAGGAAGTGTAGCCTGACGTGTTCTGGGTGAGACGGATCCCGTCTACGAACACCTGATTTGGCGCATTTGCATAGAGCACGCTGCTGTGGCTGTTCCCGGCCCCGTGGATGGTCACATACGGCGCCACGTACACCGTTGCCGCAGCGCCGCCTGCTGAGACCTGTTGTGCCGCCCAGGAAGCGACTATGTTTGCGCCGCTAATAATGGGGAGCGGAGAGTTTGCGCTGCCATAGGCACCGATCGTAATTGGCTGTCCGGCCAAGCCGGAATATCCTTTGCTCCCAACGATATCTGACAGTTGTTCCCGCCAGATTTGCCCGCGCCTGAAAAGGATCTGGCTCCCCGGCGCAAATTTAATGGTATTGATGTCGGCGATCGTGGCATAGACAACTGCAGATCCTCCGCTGCAATGGAACGTGGTTGGATTGTAGTTCGAGCAGTCGGGGGTCGCTGAGGCTACGTGGATATCGGGAATCGTGCTATCGACATAATAGATAGCTCCCGATGCTCCCGAGCCCGGAGCGGTTGGAGACGTGATCGGTGAAACGATTGGAGAGACGATCGGAAAGCCAACCGGGAAAGAGACATGGGGACCGACGGTCGGCTTCTGAGCATGCCCGGCGGTCACAATCAAACACACAAACGCGCTCGCGAGCGACCTCATCAGATAACCGCTGAACAGGTGTGCTTTGTCCGCTTCCAGCCGATCCGGACTCTCAGTTGGAGTTGCTATCGCGCATTTTGGAGGCAGCGGAAGCATGCATTGGCCTCTGAGCTCAGATTGTTTTTCTCGCATCGGGCAAAACCTTTCGAGGCGCGAATCGCTCGCAACCAACGTAATACGCACCTATGACTGCGGATATGGGCTTTCCTGGAAGCTGCGGGCAGTTCGGCCGGCAACAAGAAACAGGAGTGGAAACTGGCAACTGTATCGGAGTATCGGGTCAACGGTTTCAAGAGCAGTCGTAAATAGAGCGGTTACGTTCGTACTGTATTGGCTCGATAGAAGGCCACTCGCCACACTTGGAAACCCATGAAATGGCGCAGGTTGACGCCAACTGAGGCTGTACCGCTTGCATGCAATCGGCCGGGCGCTTTTGATATGCAACCGCACTTTCCGCGTGCGAACGGTGAACGATGCCCGGTGGAAAGGTCGTCCCTCCCGCAACACCTGTGCATCAGGCGAGCGCGTCCCAGCCAGATGTTCTCTCGCTGGCCGACGCGATGATCGCTCACGATTCCGGAGGTCCACCAAGTAGGCGTCGCTGAAATCTTTCGTAACGTACGTCGATAGGGATGCAGTCAAGAGGCTGCCACTTGTTTGGCATCCAAATGCAACCACCTGGGAAGATCAATGCAAATCAAGAGATTTCCGATGAACGTGCGTCATCCTAACTCCATCGTTTACGCGATGTTGCTTGTTATGTTCCTCGTTGGTATCGATGCCGGGTGCCAGACAGCCGTAACATCGGACCGCTCGGCCGTTGAAAACAGAATCACGACTCCTGTTGAGGAGAACGCACGGATCGTTTTCAAAGGAACCGTTCATCCCCTGGCGAACGCAGCCAACGATCGCGGAAGAGCGCCCGAAAGCCTTCCTCTTGAACGTATCCACCTGCTGCTGCAGCGGAGCGATAGCCAAAACCGTGCGCTGCATCAACTGATTCAGGATATGCATACACCGGGCAACGCGAGTTATCACAAATGGCTTACCCCTCAACAGTTCGGCAGCCAGTTTGGTCCGTCCGACCAGGATATTGCGACCGTCGAATCCTGGCTCCAATCGCATGGATTCAGCGTCAAACAGGTCACTCCGGGCAAACAGGCCATCGAATTTTCAGGCAATGCCGGTCAGTTTCGCAATGCTTTCCATGCGGCCATCCACAGCTATCAGATCAACGGGCAAGCTCGCTATTCCAACGCCTCCGATCCTGAGATTCCTGCAGCGCTTGCACCCGTCATCGGCGGATTCGTCGCACTCAACAACTTCCCGGTTAAAAGCTACGCGCGCGTCCTCGGGAAGGCTGAGTATCAACTACGGACAGGCCAGGCAACGCCGCAGTGGACGTATCAAAACGCAACCACGCTGCTGCTATCACCGGCAGACTTCGCTGTTCAGTACGATCTGAACCCGCTCTTCCAGTCTGGCGTGAACGCGGCTGGACAGAGCATCGCAATCATCAACGAAGCAAATATCAACGTTGAGCAGGTCAACCAATTCCGGTCGATCTTTGGCCTTCCAGCGAACCCTCCGCAAGTTGTCATTGACGGCAATGATCCTGGGATCGATGGCATCAACGATGCGACGCCTAACTATGCGTCCACCGAAGCCTATCTCGACGTTGAATGGGCCGGAGCCGTGGCACCAGGGGCAACCATCTATCTGGTGATCGCAGCGGATTCCGACCTCGAGTCCGGATTGTTTCTGGCCGCCGAGCGTGCCGTCTATAGCAACATCGCTCCGGTAATCAGCGTCAGTTTTGGACAATGTGAGCAGTCCCTTGGATCGACTAATGCCTTCCTCAGCAACCTGTGGGAACAAGCCGCCGCCCAAGGCATCACTGTCGCAGTCTCCTCGGGAGACAACGGGTCGGCGTCATGCGATGACGAGAATAGTCAGGAATATGCAGTGGGCGGCCTTGCAGTAAACGGTCTTGCATCCACCCCATACAATGTGGCAGTCGGCGGCACGGACTTCTATTATCCCAATTACACGAATCTGACCAGTGCCGATCTGCAAACGTATTGGAACCTCGCCCCAACGCAGCTTCCTCAAGCGTCTCAGCTTCGGATAATCGGGGAGCAGCCATGGAACGATAGCCAATATGGGCTGGACGTTCAAGCCTCCGTGAATGGGAAGTCCTCGATCGTGGGTGGCGGAGGAGGGGCGAGCAGTTGCCAGTCGGGGACCATGTCATCCGCGGGCAGTGGATGGGCCGCCTGCACCGCTGGATATCCCAAGCCCGCGTGGCAATCCGGCTCGGGAGTTCCGTCCGACAATGTGCGCGATGTTCCTGACACATCACTGTTTGCCGGCGATGGCGCGAACCTCAGCTTCTATCCCATCTGCGCATCCGATGGGGATTGCCAACCAGTGTCCGGCAACGCTCTCATACAGATCACCGGCGTTGGTGGCACCTCTGCCACCGCGCCTGCATTTGCCGGCATCATGGCACTCGTCAATCAGCGATACGGCCGCCAAGGCCAGGCAGGCTTCACGTTATACCCTCTCAAAGCACAGTTTGCCGCAGCGTTTCACGAAATAACACAGGGCACGAATTCAGTGCCCTGCTCTTACTCGCCGGAGACGCTCAACTGCATTGAAGTCGCCAATCCGTTTACCGTGGAGGACCCCACCTTCGGCACTGCGACGGAGGGCCAACTAGGCACCGGGACGACGCCTGGATACGTTGCCACCGCTGGATACAACCTTGCAACCGGGCTCGGATCCATTGATGCCAGTCAACTGGTCAGTCACTGGGGCGACGTTCAAACGTCCGGCACAACGACCACTCTGACTTCGTCGTCCAACACATTTACACATGGGACACCAATCACTTTAAGCGGAAGCGTTACAGTTGCAGGGCGTACGCCGACTGGCGACGTAGCCCTGATGACCGATAGTTCGACGCCCCTGCAGCAGGGACTCGCATTGTTCAATTTGATCAATGGATCCTTCTCTTCCAGCGCAGTCATCGATCTGCCGGGCGGGACGTATGACATTTGGGGACAGTACAGCGGCGACGGAACAAATGCGCCTAGCTCTTCCCCCAGGATCCCGATCACAGTAACACCTGAAGATAGTGGAATCCTCTACTGGGCAAACGCGGGCAGCTACGGACAGCTGGGATGGGACGCCATGTCTATCCCGTATGGCGTTCCGGTGGTGCTGGAGGCGCAAATCGTGAGCAGTGGCTGCCAGTACGGCGGAGCCTGTCCAACGGCGACCCGCCCCAGCGGGACGGTCACATTTGTTGACAATGGGACGGTGGTCGGCACGGCGATCGTCAACAGCGATGGAGAAGCGGATTACACCGCAACGATTCCGGTTGGATCCCATTCTGTCGCACCTTTCTATTCCGGGGACGCGAGCTATAACCCATCGATCGCTCCGGCGGTCAATTTCATGGTGGTCGAGGATACACCGGCGATCAATTTGACAATCAATGGAAGTAACTCGGGACAGGGCATTGCCGGACAATCGACGGTGCTCACGATCCAGGTAATCGGGCCGGGGTTCTCCACTGGAAGCGGCATTTCGCCAACCGGGGCTTTGACCCTTTCCGGTCTTCCAGCAGGTGTTCCGACCTCTGCCGCTTTGGCGCCCGCCGTCGTTCCTGGATTGTTAGCCGCGGAGGGAGTCGCCACCGTAACACTACCGGCAAATACCAAGGTCGGGGCCTATGCGGTCAAGGTGAGCTACGCAGGGGATAGCAACTACGCTGCGGCCACCGCCTCGACGACGATTGTTGTGGCCTCCGCAGGCTCGAAGAAGCCATCGAGCCTCACGATCGTTGGGAGTGCAACTTCACCGACGCCCTCTGCGGAGATTCAGATCTCGGGCCAGGTGCTTGGCCAGACCGGCAGTCCGGCCCCCACGGGGCAGTTGACTTTTTTCTCCTCGGGGTATGAATTGGGCACGCTGAACATCTTGCCCCCGACCGTCGGCATCGCAACTTCCTTCGCATCCATGCTTACGAGTCAGATGCTCTTTCAGGGAGCCAACCTGTTAACCGTCCAGTATTCCGGCGACTCCGTTTACCAACCGTCCATCACCACGCTCAACCTGGCCAACCCGCTGTCCGATTTCACGATGATTGCCAGTGACACGAACATTCCGGTATCCGCTGGTGGCAGTGCGGCAGAGAACATCCAGCTTTCATCGGAAAGTGGATTTGCCGGGACCGTCAGTTACACCTGTTCGGCAGCCGCGGGCATCACATGCTCATTGGCTCCTTCCCTTAGCTCACTCTCCAGTGGTGGAACCGCCGTGACGGCGTTGACGGTAAATGCCCTGGCCGCGACTGGCGCCGGAAGCTACAGCGTGCTGGTCACAGGAAGAGACTCGACCGGGCAATTGATTCACACCCTGGGCCTGGAAGCAATCGTTACCGGCTCCGGAAATCCCAACCGCGGCTTCTCGCTCGCCAACAGCGGAAACATCACTGTCGTCCCAGGCGCCAGCCAGATTTCGACACTGCAGGTCACGCCCTCCGGAGGATTCACCGGCGGTGTTCAGTTTTCCTGCATCGTTGCCAACAGCACCGCCGCTCCCACGTGTAGCGCACCTTCGACGACCGTCGTCGGCGCCGCCGCTGTCCCCTCGACCCTGACGGTCAACGCTGCAGCATCTACGCCTGCCGGGAACTATTTGGCCACAGTGATCGCTACAGATTCCGCAACTGGCAAGATCGCGTCCAGCGTGACAGTGCTGATCATGGTGGCCAGCTCGGCGAAGGCCACCCCCATAGTAACGGTAATGACGGTACTAAGCTTGACAACGGCGCAGTCGACATCAGCCTTCATTGCCGTCAACGGCGCAATCGGCAGCCCAACGCCAACCGGCTCGGTCATATTGACTTGCGGCGGCTATACCTCTGCGGCAACGGCTCTTAACAGCCGGTCTTTCATCTCGATTCCCATTCCAGCAGGCTCATTCGCGGTTGGCACCGATACACTGACAGCTACCTACACTCCAGACTCCTCCAGTTCCCCTGTGTATAGCAGTGCGTCGGGATCGACATCGGTAGCGGTATATTCCGCTTCCGCGTCCCCGACGATCGTGGCCACGCCCTCCGCATCGAAAATCACCACGGCACAGCCGCTGACCGTGTCAGTAACAGTCAATGGCACAAGCGGCAACCCAACGCCGACAGGCTCAGTGCTGCTATGGACCACCGGTTATACCGCTACAGTAAAGCTCAGCGCCGGGAATGCGGTATTCAACTTCCCTGCAGGGACATTGGCAATCGCAACGAACACACTGACATTCACCTATACTCCCGATTCCGCGAGTTCCGCGATCTACGTCAGCGTATGGGCAACGACAACCGTAACAGTGACTGCCCAAACAGGGACGCCCCCGACAATGGCGGTCACGCCATCCGCTTCAAGCATCGCCACGGCGCAGCCGTTAACCGTATTGGTGGCCGTCGGCGCCGTAGGCGGTAACCCAACGCCAACCGGTTCAGTGACGCTCGCCAGCGGCAGCTATACCTCCACGGCAGCGAACCTCACCGGCGGTAGCGCGACATTCAGCATTCCGGCCGGTTCACTGGCAACAGGAACAGATACACTATTGGCCAGCTACGTGCCCGATGCGTCCAGTTCCTCGATCTACAGCAGTATTTCCGCCATGGCTTCGATCACGGTGACAGCGCCAGCCAAAATCACACCCGCGGTCACGGTTATCCCCTCCGCATCGAGCGTAACGACGGCGCAGGCGCTCACGGTGACCATCTCCCTCAACGGTGGAAGCGGCAACCCAACGCCCACAGGATCGGTCACGCTAGCGTTTGACGGCTACACGTTGAACGCGACGAACCTTGCAAGTGGCAGCGCGACAATCGCCATTCCGGCCGGCGCGCTCGCAATCGGCAGCGATTCACTCGCCGCCAGCTATACGCCCGATTCGTCCAGTTCTTCGACCTACAATGTTGCATCGGGATCGGCTTCGGTCACGGTGACTGCGCCAGTCAAAATCACACCGACGGTCGCGGTCACCCCCTCCGCATCGAGCATCACCACGACGCAAGCGCTCACGGTGACCATCTCCCTTAACGGTGGAAGCGGCAACCCAACGCCCACCGGATCGGTCACGCTGGCTGGCGGCGGCTATACGTCGAAGGCGGCAACCCTCTCCAGCGGTAGCGCGACAATCGCCATTCCCGCTGGTTCGCTGGCAGTTGGCACGGATACGATGACAGCCAGCTACACGGGAGATGCCACCTACGGAGCAATCACGGGCGCCGTCACAGTCACGGTCGCGCAAGCAATCAATGGCGCGGGCTTTACGGTCAGCGGAACGCCTGTCACAGTCACCGCCGGCGCAACCACAGCCAACACCTCGACCATCACCGTAACACCGGTTGGGAGTTTTATCGGCAACGTGGCGCTGACAGCCGCAGTCACCTCCAGCCCGGCCAACGCGCAGGATCCTCCGGTTTTGAGCTTTGCCTCAACCAGCGAACTCAGTATGACCTACACCACGGCGGCGACGACCACACTCATCGTATCGACAACCGCCGGCACGAACACCGCCCAAATCAGTCCCAAACGCCCCGGGTTTCCTTGGTATCCGGCGGGCGGCGCATCTCTGGCCTGCATCCTGCTCTTCAGTCTGCCTGTGCGGCGGCGCAGTTGGCAGAGAATGCTCGGTATGTTCGTCTTCCTGGCATTCCTGGCAGGCGGAGTGCTAAGTTGCAGTTCGAGCATCACCTTCACCGGTGCTGCCAAAAGCAACGGCACAACGCCCGGGACCTACACAGTTACGCTCACGGGCGTTGCTGGATCAACCATCGAAACAAATACCGTGGCCGTAACTGTAGAGTAAATTGTAATCAAATGGAGCAGCTGTTCCGGTCAGGGGCGCTCTTCAGGTAAGTGCGGCGAAGGTTGTGACCAGAATGTGCGCCGTTGCGAAATATGCGAGGTTCCGGACTGGACGGCAGTCGCTGCCAGAGCCACGTCGACATGCGCTCTTCCGATGCCTGGAATTCTTCCGCGCCGCGACGTTCAGGCAAAAGCCCGTGCTCCATCCATTCCCCAAGATTGGGGAATGGATGGAGCACGTGGTTGCAATGATTCAAACGGATGAAGAATCAATGCCAGGTGCGGCATCGATCAAATGCCCAGTTCAGCCTTTGCCTCGATGAACTTGGCTACCGCAAACTCGATATCTTCCCGCGTATGCGCGGCCGAGAGTTGCGTGCGAATCCGCGCCTTTCCCTGAGGCACGACGGGATAGGAAAAGGCGACCACGTAAACGCCCTTGGACAGCATCCGTTCCGCCATGCGCGCGGCAACCACCGCATCGCCGAACATGACCGGCACGATAGGGTGCTCGCCGGGCAGAACATTGAATCCGGCTTGCGTCATCGCTGCGCGGAAGAAACGTGTATTCTCGCGCAGACGCTCGCGCAGGTCCGCGGACTCCGTCAGCAGGTCGAGCACCTTCATCGATGCGGCGACAATCGGGGGCGCCACGGAGTTGGAGAAGAGGTAAGGACGGGAACGCTGCCGCAGCAGCTCGATGATTTCCTTGCGACCGCTGGTATAGCCGCCACTGGCTCCGCCCAGCGCCTTGCCCAAGGTGCCGGTGATGATGTCCACACGCCCCGGCACGCCGCAGAACTCCGGCGTACCGCGGCCATTTTCGCCGATAAAACCAACGGCATGCGAGTCGTCCACCATCACCAACGCGTCATACTTTTCCGCAAGATCGCAGATTTTGTCGAGCTTGGCGACATATCCATCCATCGAAAAAACGCCGTCGGTAGCGATCAGGCGGTGACGCGCTGAGCCGGCTTCCTTCAGCTTCGCTTCCAGATCGTCCATGTCGCCGTTGCGATAACGGAAGCGAGCGGCCTTGCACAGTCGCACGCCATCGATGATGCTGGCATGGTTCAGCTCGTCGGAGATGAGCGCGTCTTCGGCATCCAGCAACGGCTCAAAGAGGCCGCCGTTGGCGTCGAAGCAGGAGGAGTAAAGAATGGTGTCCTGGGTGCCAAGAAACGCGCTGAGGCGATCTTCAAGCTGTTTATGCAGCGATTGGGTGCCGCAGATGAAGCGCACGCTGGCCAGACCATATCCCCAATCCTGCAAAGCCTGACGCGCCGCTTCCCGCACCGCGGGATGATTGGCGAGGCCCAGGTAATTGTTGGCGCACAGGTTGAGCACCGTGGCGCCGCCAACCGTGACCCTGGCCTGCTGTGGCCCCGCAATAACGCGCTCGTCCTTGTACAGGCCAGCGTTCCTGATTTCAGCAATCTTGTTCTGCAAAAAACTTTGCACTCTACCGTACATGGAAATCCTTTCCGTTGATCCTTCAACGCGCCGCGGATTCATAGCGACTTAGATGAGGCCGGTCCAATCCAACACCACTTTGCCCGCTTTGCCGGAGGCCATTGCGTCAAAGCCCTGCTGGAATTCGTTGTAGGGAAAGCGGTGCGTAATGACCGGCGAAATATCGACGCCTGATTCCAGCATCACGGACATCTTGTACCAAGTTTCGTACATCTCCCGGCCGTAGATTCCCTTGATCGTGAGCAGGTTGAAAATCGCCGGCCGGTAATCGAACGGCGTCACTTTGCCGGGAATCCCGAGGATAGCAATCTTGCCGCCGTGGCTCATGTTGGCCATCATCTCTTCGAGCGCCTGGGCGTTGCCTGACATCTCCAGCCCGACGTCGAAGCCTTCGAGCATTCCCAGTCTCTTTTGCACCTCGCGCAGCGGCGTCTCATGGGGATTCACGGCCATCGTCGCGCCCATCTTGCTCGCCAGTTCCAGCCGGAAAGGGTTGATGTCGGTAATCACGATGTTGCGCGCACCGGCATAACGCGCGACGGCGACGGCCATGATGCCGATCGGCCCCGCGCCGGTAATGATGACGTCCTCACCCAGCATGGGGAAGGAAAGTGCCGTATGGACAGCGTTGCCGAAGGGATCGAAGATGGCCGCAACTTCCTGATTGATCTTCGGATTGTGCCGCCAGATATTGGTCATCGGAAGTGAGATGTATTCGGCGTACGCCCCCGGCCGATTAACCCCAACGCCCTTCGTCGCAGCGCAGAGGTGACGCCTGCCGGCAAGACAGTTGCGGCAGCGCCCGCAAACCACGTGGCCCTCGCCGCTGACAATGTCGCCCGGGAAAAAGTCGTTGACGTTGGAGCCGACTTTGACGATTTCACCCACAAACTCGTGCCCAATCACCAGGGGAACCGAAATGGTGTTTTGCGACCACTCGTCCCACTCGTAAATGTGCACATCGGTACCGCAGATCCCGGTGTAACGCACGCGCACCAGCACATCGTTGATGCCCATTGCCGGCTCCGGAACTTCTTCCAGCCACAAGCCCCGCTCAGCCCTGCTCTTGACCAATGCCTTCATTGTCTTTTCTCCATCACAACGAACTCTGCATTTCTGGCGACTCTCTGCGAAGCTGCAACAGCATAAGTCAATTCACAGCTTTTCACCCGGGCTGATACGGATTGAGGGGCAAGGAGCCTCCTTCGCCTTAGTGAGTGGTTGCCCCGTCAAGAACAGGTGAAGATCCACCTGAAATCGATTTTCCCGGCGCGCCATCGAGATCGAACACAATCACGTCGTTCTTGCCTTCCTTGACCCAGACGCCCGGAAGGTAGAGCGCCTTTTGCGGGCCGACATTCCAAATGCGTCCAAGCTCGTGCCCGTTGACCCAGACAAAGCCCTTTGCAAAACTGCTGGTGTCAAGAAACGTATCTGCAGGATGATCGACCGCAAGGCTGGCGCGGTAAAAGCATGGGCCGGAACAATTGCCGCGCTGAAAGCGCAGGCTGTCCGGTTCCTTCATGGGGAGGGAATAGATTTGCCAGCCAACAAGAGGCTTTCCTGCCAGTGTGACTTCCCTGGTGATCCCTTTGCGCTCATCGCGAATGGCCTTCGTGAAGTTAACGCGGCCGCTGTTCTCGACGAGGATGTCGAGACGCGTGTTGCGGTCTTGAAGTTCGATGGGCAGACGGCTTTGCCCCAGGCGTCGATCCAGCGTGCCGAGAAGGATTCCGTTTGCATAGATCCGCGCATAATCGTGGAGTTCATCAAGAACGAGATCTCCGCGCGTTGGCTCGGCGATGGTGGTTCGATAGAGAATGTAGCCGTAGGCCTGGTCCAGATCTTCCATGGTGCGTACTTGGGCAGAGACGACGGGCTGCGGTAGCGAGTCCCATAGAGATACGGCCAGATCCACGTGAACCGGAGGCAAGGAGATCGCCGGTTGGACTGCCGGAACGGGGGGCGGCTGCATGCCTGTTGCCTTCGCGATGACGTCGCGAAACAGCGCATATTTGGCGGTCGGCCGCCCGCTTTCATCCAGAGGCGCGTCGTAGTCGTAGCTGGTAACGTCGGGCTCATATTTGCCGTTATCGATGTTCGCGCCGTTCATCCAGCCAAAACTTGTGCCGCCGTGGAACATATAGATGCTGACGGAGTAACCCTGGCCCAGCATCCAGGCCAGTTCGGTCGCCTGTGCCTGTGCATCGGTGGTGTGGTGCTTTTCTCCCCAGTGGTCAAACCATCCCGCCCAGTATTCCCCCGTCATAAAGGGCCCATTGGGACGAAGGCGGTGCAGGGTTTCAAAGCCGCCCTTAGCGTCGCCCGGACCGAAGTTGATGACGGCGGGCAACTCGGGGAGCGAGCCATTGGGCACTTGTTCGGGACCATCCGCAGTATAGAGAAGCGCTTTGCCAAATCCGGCGTCAAGAACGGCTTGATGAATCTGCTCCATGTAGGCGTGATCGCTTCCAAACGAGCCATACTCGTTTTCCACCTGTACGGCGATAATGGGGCCGCCATTGCCGATCTCGAGCGGTGCAAGTTCCTTGCCCAGCCGGATCAGCCAGCGCCGTGCCGGCTCCATGAACTTCGGGTCGCTGCTTCGGACCACGATGTCGTGCTGCTTGAGCAGCCACGCTGGATAGCCTCCCCACTCCCATTCGGCACAGACAAAAGGACCGGGGCGCAGAATCACATGGAGCCCCTCGCTTTGCGCCTCGCGGATGAATTCAGCCACGTCGCGCTGCCCGGAGAAGTCATACACGCCAGGTTGCTGCTCATGCTCGTTCCAGAAAACATAGGTGGTGATGGTATTCAAGCCCATGGCGCGGGCCATGCGAAAACGCGCCCGCCACTCCGCACGGGGAATACGCGGATAATGCATTTCGCCCGAAATGATCTGAAAGGGCTTGCCATCCAGCGAAAACTGCCCACGATCGACCTGGAAGCTATGCTGCGGTGCGGAAGTCGCCGCAGAAGGAGCGGCATGCAAAGGAAAACTGAGCAGTCCCGTCAACAGAAGAACGGGAAGCAATCCGGCTGGGGCATTCATCGTGTAGGACTCCGGTGGATCAAAGGTCTATGGTTCCGCGCGAGAATCGCTATGAGGTCATGCGGCACGCACGCAGAAGCAAGGGCGGAGCAGTTCAGCAACAGATTCATCTTAAAGGACAAGACGCAGTTGGCGAGGAGAACGTAACAGCCGACTCGTTACGGACGGGAAACGGCAGTGTGGGTTGTGCCATTGCGCCAGCGAGAGGACGACCCGGAGTCCTCTTGTTCAAGCCCCTTCCCATGAGGCTGAAATAGCGCGCCGTGGACCATGTATGCTGAGCCGCATTTGAAACACCGTCGATGAAGCCCTGCGATCTTGCTTACTGCCGGGAACCCTTTTTCTTCCGCCGGGGTCCAAGAGAGTAGCATTCCAGTTGGTTGGACCGAGGAGGCCCGATGCGCCGTATCTCTGCTTTTTTCTGCCTGTTATCCATCTCCACGGTACTTTCCGCCCAGGCGCCCAAACCCAAGTCTGCCGCACCGCAGGTGCCGCCGAAGGCGCAGTTGGCCCCACCGCAGGTGGTGGTCAAGGATCTGCCGGTCCGCAAAGTGGTCCTCTACAAAAACGGCGTCGGCTACTTCGAGCACGCCGGCTCGGTCGAGGGCAATCAGCGCGTGGCCATCGACTTCACCTCCCAGCAGTTGAACGACGTCCTCCAGTCCCTCACCGTCCTTGACGAGGGTGGCGGCCGCGTCGCAGGCGTCAACTACAACTCCACCACCCCCGTCGACCAGCAACTGAAAACTCTGGCGCTGGGGTTGAAGGACTATCCGCCCACGATCGCTGTCTACCAATCCCTCCGCGGACAGCGCGTGGAAGTGACCGGCGCAGGCTCACCTTTCGCGGGTAAGGTCGTGAATGTTGAATTCCGCAGCGAAATGGACAAGAACGGCCAAACTTCCAGTGACCACTACTTTCTGATCGTCGCGACAGATGCGGGAGCGTTGCGCACGGCGGAATTGACGGACTCCGTCTCCGTGCGCATGCTCGACCCAGCTCTGCAAAAGCAGTTTGCCAATTATCTTGAGATCGTTGCCTCGGGGCAGAATCAGCAGGTGCGCCACCTGGTCCTGGAAGACCGCGGCACCGGCGAGCGAGCGCTGCGCGTCAGCTACATCAGCGAAGTGCCCGTGTGGAAATCCACCTACCGCATCGTTTTCCCACGCGAAGCAAACGGCTCAGCGACCGTGCAGGGATGGGCCGTGGTTGATAACACCGTCGGGGCCGACTGGGACAACGTGCAACTTTCGCTGGTGGCCGGAGCCCCGCAGAGCTTCATCCAGCCGCTGTCGCAGCCGCTTTACACGCGCCGACCCGAGATTCCGATTGCCACCAGTGAACTCACGACGCCGCAGACGCATGAGGCGGCGGAGATGCTGAATAATCAGCTCACCGCGCCGACCCGTATTCCGCGCGCGAAAATGGAGGCGTCTCCATCCCAAAGCTTCGGGGTGGCTGGGATGGAGGGCTTGGGAGGATCGTCGGGCGGGGTATTAGGCTCCGTCTTTGTCACGGGTTCCGGCGGCGGTATGGGGTCTGGTGTGTATCGGGCCACCGACGCCATCCAGTCCGGCAATGTTTCGACCAACGCCTTCGACGACTTCTTCGAGTACGCGCTCGCCCAGCCGGTCACCATCCACAAAAACGAGTCGGCCATGGTGCCCATCCTGCAGCAGGATCTTCCCGCCGAGCACGTCACCCTGTGGAGCGAAAAAGAGAGCACGCCACTGCGCGCCATCTGGCTTGAAAACAAGTCCAAACTCACGCTCGATTCCGGCAGCTTTTCCATCTTCGAGAGCGGCGAGTTTGCCGGCGAAGGCCTGCTCGACCCCATCCACCCCGGCGAGCGCCGCCTGCTCTCCTATGCCGCCGACCAGGCCGTTCGCGTGCATCGCGGCGGCTATAGCAACACACGCACGATGCACCACATCGCCCTACACGAGGGCGTGCTGGTCGAGTCCACCAACGAAGTGACCGAGACCACCTACACCGTGACCAATGCCGCTGACGAAGCGCGGACTGTGCTGATTGAACATGCCCGCCATGGCGACGCGGTGCTCGACTCCGAACCCAAGCCCGCCGAAACGACGCCCACGGCCTATCGCTTTCGCGTTGCGGTCCAGCCGCACGAGTCCGTCGATCTGCACGTTGGCGAAAAGGCCACGCTGGCTGAGAGAATCCGCATCGACCCCAGCGACGATCGCAGCGCATTCCTGATCGCCGTCAGCAAAATGGTCCCGTCCATCGAACGGAAGTTGCGCCCGCTCATCGATGCCGAAACCACGCTCAACGGCCTCAATCGCAGAATTCAGGAGATCGAGCAGAATGAGACGAAGCTAGCCGCCGACGAGGCGCGCGACCGCGACAACCTGACCGCCCTCAAGGGCAACGATGCCGCCAAACGCTTTGTCGAGGAGTTGAATCGCACAGAAGATGCAATCCAGGCCGCGCGCAAGGAGCGTGCCGGCGTCGAAAAGGATCGGGATACGGCGCGGGCGCATCTTGACGCCCTTATCGCCCAGCTCGCTTTCGATGAAGACGTGTCCGTGGTGACTGACAGCAATCAGCTCGGCGACAACCCTCCGCGGCGATAACCCGCAGACTGCGGGCTTTGCACGCGAAGCCCGCAGCTCACAGGGTACATGCGACGGCAATTGGAGCGCCTAGGCTTTAATTGACGCGGGACAAAAGGACGCGTGAAAATCAGGGACAAAAGGACGCGTGAAAATCAGACTGTCATCGAGAGAAGAATGTGGAAAGACCTGTAGAAGGCATCATTGCATCTGCTCACCTGGACACGTTGCGCGGCGGCGCTGCTCTTGTGGCCGCCTTCCGGCATGTGCGCTTGATGTTGATCTTGAATACAGACGAGTTTCCTGGCCTGAAATCACACATCCGCCAATCGCAACCGTCATTCTGTCTCCATCTCTACCTCCCGGAAAACAGCACACCTCTTGTCGCTCGTCCGCACGACTATCAACCCGGATGCCGCTTCTGCCAAGACACTCCCACATTCATGCGATTGCCCTGGTGGGACAGTGCAATCGGCAACGGAGGTATTCGCTTCGATGTAGAATCATAAAGAATGTCTATTGCTGAAATTGTTGCCGAGATCGACGCATATCTCCTTTGTTTGCGGCAAGCCCGCGACCTTCTCCAAGCTTCGGATCGAGTTGCCACCCGCACAGTTGCCGGGCCGAAGCAGGCTGTCACTCAAGTCGCGAGGAGGGCACCGGCTGCTGGTGCTACGTCACGAAACCTAGAGGCTTTGCAGCGCCGGAAATCAGCACCGCGGAGGCCGCGTGTCGAGAACAAGACTATTGATTTGCTCGCCACGCCTCCGAACTCCGCAGCCCATGCGAGTAGCGTAATCAGCGGTACGCCAATGCAATCGGATATATCAGAGCAGAAAGAAGCACAACTCCCGGTTGCGGAAAATCGCGCACAATACCCTGTGCGATTGCATCCTAAGCGGCGGAAGTCGACTGCGATCAAGGAAACGCCAACGCCGGCGAGTCCGCTCAAAAGTATCGCTCCTTTCAGAGTCGTGGTCGTTTCGGCTGAAGAAGCACAAAAAGCAAGAAAGCATGCCGCGTCCGCTGCTGTAGAACATCACCGCGCGCCAACCACCCTTCGGACGGGCCGACTGGCGTTCGAGGCGCTGTTCAAGGACGAGGCAGATTCTGCAGTTTTAGCAGCGGTGTGACCAGTTTCCTACGCAATCAAGGATGCCAACCTCCAGATCCTCAATCTGGAGGTTAGCCTAGGTTCGCTTACGCGAACAGCCTTGATCGCTGCGAGCCGAACGATCTAAATCCAGACCTTGGAGTGCACCGAGTGCGCTCCCTTGTTCGCGCTCTTTGACGCGGAATCCGCCGACGTTATGGAGCCGGTTACGTAATCGATGTCTTGCTCTCCGGGATAAGCGTGCGGAGGACCCACGCGATTCATGCGCGCGTAGTTCGGAATCGCGACCAGTTCCGCTCCATCCGCCCACTTGCCTGTAAGCACGACAACCCCGCCCAACAGGTCCGGCCGCCACTCCGTGCGCAACGGCGCGTCGCCAATCTTCCGTTCAATGTCGTGATTGTCCGCCGTCTCCACGTTATAGACCAGCGGCCCATACTTCAGCGCCACCAGGCTCGTGTCCGCCTTGATGCGCGGATCCGCCGTCACTCGCTGCGGCTCCATGGGCAGTTCCAACTCGATGCGGTCGCCGGTTTTCCATTGGCGTGTCACCACGGCATACCCCTTACGAATCTCAGGCTTCACGTCCTTGCCGTTGACCGCAAAGCGCTTCACTCCGCTGATGGCGGGCGAGTCCGTATACAACTTGCTCGTAGTTCGGTTCGGAATCCGTACGTACACGCTGAACGTCTTCGCCTGTTCCGGGTTCACCGTGATCGCTACCGAACCTTTCCACGGGTAATCGGTCTTCTGAATCACTTCCACACCCGTGCCCGCAACCTCGCCCACGTGAATCCGGCTGCCTACGAACATGTTCACGTAGAGCCCGCTCGCGTCCTTGGCATACGTCCATGTGGGAATCATCAGCAGTGTGCGCGAAAGGTTCCCCACGCAACACGGACACGTGTGCCACTCCGCGCGCTCCGTGTTCACCAGTGGGTTGGTATAGCAATAGCTCTTGCCGTCGAGCGCCACTCCGCCCAGCAGCGCGTTGTACATCGTCTGCTCGTACAGGTCAGCATACTTTGCGTCATGATATGCCAGGTTCAATTTGTATTGGAAGAACACCAGTCCGCAGCTCGAACATGTCTCGCAATAGGCATCGTTGCGCAGTGAATAGTTCGGCCCAAATCCTTCCGATGTCTCGCCGCTGCCGATCCCGCCGGTCAGATAATACTTCTTGTTGACCATGTTGTCCCACAGCGAAATCACAGCGCTCTGGTAATCGGGATCGTGCGTCTCGGCTGCAATGTCCGCCATACCTGAGTAGAAATACGTTGCCCGCACCGCGTGCCCCACCGCCTCGTACTGCTGTCCCGCCGGCAGATGGCTCTGGTCGTACTCCGATCCTCCGCGCCGCGAATCAAGCAAAAATTTGGCGAGCGCGATGTACGCGTCGCCGCGGTGATTCCCTTCCTGGTCGTTCACAAAGCGGCCGAACCGCACCAGCGCCTGCTCCATCTCCTGGTGCCCATCGAACCACGCCTTCTTGCCGGGGCCGATATTCGCCACCCAGCAGTCCGCCAGCTTTTTCGCCGCGTTGTAAAGGCGCAGGTCCTTGCCATCCGTCAGCGTGTAGTGGTTGATCGCCGACTCGATGAAGTATCCCGACACGTACCCTTCGTGGTTGCCGCGATGATCCGGCGACCAGCGCTCCGGCCACGACTTGCGATCCGCCAGAATGTACGCCGTCTGCAGATACCCGTCCGGCATCTGCGCTCCCAGAATGATCGGGATCCAGCGCTCCAGCGTCTCGCGCATCATCTGCTGCGCCTGCTGGATTTCAGGGTCGCCATTCGCGTCCACCATCAGCGCGATGCACATGGACTCCACGGTCTGATGCACCCAGGCGTTCGAGAAAACGTATCCCTTGTGAGCCCCGTGCGGCTCGCCGCGGTTCGCCTTCGCCGCCTCGATGAAGTTGTCGATGCCGCCATCGCCGCGCATCGGAGCGATATCCGTTCGCTCGCACATGCGGATGCAATGCGGAATCCAGTTCACGATCAGCGTCTTCGCTCGCTCGTTCCAGAATGGGCTGTCGATTGAATACTTCCGCGTGTACACCACGTCCAGCCGGTCCGTAGGCGGCTCCTGCCCCACGTGGACGGCAATGGAGTGCGACCTGTCCTCGGTCCCTGAAGCCGCAAGTGTCAAAACATAATCGCCCGGCTCGGAAAAATTTGCCCTGGTCACCTGGGCTGCCGCGTCGTCGAATCGCACGCTTCCCGGCCCTGAAGCCTTCACCCAGCGCGCCGCGTTCTTCGGCGAATCCTGGAGCCAAGTAATGTTGCCCGCCAAGTAAGTCTTCGCGCCCAGCATCACGGCGCGGTCCACTCCCGCATCAATCACCGGTGGCAGCGTCGGGACAGGCCCGAAGTTGAAGACTCGCCACTCCAGAATCGCCGCTGGGTGTCCTTGTTGGGTCTGTACTTCGAGCCGCACCCTGGTCGTTTTGATTGCCGCAAATGTTGTCGCATTGAAGGTATCCGCTGCCACACCCAGCCCCTGGGGCTGATTTACCGGCACGAACTCGCTGCCGTTCCAGTAGAGAAGCCTATAGCTCTGCGGCGCATTCAGGCTCGGCCAGCCGCTGCCCGGGATTCTTCCCGGCCGCGGACGATCCACACCCCAGTACACTTCGATCCTGTTGACGCTGACTGGCTGGCTCCATTCGTATTGCACCCACGGCAGCTCACCGTTGCCTCGCCGCGCTCCGTGCAGCGCATACATGCCATGGGAGCGATCGAACGAATCTGCGGGGACGAAGCCATCGTTCAGGGCAGAGACCTTGTTCTCACTGGTGATACTGAAGCTCGACGGAACGGCAACGCGCGCAATGTTGACGGCGTTGTTGTCCGTCTGTGCCATAAGACCCTTGGCCGCAGTGCCGGCCACGAGGGCAGTTCCTGCAATGGCCGCCAAAAACTCTCGCCGGTTCGGCTGGGTTCGCCCTGCAATCTCATCAGGCTCAAGAGAGGGAATCGCGCTTGCGCTGTTCCGTTCGGTCTTCATCAGGATGCTCCAATCATGCCTTTCTGGACCTGCCTTCGAGTTCCAGGAAGATTGACCGCGGTGTGGCTGAATGGAACGGGGACCTGGCCGTCTGCTGCGAACCCAGGTCCCGTCCAACCATCGATCCTTATCTGTACGCTGCTTCACTCCATGTGAGTTCCTGACGCAGACGGCGCAATTGAGTATCGGCTCCAATGGAGACGAACTCAATTCCAGCCATCTCGGCAAAATCCTCGAGGTGTTCAGCGGTGAGAGCTTTGCTGAATCCGGTATGGTGCGCTCCGCCTGCATAAATCCAGGCCGCAGCGGCAACGCTCAAGTTTGGCCTGGGCACCCACAGGGTCCGCGCAACGGGCAGTTTCGGAAGGGGCTCCGGCGGGTTAACCACGTCGATCTCGTTGGCAATCATGCGAAAACGATTACCCATATCGACAATCGTAGCCACGACCGCAGCGCCAGGGCCGGTTGTAAACACCAACCGTACCGGATCAGCCTTTCCGCCGATACCCAATGGGTGCACTTCAAGAGTCGGCGTCTCGGCCCCAATCGTGGGACAAACTTCGAGCATGTGCGAACCCAGCACCTTCGCGACGTCGCCGCCGAAATCGTAGGTGTAGTCCTCCATGAACGAGGTACCTCCCTCAAGCCCAGCGGACATGACCTTCATGATTCTTACCAGTGCGGCAGTCTTCCAATCGCCTTCTCCGGCGAAGCCGAAACCATCGGCCATGAGCCGTTGCGCGGCGATCCCGGGCAGCTGACCCATTCCATGCAGATCTTCGAATGTATCGGTGAAAGCACCGAAACCTCCCTCGACCAGAAATGCGCGCAGACCGAGTTCGATGCGCGCCGCCACCTTCAAGGAATCCGGCCGGTCGTGCTCTTTCGCAATCTTGTAGCTGTCACGGTACACGCCAACCAGCTTCTCGACTTCGGCTTCGCTGAACTGCGCCATTCGATCCGTCAGGTCGCCGATGCCGTATCCGTGAACTTCATAGCCGAAAACGCGCTGCGCTTCAACCTTGTCGCCTTCCGTGACGGCGACATTGCGCATGTTGTCGCCGAACCTGGCGACCTTCAGTTGCTGCGATTCGTGCCAGCCGATTGCGGCGCGCGCCCACGTGCCGATGGTCTTCAGCGTGTCCGGATCTTGCCAGAACCCCACCACAACCTTGCGAGCCAGCCGCAACCGCGCCGTGATGAATCCAAATTCACGATCACCGTGGGCTGCCTGGTTCAAATTCATGAAATCCATGTCAATCGTCGAGTAGGGCAGATCGCGATTGAACTGGGTATGAAGGTGCAAAATCGGCTTGCGCAACTGCACCAAGCCGTTGATCCACATCTTCGCAGGAGAAAATGTGTGCATCCACAACACGAGCCCGACGCAATTCTTGTCAGCGTTGGCTTCCTGGCACAGAGCGGTAATCTTCTCCGCACTGACCATGACCGGCTTGGCAACGACTCTTGTAGGGATTCCAGGATCGCCATCAAAGGCTGCTGCGATCGAATGCGCGTGCTCTGCAACCGTCGCCAATGGCCCCGGTCCATACAGATGCTGACTACCCGTTACGAACCACACTTCACGGGAACTCTTATCCATTGTTATGTTCTCCTCTGATTGCGTTCCTCTGCCAACTCGACAAACTCTTGAAATCTGCCGCCTGTGTCTCAGATTGCTGAGATTGTGCAAAGCAGTCGAATCCGGCAAGTTTTTCTCTCAACAGGCCTAGGACCTCTGCGAAGAGGATCAGCGACGTCTCAGCCCCCATGGATGACCGCCTTAGATTGTCGCCTATCCGATGACCTTTTGCCATAGTGCAAGTAAACGATTGCTGGCCTGCACGATCATTGTAGGGCATCTTTGCCGAGCCCCGTCAATCCCTGCGAATCCGTGGAGTTGGGAGGCTGAGTGAGGAACGTACGGCGTGGGGTACATGCGGGCGTGGAAGTCGTTGATGAAGGCGCGCCCCCGCCCCCGGTGCCGAGACGCCGGACGCCCTTCTGGAAGATGCCGACGCGGAGCGCGTTGGAGAAGCAACGACGAAGGCCAGATTCGGTGGCGGTGAGGAAGGTATGGCTTAGCGGGTTACCCGACGGTGAGGACCAATTTGCCGAAGTGGGTGGCCTCTTCCAGGCGAGCGAGAACGGCGCGGGCCTGGGACCAGGGGAAGGTTTCGCCGATGGGACGCAACTCGGCGAGAACAATGGCCTTGTTCATGTCGATGAAATCCTGGCGCGAACCGACGTAGATGCCCTGGATGCGGACCTGCTTGTGGAGAATCAGGGGCAGCGGAAGGGGCTCGCTGGGGCCGGTGAGCACGCCGATTTGGGCGATGACGCCACCCATGCGAACGGCGCGCAAGGAGCGCGGCAGAGTGCCCTGGCCGCCCACTTCGACCACCAGGTCGACGCCCTCGCCGCCGGTTTCGCCCACTGCCCAGCGGTCCCAGTCGGGAGCCTCGCGGTAGTTGAGCCCTGCATCGAGGCCCATGGAAAAGGCGCGCTCCAGTTTGTCGTAGCTGCCGCTGACGCCGAGCACCCGCGCGCCCATGAGGCGAGCGAACTGGAGAGCAAAGATGGAGACGCCGCCGGTTCCCTGGATGAGGACGGTGGCGCCCGGCTTGAGGTTGCCGGCAGCCAGAGCGTTCCAGGCGGTGACAGCTGCGCACGGCAGTGTGGCGCCCTCCTCAAAGCTGAGGTGCTCGGGCAGGCGGACCAGGCCGGCCTCTTTGAGGACGACGAACTCCGCCAACATGCCGTCGATATCCCCGCCGAGAGCCCCTTTGATTTTGGCTGGGCTGGGCGGCCCATCGTGCCAGTTTTGCATGAAAATGCCGGCCACGCGGTCGCCGGCCTGCCAAAGGGTAACGCTGTCTCCTACGGCAACGACCTGCCCTGCGCCGTCCGAGCAGGGAATGCGGGGAAAGGCCAATTTGGGGTTGTAAAGCCCCTTGACCATCAGCAGATCGCGATAGTTGAAGGAAATTGCATGCACGCGAACGAGCACTTCACCAGGGCCTGGTTCGGGGGTCTGCCGCTCAGTAAACTCCAAAGAATCAACACCAAACGTCGAAACCTGCCAAGCGCGCATGAGCTCTTCTCCAATGGATCGGACGATACCATCTTCATTCCGCGGGACGCAACTGAGCGAATCCCCGTTAGAATGGAGATATGGCTCGTGGTTGGGAAAGTAAATCCGTGGAGGAGCAAATGGCAAATGCCTTGCAGCAACCGGAGGTCTACCCCGGCGGCAGCTCAGCGAAGGAAGAAGCAAAAAGAGTGGCGGAACAGGTCCGAACGAAAAAGGAGCGCCAGAAGCAGGCGCTGAATTTACAAAGGGAAAATATTCTCTCGCAAAGAACCTCGAACCCGTCGCGCCGCGCCGCACTGGAAGCCGCCCTGGCCCAGATCGAGGGAGAGATCCAGACACTCGGCTAAACATTTGGTCACTTTTTGGCTTTATTTGGACTGCAGCTCGCCGATGCTGCGGTCGACTCGAGCGAACCGATCTCGAAACGGCCGTTCCTGGAAGCGCTGCCTATTGGGCGCGCGCTTTTCCAGGGTGCGGAATAAGCGCGTCCCAATAGGAATGTTCAGTTGCGCGGTTACGACTCCCTGTGGAAGAGGAGTGAGTTCGCCTGTTGCACGGGGGTGAGCGTAACCCGGGCGATGTTGACATGCGCGGGCCGGCCGGAAACCCATACGATCACCTCTGCTATATCTTCAGGGGTGAGTGGTTTGACGCCCTTATATACATTCGCGGCGCGATCCTGGTCGCCATGAAAGCGCACCAGGCTGAAATCGGTCTCGACCATGCCCGGGTCGACGCTGGTGACGCGAATCGGAGTGCCCAGCACATCCTGGCGAAGTCCGTCGTTGATGGATCGCTCGGCGGCCTTGGTGGCGCAGTACACGGCTCCGTTGGGGTACGTGAGTTCGCCCGCTGTGGAACCGAGATTGACCACGTGGCCGCGCCCGCGAACCACCATGCCGGGAACGACGGCGCGGGTGACGTAGAGCAAGCCCTTGACGTTGGTGTCGATCATCTCTTCCCAGTCTTCAATTTTGCCGGTGTAGAGCTTGTCGAGACCGCGGCTGAGACCGGCGTTGTTGACCAGAATGTCGATCTCCGCCCATTCCTGCGGCAACGTGTCCATGGCGTTCTGGACGGCACGGCGGTCGCGCACGTCCAAACCGATGGAATGGACGGCCGGTGCTCCGCGTTTGAGGGCTTCGGAGGCCACTTCGGCCAGTTTGCCGGCGCGGCGGGCGGCGAGCAGCAGGCGCGCTCCCTCGGCCGCAAAGGCCAGCGCTGTGGCCGCGCCAATTCCGGACGAGGCCCCGGTGATGAAAACGATCTTTCCATTAAGACTCATGCTTCTATCCTAACCAACGGCCGAGCGGAGGGCTTGACGGCGACGCGCAGGTTCGCCTGGATGCCGGAGCAGGCTTATTCAGTTGCCTTGCCCCGCTTCTGGGCCATGCGGTATTGGCCCACTGCCCAATCCTCCCCGCCAAGGCCGGTTTGGCGCGCCTGGCAAAAGACTTCGGCGAGATTGTCGGCCAGGCTGAGACGGGTGTGGCGGCTGGCCGCGGCGTCACGCAAGAGGGCCAGGTCCTTGGCGCCCAGTTCGATGGTGGCCCCGGGCTGCGGGGGCGGGTTGAGCATGACTCCGCCATAGGCCTGATAAAACGGCGACTGAAACAGTGCGCTATTAACGGTCTCAAGAAAGGTGGCCGGCGCAATTCCCTGCCCTTCCGCGTAGACAAAGGCCTCGCCCAGCGAATGAATCATGGCGCTGATGAGGAAGTTCCCACCTAGTTTAAGGGCGTGGGCCTGGCGCGGCTCACGGCCGACGACGGAGATTCCCCGCGAAAGCGGTCCAAGCAAGGGGCGGGCCCGCGCGACTGCCTCGTCCGCTCCGGCAACGACAATCCACAAGCGGCCTTCTTCGGCCACATTGGGCCGGCCGAAGACGGGAGCAGCCACAAAGAGCTGGCCGCGGCGGGCGTGCTCGGCAGTGAGGCGCTCCGAGAGCGCAACACTGATGGTGGAGAGCGAGACATGCAGCGCGCCCGGCGGCAGCGCGTCCAGAACGCCCCCGCTACCGAAGAGGACTTCTTCGTTGGCAGCATCATCGAACAGCATGGACAGAACCGCTTCAGCCGAACGCGCCGCATCGGCAGGTGTGGCGGCCACTTTTGCGCCCTGCGCGGCCAAAGCCTGAGCACGTTCGGGGGTGCGATTCCAGACCGTGACATCGTGCCCCGCGGCCAACAAGCGCCGCGCCAAGGGTGCGCCCATTTTGCCCAAGCCTAGAAATGAGATCTTCATCTTGTATGCTCCTCCCTTAAAAATCTAACGCAGTGTGGAGAACCCCGGATCACGGCTGCGTGCCGACACACGCGCAATTGCGCGAACGGTGTAGGAAGATTCAATGCGATCGCACCACCACTCTTCGTTGAGGACGATCGGCGCGCCCCTCCAGGGTGCAACTCTTCGCTCGTTCGCATTCCCAGCATTCCGCGATGCTCGATGCTGGGCTATTTTCGGTTGCTCCCTCCGGGAGCAGATTTGCCGTCATGCTGGTCCGCCTTGCGGGGCGACGGGCCAGGCGGATTGTCGGTCTACGGGGGACGGACGCGCGCGGGCTAGTGACGACGAGCGAGTCCCCTGGTCACTGATGCGAGGCGGTGCGCATCAAATCACCCAGATCGTGCACGTCAGAGGAACTGGAGTCGGACATAATCACGTAGCGCAGGCCGGCCTCGCTCCAGGCTTCGACGCTGAAACCCTTCTGCCGGGATGTAGTCACGCCGGTTGCGGGCGGAGTGGACCCCGGATTCTCCTGCAGGACGAAGACCGAGAACTGATGTTTGCGCTCGTCATAGAGCAGTTGTGCGCCGGGGGCATGGCCAAAATAGATCAGTCGTCCGCCCAACAGCTTGAAGGACGAGTTCCCTGGCTCAGGCAGATTGAAGGCGAAGGGGAGCTTGCCCTGGAACCACGGCTTGACCGTGTGTCGGTCGCTCGAAAGCACGTCGACTGGGTTGGCGCTGGCGGTGGTGGCCACATGCAGGTCAAGCAACTCGGCCAGGGCTTGGTCGCGCGCCGAGTGGCGCATCCACGCGGAGATGGAGACGAGCACGATCAGCAGCGCGACGACAGCGCTGGCCACAGCCTGCACCCAGCGGAGCTTCCAGAGCGGCTTGCGGTCCAGATTGCCGTCCTCGGATACGCCCTTTTTCAACAACGCAAAAAACTCCGGACGCAGGCGGAATTCGGGCGACGGACCATAACGGCCGGCAGCTGCGGCGCGGGTGAGGCGTTTGAGTTGCAGGCGGGCGAGAGTCGCAGCGGTACAGGGAGGGCAGGTACGCAGGTGGTCTTCGATTGCGGCGATCTCTTCCGCAGTGCAGCTTTCGTCCACGTAGACGTCGAGCCATTCCCGCCACAGGTCGCAGCTCATTGGGCAGCCCCCTCATTGCTTGCGGCCAGCAACTTCCGCATGGCTCTGCGTGCACGGGAAACGCGCGACATGACGGTTCCGATGGGAATGCCGAGCGCCAGGCCTATCTCGTGGTAACTCATCTCTTCCATGTCGCAGAGCAAAATGACTTCGCGATGGGCCACCGGCAGTTGCTCCAACACCTGCTGAATCTTCTGCCGCTCAAGGTGCGCAAGCAGGAGCGACTCGGGAGTTTCAGCCGTCCTTGGAGTCACTTCGGGGGCAGGCGCGCCTTCGTCGCCGGCATCGAGAGAGATGAATGTCGAGGCTTTGAGCCCTGCCTGCGAGGTCATGAACGTATTGCGCAAAATCCGGTATATCCAGGCGCGAAAGTTGCTTCCCTGCTCAAAGGAAGAAAACCCCTTGAGTGCCTTCATATAAGTCTCCTGCACCAGGTCTTCGGCGGCGGCCTGGTCCTGCGCCAGCCAGAAGGCGAAGTTATAGAGGCTTGCGAAGAGGGGCATTGCAAGCTGCTCAAACGATCCGGTGGCAGAAGAGTAATCGGGCACGGCATCGTCAGTGTACACGAGGCAGAGTTAGTACAGTTATCTGAAACAAGCGAAAATGGCATGGATGGAGCTTCCGAGATACTACCGGGTCTTGGACCGCGACCGCGTCCTGCCTCAGTCGGCAGCCGTCGCTCCCAAATCCAACCCGCTCGCTGGCTTCACCCGTTGCTGAGCAGAGTTTTCCGATCTGCGCGCCAGCACCGCGTCGAGCGACCACTTGCCGGGACCATTGACGAGCAGGAACAGGGTGGTGATAATCTGCGCATAGTCGGAGCGGATTTCGTGCAGCACAGCCCACATACCCACCCTGGGCGGCGCTGGCGGCAGTGGCAGCGGCGATGTTCCCAGAAAGAGCGCAATCTTGGTGGTGAGGATGGCGACGATCATCTCGGCGACAAAGGGAATGGCGATGAGCCGCGTGGCAAGGCCGGAGATCAAAAGCAGGCCGCCAACAATTTCAAGGCCGCCGATAAAGGTTGCGGTGAAGTGGGGAAAAGGAATTCCCAGCTTGGTAAAGCGGCCAACGCCCTGGTTGGTATAGACGAATTTGAGCAGGCCCTCCCAGAAGAAAACGCCTCCGGCCATCAGTCGCAGGAACAGGGTAGACCCGGGGCCGTTGGTCGGGGGATGGGTCAGCCAAAGGAATATTTTGTTCATCGATTGCTCCTTTGACCGGAGGGAACCGGTCACTGCATAGAACTGGAGCAAGCGGAAATTATTCCGTGGAACGGGAACTTTTTCGCAGGAGCCGAGCGCGGAAGCGGGGTCGAGCTTAGAGCGGCGCCACCAACTGGTGGGCGATGGCGAACAGAGCCAGTTCCAGGCGCGTCGAGACGCCGGTTTTGTCGAAGATGTTCGACAGGTGGCGCTTGACGGTTTCTTCGCTGAGGGTGAATTGTTTGGCGATGTCGCGGTTGCTGCAGCCCTCGACGATGGCGCCCACGACTTCCAACTCGCGCGGGGTGAGACCGTAGGTCTTGTGCAGTGGCACGGCGGCCTGCTGCATAAGGTCGTGGAGCGCGGAAACGAGGTTGCCGACGCGCTTGCCGCCGATCCAGTAGTCGCCCGAGGCAACCGTGCGGATGGCGGTTTGCAAATGGCCGAGCAGCGCATCCTTGAGCACGATGCCGCGGGCGCCGATTTGC
>Ga0255352_1000060_pt1 | contig 56513 bp, 46 predicted proteins | sample HBST0metaG_FD_189939 | JGI IMG/M metagenome (GOLD analysis project Ga0255352, IMG submission 189939) | Peat soil microbial communities from Stordalen Mire, Sweden - H.B.S.T0 | ecosystem: Environmental > Terrestrial > Soil > Wetlands > Peat | place: Sweden: Norrbotten County, Stordalen Mire...
CATTCCCACGGCTGCCGTCGGCCTGATCACCGGCATCGACCAGGCGGAGGCGATTTTGGCCAAGGGCGATGCCGATCTGGTCTTTCTGGGCCGCGAACTGCTGCGCGACCCGTATTGGCCTCTACACGCGGCAGCGGAACTGGGCGAACCGGCCAGTTGGCCGGAGCAGTATCTGCGCGCGGCGCCGCACCATTCCCCGGCCCGCACGCCCCTCACCCGGCCTGAAAGCGAGTGAACCGCGGCCAGCCCGGACCCGCTTCCTCGCGGACCGGGCTGCGCTCTGCAGGTTTCCCATGAAAAGATAAGCCGATTCGGAGATTTTGCTCCACAAAAGGTGCAAACGGTGGCCTATACTGCGATTAGAGAAGGGTTTCCGCCACGGGTGCGGCACCCTCGTTGACCTCGCCATGGCCATGCAACTCCCGCAAAAACGCGCCGCCGACTCGCCCGCGATCCCCGATCGCCTCTACTTCAAGATTGGCGATGTAGCCCGAATCTGCGCCGTAGAAACCTATGTGCTGCGTTTTTGGGAGACACAGTTTCCGCAGCTTAAGCCCGGCAAGAGCGGAACCGGCCAGCGGCTTTACCGCCGTCGCGACGTGGAACTGGCCCTGAAAATAAAGAACCTAGTGCATACCGAGGGCTATACGATCTCCGGTGCCCGCCAAGTCCTGGAACAGGGACAGCGCCGTCCCGATCCCAAACCTGCCCCTGCGCCGAAGTTACCGCTGCTGCAATCGGTAGCCAGCCCCCGTGAGGAGGGCATCGCCTCGGCAGTCGCCCAAGCCCGCAGCGAACTGCGCAAGATTGCCGGGCTACTGGCTTCGCCCGATCCCAATCCGCCTCGCCGCCGGGCTCGCCTGGCAACCATGCCTCCGGCCCCGGACTCGTTGTTCCCCTCTTAGTGTTTTGTTTCCGGCTTAGTGCTTTGACTCCGCCTGAGCACTACAGTTCATTGACTCCGTCTTAGTACTACAGTCGTAGGTCGCAAATTCCGGAGGGAGCTTGGAGCTTCAGCCCCAGGAACAGCGAGATTTTTGGCGGGGCCTTTACATGCTGCGGGAAAAACTCGAATAGCGCCTCAGAAAGTGTCAGGGCACGACTTCAGTCGTGCCATAAGCGCCGTAGAATGAGCGCGGCCTTCAGGCCCTGCGTCGCACCTTTGTGGCTTTTCGCTGTTCATTCAGGGTTTCTCCGCAGCCTGCTCAGGCCCGGGCTTTTGCCGCGACTCTTCTGCCGGAAGCATTGCGTTATTGATCCAGCCTCAGATAGAAGCACCGTGCCCCTCCATTGCGCAGGTTTTATCGCGAAATGGGTGGGAAGGCGCAGCACTCTTCCCGTGCCGGATCAATCGGCCCGCGCTCAGCCTCTGGCGCAATCCGATCGTCGCAAGGCAGAACATGAAAAATGTCCAGCTTCGGTTCGTTGTCGCGTGAGGCGAGGGACGGCGAATCTTGCGGGAGTGACACGACCTCACCGGAGTTACAACGCCATAGGCCGCCCCAGTTTGCATGTGAGCGGCGAATAGATGAGTTTCTGATTTAAATGGTCGGGACGGGGAGATTTGAACTCCCGACCCCTCGCACCCCAAGCGTAAGCGCTGTTTTTTCCGGGATTTACCGCTCATTACCTTGGGGTGCGTCTCATTCAGTGCTTGCAGTTATTTAGCAAAGAATTGCTGGAATAGGCTTTCCCTCTGGTTACCCCCACTGTCTATCAAGGGTCCCCACAAAAGTCCCCACAGTCCCCACGGCGTTTTTCCGCTTAATCTCTGCGGAGTTTTCGCACCAGCCCACTGTGCGCAGACCGTCTCCGATGGATGTAAATCGGTCTGAGGCCGCCCCCCCATCACTACGTCCGAGACGATAGCGGTGGAGCAATTGTCGTCCAGCACCTAGAAGTACCCCGCCGCGAAGGATTTCGATGCCATCGCTGGCACCCTGCCTTCCAACGCCCGAAGCGACGGCGGGCGTATTGCATCAAAGGCGGCGGAAGATGGGAGGGTGGTCGTCACCAACCGCGCTGAACCTGCGCCGAATCCCGCAGGCCGGGAGGCCTCCAATGTGTCCGTTACGATGGATGTAAATCGGATTGAATCCGCCCCCCCATCACTACGTCCGAAGCGATAACGAGACTGAACCCATTGTAATCCGGAATCCGCTGCGGAAAAGCGAAAAGCGGCCAATCGTCAATATCCATGCGTCTCTCAGAAAATGCATTGTCGCTGGAGACGTACTGGAGACACAAACTATCCTCGGGCCGACAATCATCCGCCAAGCTCTGCATTCCCAAGCAACCGGACGAGAATGCTCAAGTTCGGCGAAGCAAATGCCCGGTAAGCGCGCGAGCCAAGCCCGGCGCTGGAGCGGGTTGCTTGCCGGTGGGAATGCCCCGGCCTCTGGTGGCTCCCAGGGCAGGCCTCCCCACAGATCGGCGCGGCCAGTTCTCCCGGCGCGGCGCTGGCGGCGGTAGAATTGCCGGGACATGGCATGGCGATTTCGTAAGAGCATCAAACTTGGGCCAATTAGGGCGTGTTAACACTATCTGAGGGCTTCTACGATCAGAACGAAATTGATAAAGGCGAGGAAGATTACATCGAGTTTCTCGAACCTGGAGAAAATGCGGCGGAAGCCTTTCAGTCTGCGGAAAAGCCGTTCTACTTCGTTGCGCTTCTTGTAAAGTTCGCGGTCGTATTCCCATGGATCGAGCCGGTTGGATTTGGGCGGAACCACTGGAATCATGCCCAGATCAAGCACCAATTGCCGCGTTTCGTTGCCCTCGTAGGCTTTATCCATCAGCATAGGAAGCCCTTCCGGCATTGGTCCAAGGTCTTCCAACAGCGATCGGCCCTCCGGCGCATCATGCGCGTTGCCCGGCGACAGAGCGAAGACTACAGCCGTTCGAGCATCCGCGGCAACCATATGAATCTTGGTGTTCCATCCGCCGCGGGATTTGCCGATGGCCTGAGGTCCGTTTTTTTTAATGCGCCTGTACCATCGGGATGGACCTTGATCGAGGTTGAGTCGAGGGAGAAGGCTTCAATCTTGATGCGCACGATCTGCTCGGTCTGCAACTTCTCGAAGACGCGATCCAGAACCCCGTTCTTGGCCCAGCGATTCATGCGCGTATAAATGCTATGCCAGTTGCCAAATCGAGACGGAAGACCGCGCCATTTACAGCCTTGCTCGGCAACATACAGAATTGCGTTGAGCACTTGGAGGTTCTGCAACTTCACATTCCCACGCTGAATCGGTAGGCTATCCGCAATCCTTTTGTACTGATCTGCCGTGATCTCCATTAACTCCGATTATATCAAAGTTAGTGTTAACACGCCCTAGATTGAACCTGTCCAAGTCCGGCATCGGGACTTCCATCGGCGTGCATGGCTTCCGTGTGGGCCAGGATGCGAAGGGCAGATCGTACACGGCTGCTTCCATCCCTTGCACGGGCCTCTATAGCCGGACATATTCCAGCCAGAGGAAGGCAGCGGGCGAGAATGCGGCGGGGCTGCCCAGCGCACCCCAAGGGAAAGCGAACGGCAAGCGGATTTCCGTTGGTGCGTTGATTCTGGCGTTCATGGCGGGTGGGCTGGCGGTCTCTGTGCTGATGCCCCGCACCACCGTTCCCACGCCTGTGACCCCACCAGCGGCGGTGAGTGCCTCTGTAGCGCCAGCGCAGCCTATCCCTCCGAAGCGGCGGCGGCGCGCTCATAAGCCAAAGCCAACCAACTCAACCCTGCTGCGGGACACGGCGCAACCAGGTCAAATCCCTTAGCCTTCAATCCACCAGAACGGGTACCCATCAGTGAAGTCTTTTCTTGGCATTTTTCTTCTTTTCCTGTCAGCTCTCCCGGCAATCTCACAACACACAACCACCAGGGCTGAAGCAATACACCACTACTGCCACGCTCCCGAGGTCACGAGCGGGCCGGAGTTTGAACGCATGTCAACTATCCGCAACCGCCTCGCCCCCGTCTTGGCGCGCGTACCGAGCCAGAGGATTGATATGGCCGTTGTGGATAGCGCCGTGCTAAACGCATGGGCCAACAATCTCAATCCCCGCCTTGCGCTCATTTGTGTACCTACCGCCTTTGTTCGCTTCATGGGTGACAGTGAAGGCGAATTGGCTTTCATCTACGCCCATGAGACCGGCCATGCTCTTGACGATACCTGCAAGTCGGATACAGGCCGCGCACAAATCGCCTCCCAAACATTGAGCGGCGAATTAAGCAGCCTCCTCGGGGGATCGGGGCGGAGCGCTCTGGCGGAGCAGCGGGCTTGCGAGTCCCGCGCCGATGAAATCGGATTCCGTGTCTTCACCACCGCTGGTTACAACCCATTCGATGCAGCGGGAGGATTCGGTAGGCTGGAAATGCTCACAGGCGACATGTCAACCGGGATTGTTGGGAGACTTGCCGCTTTAGGAAGTGACCATCCTATGACGCCAGATAGAATTCGCCACATGCGCGCACTGTTGTTCCAGCGCATTCAGCGTTAGTCTTCACGTTACCTCACCACCTCAAGCCATCGCTCTATGAGCTGGTACGAAGCCAAATTTCGCCTGCGAAGCGGCGTAATTGTGGCATTCATTTTTATGGACTCCCAATTATGTGCGTTAGTCACGAGGTCACCGTAATAGCGAATGTCGTTTACCTTTCTAAAGTGTCGAAACCAAACGTGAATCTCTGGCGCGATTGTATGAATGTAGTTGTACGGACCGGCAACGCGCACCAAGGCAAATGGAAAATGATGTGTGAATAATAGAACCCTGTCGTCCACATCCATTTCGTGAGCAAACCCCCAATAGTTGCGTTGATTCGCGGGGAGGTCCTGTTTCTCGACGGTGGTCAAATCGTGAACATCTTCCACGAAGTCCAATCCAACGTAGCCAGCCGAGAGGCTCTCGACCGTGTGACGCACAGAGCCGCCAGGCTCGCTCGGGTGTAACTGCATTCGCCAGTATGTCATTGCCATTCTCCTCTTAATTCCGCCCGTTGCGCTTCACACTTTTAAAGCAAAGTCAGCTAGAACTTATCAACAAACAGAAGGCGGCGCTCCAGCAGTTCCGGATGGGTCAACGTCCCAGGCCAGCCATAGGTCGCAGACCCCGCCGCGAAGGATTTCGATGCCATCGCTGGCACCCTGCCTTCCAACGCCCGAAGCGACGGCGGGGTAACTGCATTTGAGGCGGCAGAAGGTGGAAATCTGGACGGCACCAACCGCGCTGAGCCTGCGCCGACTCCCGCAGGCCAGGCGGCCTCAAATGCGAAGCCGATCATAACACGAATACTGGCAGGCTTACTCGCCAGCGAACAGCACACGCTTCATAGCGTCGGCGTGGGCTCTGACTTTTTCCTTCGCCATGGCGCTGAGTTCGTTGCGGTCAAATCCGTAGTCGCGCAGACTTTCAAACGCACTCGTAAGCTGCTCTGCCAATCCCTTCTGCTCATCCAGTAGCTTCAGGCTGAGGCCGCATTCTTCAATTTCATTCATGCTGAAGATCAATGGAAGGCTGAGAATGTCGCGCGGGGTGGCATCCTCGGGAATATCGATGATGCGGCGGGCAATCGGTCTGGCTTTGATGTCCGGATGCGCGATACTCATCCCTTGAAGGCGGAATTTCCCTTCGCTTATGCGAATGCGAAAACTTTTCTCTTCATAGGTTCCGCTGATCTTCTTGACCTTGAACAGCACGCCGATTGGAATGCTGAAACTGCTTCGCTCCTGCGCTTCAATCGGGATTTCGATGCTTCTGCCCGTAACTACCACAGTGAGCGTGGAGCGGTCCGCAGTCATGTCCATCAGATCGGCGGAATCTGCCTTGCGCCCTTGCAAAACCTGCCGGAGAGCCGCTGATAAATCTCTCTTGCTGATTTGAAAGTCCATTGCTTGCTCCCATCTCTTACTTGGCGGCGCGTTCATGGTTCAAGGCTAGCAAGCGCTCCAGGAGTTCCGCATCGGTCAATGTTACCGGCCAGCCATAGGCCGCAAACACCGCCGCGTCTAACTTCCGATGCGCCTCTGCCAGCCAGCTAGGACGGGCGTTGTACAGATTCGTGAGGGTGCGTTTCTTCAACTCCTCTGCGCTGGCGTTCGGTGGATTGAGCCAGGCATCCCGCTTCGCTACCAGTTCGCGGGCGGCCTCTGCGATGGACTCCACCAGCGGTGAGTCTTGCGGCTCGTGGCCCGGCGGCCAGGGGAAGGGATAGGTTTCAAAGCATGAAGAGGCGTTGTAGGTCGGATCATTGCCGACTCCATGCCACGAGCATGTGGCCAAACTCCAAACTTCATGGATCTTTGAATGGAGTATCCCAAAGAAATAGTCGTCTTCCCGAGCAATTGCAAAGAGTCGGCTATCTGGCGTTACAGAAGAATTTACCCAAACAAAGGTTCTGTGCTTCGCAACGCGAGGGGTAACGATGAAACGTGCTAAGCCGGATAATTTTTCCCGCATCTCGGGGCGCGGTCTTGCGTGTATCCACCAAGGCTTGTCACCTAAGTCTCTGTTCGTCGCCTTGCGCTCCGGAAACACATACTTCCGGATATGTTCAAATGGCATCTCGTACAAAGCCGCCTCGCGCTCGGTCATCTTGACGCCGAAGTCAATGATGAACATGCCGCGCGGCCTACCGGTAATATCCAATCCATTAGCCCACGGGCGCACTACATCTGAGTTGGGCTTCCCGTTCGGGTTGAGGGGGGCTGCGAGCATTGCTCGTGCAACTTCCGGTCTGAGATCGAATGCGCCTACCTTCGTTGTACCCATGAAACATAAGGCGCGGTTCTCAGGGAGTCTTGAGGCTTCCGCAAGATTCAATTCGCTGGTGAGGTTCGCATTGATTTTGGAAGTTGGCGTACCGTCAAGGTGGCGTTGCGAATCAGATCCATTGTCGAAGCCAATGATGGAAACGCGTACAGCTGCGCCATCCAGAATCCAGGCTTTGTCACTCCAGGCCATGAAGATTCCGCCGCTCTCGGCAATGCGTTGTAGTACCTTGAGGTTCGCACCAGCGCGGATTGACTGGGTGGCAAGCAAGCCAACTCGCTCCGCTTTCCCAGCCTCCACCAGCGCCCGCGCCTTTTCAAACCAGTAAGTCACCAAATCGGCCTCTTGAGGCACGCGTCCAGCGTAGACATGGAAAATCTCATCCACGCTGCTATTGCCTAGCTCGGTGCGGAGTCTCTTTCCCCCAAGAAACGGCGGATTGCCGATGATGAAGTCCGCTTCCGGCCATGCGGGTTCTACCGGCTTGCCTTCCGCATCATGGGCAAGAATCGCATCCCGGTGTTGGATGTTATCGAGCTTGCGCAGAATCGGCTCGGTTGGCCATCCGATACCGTGGTCATTGAGCCATTGCAAATAGCCTATCCAGACGACTACGGAGGCCAGTTCGTGCGCGTAGACGTTTGTTTCCAGGCCGTAGAGCTGCGAGGGGTGAACCTGATGCGGCAAGACGGTGGGCAGGCCATGCTCTGCGCTGAACAAATAGACCTCTCGCCACAAGTCCAGCATCCGGCGCAAGGCCAGGTAAAGGAAGTTGCCGCTACCGCAGGCCGGGTCAAGGATGCGGACTTTGGAGAGTTCTTCTAGCCATTCGTATAGCGTCTCCTCCATCTTCGCGCGAAGTTGGTTGTAGTTCCTACCCTTTGGATTCTTGTTTGCAATCGCAGCAAACGCCAGGGCTTTAGCCTTGACCGCTTGCCAGCGGGCTTGCAATGGCTCTATGACCACCGGCTCCACAATGAGCAGAATGTCTTGCTTGCTGGTGTAGTGCGCTCCGAGTTGAGAACGCTTGCCAGGGTCCAGGCTGCGCTCAAACAGGGTTCCGAAGATGGCCGGTTCAATCGTTGACCAGTCCAGGGCAGAGGCGGCGCGGAGGGTGTTCATATCGGCGGAGGTCAGATCGAAGACTTCATCATCGCCAAAAAGGCCGCCGTTGAAATGGTGAATCTCATGCGCGCCAAAGATGTTTCCAGGGGAGGCCATGGCCGCGAATAGTTGGCGCAGCATACGGATAAAGACAGCGGGCTTGGTGCGCGTGCGCTCAATCATCTCCCGAAAAAGATGGTCCGGCAAAAGGCCGATGCTGTCGGCAAACAAACAGAACAACAGGCGCATGAGGAAGTGGGCCACGGCTTGCGGGTCCGCGTCGCCCTGCTCAATGCCCTGCTGTTCAAGACTTGCCGCGAGTTTCGCAAACTCCTGTGCTGCCGCTTCCGTAACGCGGGCGGCGGCGCGCTCCGGGCGCAGTTGCTCGGGATTGGTAAAGGCGTCTCTCAGCACTTCAAGCGGCGGAAGGGCGCAAGTGGCCGTGGGCGTGTTCGAGAGCAGGTCGTCCAGGGTGAAGCGGTAGACGTGGGGGCGGGTCCCGGTGAAGTTGGTATGGACCTCGAAAAAATTTTGATCGCAGACCACCAGCAACGGCGGATTTTCCAGGTCTTCCCGGTAATCGTTCAGTTGCAGATAGGCCGCTTTCAAATCCTTGTGCTTGCCCTTGTATTCCCACCCGAAATGCCCGCGCTTCCAAACATCGGCGAACCCCTTGCCGCCTTTGGTCAGGGATACGTGCTTCTCAAACGTGTAGGAGTCTCCGGTCTGATCGGCAGCGGCGGGGTCCGGCTGGTGGAGCACTTCACAGAGGCTAATGAAGTGGGATTGAGCGGCGGCGCGCTCGGTAAGCGTGCTGGCCTTCCAGCGGGTGACGAATTCAGCGAGCGAGAGCGACATGGAGGATTGACCTTTGGGCAAAGTTCAATTCTTACAGAGCGCAGCGGATTTGAGGAGTGTTTGGCGGGATGCTCCCCGCCCTCCAGACTATGGGGCCACCTTCTCCACGCGGCGCGCGTGCCGTTCCGCCTGCACCGTGGCAAACCTTAGCATTTCTTAGCAATCGGCGCATGAAAGGCGCACCTGAGCGCGCCAGAGGGCGGTTTGCGGCCTTGCGTGCTGTGCTCTGCGGCGGGATGGAAGCGCGGCGAATTTGCGGCTGATTTTCCGAAAAAAGTTCCATTTTGTGGACGTGTGAGCGTGTTTCCATAACGGTCTACAGACCCGATGCTCCAGGGATTTTACCCCCCTACCCCTCTCGCACCATCGATGCCTCTAACGGGATACCTCCTGCATTTATTCGCCCCGGCGCTGGTGCGTGAATAGCCAGCGCAGGGCTGGTTATGTCCCTTGCGCTGTTAAGGCATTCCCACGCGCGCCGCCGTCTGCGTGAGTCAGCGCGTACCAGAGAGCAGTTTCCGGCCGTCGCTGGAGATTTCTACCGCTCCCGGTCCCATACCCACTCGGCTCTTTCGCTGGCCTCATTGCTGCCTCCTTTGCCTTGCTTTTCTTCCGGTGAAGCCAGGTGTCTTGATTGCGTCCAAGACCTCTTGCTCCGATTCGCCTGTCTGGGTCATCTGATATTCGACGTGTTGCCAAAACCATTGCTCCACCTGTTCAAGGTGCGAGTTGGTTTCCTTGCTCTCTTTCATCGATTCGCCTCCCATCGGTCACACTCCCTCTCTGCAAGGGGGAATTCTCGTTGGTTGCCCGCCGCCCGCTCTAACTTCACCTCCACGGCATCACCGAACCATTCGTGAAGGCTTGCGTCCCAAATCCGCCGGTACTTATCCAACCCCCGTCGGGCCGCCGCCGCATCGGACGCGGACAGCAACAGCGTTATCTCATTGCCGCGCATGGACGCCGCCTTCACAGCAAGGCTGTTAAACCCAAACTGTTGCCATTCGTCGTAACCATTTGCAAGGTGAGGGTTCGAGGGCTTGCTTATATTCAGGAGGTGAGCGCGTATGTCGTCTATCACGCCGTTGAATCTATCCCTTGCCCACTTCAGAGGCACTGCCGGTTCTACTTCGTTGGGAAGGTCTTTCGGGCCTTGCTCCGCCTGTTCGTGGGAAGGGGTAGGGGATAGGACTTCTTCAATTCTTTTTTCTTCTTGTAATAGATGGGTCCCCGCTTGCGTTTCTCTGCTGCAACGCTGGCGTCCCACCAGAGAAACGCTGGCGTCTCTCTGAGAGACACGCAAAGAGGGATTTCCACAGTCCTGCAATTCGCCAATTGGTGTAATTGGTGACAATTTTCCTTGGCGTCTTTCCCGGAGCGCTTTCACCTCAGCCTTTAGGCGCTGAGTCACATTCGGAGGTAGTGAGAAGGAAAGTGTTACACGGTGGTACTCCGCGCCCAGACGAAGTGCCACTTCTCTTGAATCCAGGAGTTGGCATTCACTATCCTTGCTGCCCCCAAACCGGGTTAGCTTCACCAATCGCAGGTGCTCCAAGACTTCGAGCGAGCGTGACACCGTGGCGACACCTAGATTGGTCGCTTGGGCTAATTCCCGGACGTTGTGTCTGAGTTTGGGGTCAGAGAAGGACCTTCGCGCGAACAGCGAATAGAGCGTGTGGCAATCAGCCCCCATTATCGGCAAGAAGCAATCGGAGACCTCGTTGCCAATGCAACAGAACGGCGCTTTGACCTCGCCTCGAACTGGTATCTGCGTGGAATCTAGAGCTGCCAAGTTCATCCACGCCGCGCCGGAGTGGAGCCCTCTTCCATAAGGCGCGCAATCTCGCTCTGAGGGACGCGAACTGCGCGGCCTAGTCTGACAACCCCGATGCGCCGCTCGCCTATCCATTGCCAAACGGTCTTTTGAGACAGAGCGAGCATTTCGGCCGCTTCCGGCACTTTGAGCAACTTCGTCATCCGGTTCTCTTTCTTCCCTTCATTTGCTGTGACGCGCTATCACGATAACCGGGGTATGGTACCTTTCATAGCAGGTACTAAGGGGGTACAGACATGGGGGATGAGGAAAACAGGGCGAAGCAGGCCGCGGAGGCCGCAGCGCGGATTAAGAGGGCGATGGCAACATATCAAATTGAACCTGATGTTGGGTCGATTTCGGCGATGCCCATCTTGATCGAATACGAGGCCGAATGGTTGGAATACAGGCACTATATGCGCGGTGACGAGCATGTGTTTGACTGCACATTTCGAACGGGTGATGAGTATGACCTCCCTAGCTTCGTATTAGAGAAGACATCCTCATTCTTGAACGCTTCCGCGATACTGGATGATTTGCAGGACGCCAAAACGCCTTTGGAAGTGCTCGCCTTTTTGAACAAGACGGGACGATTCTCCCTGTTCGATTTCAGGATGACATGGAGTTACTTCAAGAGGTGGCAACGGTTTGCGTATCTCGTACAAGAGCATGATTTGCTTGCCGCCGTGGTGAAGAGCTGTTCATGGAGCGGCGAATGCGGGGAAGTTCTTAAATCCTTGAGTGGCGATTCTCCGAGCACATTCTTTGAAGGCACTGAGTTACAGCCGACCGCTGAAGGCGCGGAAGGCCTTGCGCGTTGGTTGCTAGACCCAAAGAATGCGGAACGCGCTCAGGAAGACCTCCGCGGCCTAGCCGAGGAACGCGCCAAACTCTGTTTGTGGTTTCGCCAGCCTCCAGATGATGCGTGCTCAATCGAATGGATTCCGAAGACGGAAGAAGACTGCGAGACCGTTGGCCCGCTAGTGGCCAACGGAGCATTGATCGAATTCTTGGTTCCACAGAAAGACATGCGGCCAGTTTTGTTCATAAGAGCAACGAACACCCTGGAAGCAATTGCAGCGGCAATCTATGCGGACCGCATTGAAGGCATTGAGTATCGGGCCTGCGAAGTCTGTTCTGACCTTTTCGAAGTTGGCACAAGGGGAGAGAAGAAGTATTGCAGCCGGGAGCGATGCAAGAACACAGCACATCAACGGCGGATGCGCGCAAGTCGTGCGAACGCGAGGACAAAAAAGGAAACCCAAGCAGAAGAGGAGGATAACAATGGGAGTCTTTAAGCGTGGGGAAACATGGTGGTACGAGTTTGTCTTTCATGGCCAGCGCATCCGCGAGTCTACGGGCAGCGATTCGAAGACTTTAGCAGTCAAAGCGGAGCGCCAGCGCAGACGGGAGCTAGAAGAATCCGCCAATGGCGTTCGTGCCGCGCGCCGTCCCATGCTCTTTCCTTTGGCATCGCGTGAGTGGATGGCTGCCAACATGGCGCGGTGGAGTAAGTCAAACATTGCCATTCAGGAATTCAACTTGAAGCATCTGTCTGCGCACTTCGGTTCGATGTTGCTTGCCGACATTACCGCTCAACACATTGGCAAATACCAGGGAATGCGCCAGAAAGAAAGGGCATCGAACCGGACGATCAACATGGAAGTTTCCACTCTACGCATGATGATGAAGGCGGCGCGGCTCTGGGGTGCAATCTCCCAAGATGTGCGGATGCTTCCGGAACGGCGGGACGTTGGCAGGGCGTTGACGCCCGATGAAGAGACGCGGCTGTTGGATGCTTGCCGCAAGAGTCCCCAGCCCAGCCTGTACACGGCAGTAGTTGTTTTCTGCAATACGGGTTTGAGGAATGCTGAATTGCGCCGCGCCCGGTGGTCTCAGGTTGACTTTATGAAAGCGGAGTTCGAGGTCGGCAAGGCAAAAACAGCGAGCAGCGAAGGCCGCATCATTCCGTTGAATCAGGCGGCGCTTGGAGCATTCAGCGAATGGCGGATTCACTGGCCCGGTGCGAAACCGGAAGACTACATTTTCCCCACTGAGAAACTCGTATTCAAGGGCGCGGGCGCACCAGAACACGGCATTATGACGGCTTACGATGTGGACCCCGGCAAGCCGTTGGGAGCATGGAAGCGGGCATGGAACACGGCAAAGAAACAGGCTGGGGTGGGCTGTCGCATCCACGATCTACGCCACCACTTCATTTCGGCGCTGGCGCAAACGCAGACCCCGGACGCCACCATTCAGGCAATCAGCGGCCACCTCAGCCGCAAGATGCTGGAGCACTACAGTCATGTCCGGTTGGAGGCAAAGCGGCGGGCGGTGGAAGCGTTGGATTCGATGCGATCAGTTCAGTAGGGGGTGGGGGACTTCAAAGCGGAATTTGAAGGAGGGTCCCCACAAAATCCCCCACAAAATGAAAAACGGAAGCGAGATCGCTTCCGTAAGCTGCTGATTTAAATGGTCGGGACGGGGAGATTTGAACTCCCGACCCCTCGCACCCCAAGCGAGTGCTCTACCAGGCTGAGCCACGTCCCGACACAATCGAGCCAGCTCAGGAGAGCCGGCTGTGAGGTCATGATCAGTTTACACCAGCAAGGCCTGGTATGCCGGCACCCTGCCTGACAATTGCATCGGCCCGGTGCCTGTTCGATGGCGGGCGACCGAAATCGCCGCATCAAGGTCGCCTGATCTGCGCCACGGCATCGTTTTGAGCCGGATCGACGTTGACCTGGGGAAGGCCCACGTCCACCCGGCCGCGGCCGTCCTACTGCGAGGGAGGCACGAACTCCTGCGGCAGGGCCGAGCCGGTGCCGAAGAAGAACTCTTCCATCTGCTCCACCAGAAACTGCTGCGCCTGCGGAGTCCAGGGCTGGAGACGATATTCGTTCAGCAGCATCTTCTGCCGGTCGACCCACTCGGCCCAGGCCGCTTTCGAGACATTTTTGTAGATCTTCTGACCGAACTCCGAGTCGAATGGGGGCTCATCGAGGCCCTCCATCTCCTTCTTGTTGCGCGTGCAAAATACCGTGTGTGCCATCGTGTATGCTCCCGGTCTTATTGTATTGGATGAAGACGCTCCTCCATGCCTGTCCAGCCACCCGGACACGCTCTCCTGGCCACTTGCCTTCCGCCGGCCGCGCCGTCGCCATGTTAGAGTGAAATCCCACGGAGGACAGGCACGATGGCGGCTGGAATTCAGCTTCCCGGCAACGGCGAAACCATTGACTTGCAGCAGCAGGTGGCGCGGTTGCAGGCGCTGCTGGAGGCTTCGCGGCAGGTCCACTCCACCATTCGCGAAGAAGAGGTTCTGGAGCAGGTGCTGCGCATCGTGGTGCGCGAACTGGAAATGGCTGGAGCGGCTTTTTCCGGCACCGGGCTCGCGTATGGGGATTTCCCCGCCGACGAAAACGGCGCACTGGACCATTCCGCAGCTTCCCTGCCCAGTTATCCCCTCGAAGACCGCACGGGCCGGCGCATGGCCGAGCTGATGGTGGCGCCGCCGGACGGTCGCGAACTAACACTTTATGAGGCCGACTTTATCGAGGGTCTCGCGCTCCAGGCCGCGGTGGCTCTTGAAAACGCGCGCAATCACAAGCGCAACATCGAGTTTGCCCGCGTGCAGCAGGATCTGGATGCCGCCCGCGAGATTCAGCGTTCGCTGCTGCCGCAAAGGCTGCCCGCCATTCCCGGCTACTCGCTGGCCTTCCGTTCCGACACCTGTTACGAGGTGGGAGGCGACTATCTGGACATTGTGGACCAGCCGGACGGAAGCCTGTTGATTGCCGTGGCCGACGTGGCCGGGAAGGGCCTGGCCTCGGCCATCATGGCCACCAGCTTCCGCTCGGCCTTTCGCGCCATGGCGGCCAGCGGTCCGCCGCTCGACGAGCTGGCCACGCGCATGAACCAGTACCACTGGGCGGAGGGCGAAGAGGCGCGCCGCCGCTATGTCACCGCCATCTTCCTGCGGCTGCACCCGGATGCGGGCCAGATCGAAGTGGTGAATGCAGGGCACAATCCCGGCTTCCTGCTGCAGCCGGGCGCTGCGCCGCGGTTGTTTAACGCTGCGGGCACGCCCCTGGGCCTTTTGCCGGGCATGCGCTACTCCTCCGAGCGCCACGGATTCACGCCCGGGACGCGGCTCCTCTTTTATACCGATGGACTGACTGAGGTCTTCAAGGGGGAGGAAGAGTTTGGTGCGGATCGGCTTCTGGACGAATTTTCGAAATGTTCGGACGAGAAAGCCGATGTTATTCTCGATGCATTGTGGACGGCCATCGCTGACTTCTCTGAAGGCGGTCCGCAGGGAGACGACATGACCGCACTGGCGTTGTGCCGCGGAACCGCCTTGACCGAGATGCCGGCATGAGCGCGCCCCAACCCACCACCGTAGAAGTTCGCCTGCCCTCGCGGCTGGGCTATGAAAAGGTGGCCATGAGCACCGCGTCGGCGGTGGCCAAGCTGATGGGCTTCCGTGAAGATCGCGTGGAAGACCTGAAGACGGCCGTCGCCGAGGCCTGTATCAACGCCATCGAGCACGGCAACCGTCTGAATGAGAAGCTGAGTGTGGGCGTGGTGCTGTCGGTCGATGCGGACTCCCTGGAAGTGAAGGTGATCGACGACGGCAAGGGCATGAAAGGCCGCCCCGCCAAGCCGGACATCGATCGCAAGATGCACGGGGATGAAGACCCGCGCGGCATGGGCATGTTTCTCATCCAGGCGCTGGTGGACGAGGCCGAGTGGGTGGCCGGATCGAACGGCATGAGCAGTTATGTCCGGCTCGTCATCCGGTTGGATAAAGAAGCCGCATAACCCCAAAAGAAATATGGAGAGAATCGACTAGTGCAGAGCGAAACCAAATCGCGTGTTGACCAGATTACATCGCCATCCGGACGCCCGGTCGTCGTCCTGCGCTTCGAGGGCGATATCGCCAGCACCTCAAAAGAGGCCGTCCTGGGCACATTCCAGTCGCTTCCCAAAGACGCAGCCAAGCTGGTTCTGCTGGACTTTACCAAGGTGGACTACATCAACTCGAGCGGCATCGCCCTGGTGATCCAACTGCTGATTGAAGCCTCGAACGCTGCCCAGCAGGTGTCGGCCTTCGGCCTTTCGGCGCACTTTACCAAGGTCTTCACCATGGTGGGCATCACCAAGTACGCCGGCCTGTTCCCCAGCCAGGCGGAGGCGCTGGCGGCGCTGTAGACAACCGGCGAGAACAAGAATAGACATTTCTCACCTGCTCCCAAAAAACGTAGCGCTCGAGTCCAGAGTAGCGCCGGTCACCAGACCGGCTGTACTGAGGGCGTCCCGGCCCTCAGAGATTTCGCGAGACTCCAAAATTTCGCGTCGTTGCACTCCCGGTGAGAAATGCCAGGGTTGGATATCCCACCTTAGGCGCAAACGCTTCAGGCGCGCCGAAGGTGGGGCGTCTGGCATCCCCGCCCCGCGCGCGTAAAATGGCCGGTATGAACCTCGAATCGATTCAGGCGGCAATCCGCGAAGCCGGCTCGGACGGCTGGCTTTTCTACGACCATCATCACCGCGATCCCATTGCCGGGCGCATCCTGGGCCTGGACGAAAAGGCGCACGTCACCCGCCGCTGGTACTACTTTGTGCCCGCCGCCGGCGAACCGCGCAAGCTGGTGCATCGCATCGAGCAGGGCCGCCTGGACGTGCTGCCAGGCACAAAGGCGCAGTACTCGAGCTGGCAGGAACTGAATGCCGGGCTGGAGACAATGCTCGCCGGCGCACACACCGTGGCCATGCAGTACTCGCCCAACAACGCCATCATGTATGTGTCGATGGTGGACGCGGGCACGGTCGAATTCCTGCGCAGCCTGGGCAAGCAGATTGTCAGCTCCGCCGACATGGTCAGCCAGTTTGAGGCGGTGTTGAGCGAGGAGCAAGTTGCCACGCACGCGGTTGCGCAGCGAGCCATCGACGCCATTCTGGCCGAGGGCTGGAAGGAGATCGGCCGCCGTCTGCGTCCGGCTTCCGGCGGCAAGGGCAGCCTGACGGAGTTCGAGCATGTGCAATGGCTCGGCGAGGCCATGCGCCGCGAAGGGCTGATCTGGGAGAACGGCCCGGACGTCAGCGTCAACGCCAACACCTCCGACTCGCACTATGAGGCCACCGCCGAGCACTGCGCCGCGATCAAGGAAGGCGATTTTCTGCTCATCGACATCTGGGCGCGGCCCAACAAACCAGCCAGCATTTTTTACGACATCACCTGGACGGGCGTAGTGGGGCGCGAGCCGACCACACGGGAGCAACTGGTCTTCAACACCGTCATCAACGCCCGCGACGCCGCCATCGCCACTGTCGAGCGAGCCTTCGCGGAGGGCCGCGTGATTCGCGGCTTTGAGGCCGACGACGCGGCGCGCGCGGTGATTCAATCCGCCGGATTCGGCGAGTACTTCACCCATCGCACCGGCCACAACATCGCCCAGGAGTTGCACGGCTCCGGCGCCCATCTGGACAACCTTGAAACCCACGACGAGCGCCGCCTGCTGCCCAACACCTGCTTCTCCGTCGAGCCGGGCATTTACCTGCCGGAGTTTGGCGTGCGCAGCGAAATCGACATGTTGACCGCCCCCGGCAAAGCGTGGGTCACAGGAAAACTTCAGCGCGAGCTGGTGAGGATCTAAAGAACAGGGGTTAGGGATTAGGTGGTAGGGGTTAGGCGTCGGCTGCCCATATCGGGAGTTTGCTTCCGCACATATTGAAAGCCGCCAGGGAAGCGTATGCCGCCCGAAGCGGTTCCCTAATCCCTCACCCCTAATCCCTACCCCCTGCCTTCTGCGGTATAGTCAAAAAGGAATGGCAACTCCTGATAGCAAGATCGCCGCGACCGGACAAGGGTCGCAATCCGGGTCGCAGACGGGCTTCGTTTATCTCCCTCTGCTGGCTGGCTGGCTGGTACCCGGCGCAGGGCATTTTCTGCTGCGCAAGTGGGGCCGCGGGGCGCTTCTGTCCGCCTCGATCCTGGGCATGTTTGTGCTGGGACTGGCGATGCAGGGCAAGGTCTACTCCAACGCACACGACATCCTCGACATTCTGGGACTCGCCGGCGACCTGGGCAGCGGGCTGCTTTACATCGTGAGCCGCGTGCTCGGCCTGGGCGCAGACCAGGTGCAGGTGACCACCGCCGACTACGGCACGCGCTTTATCGTGGTGGCTGGCCTGTTGAACGTGATTGCCGCCGTAGACGCGCATAATCTCCGCACCGGGAGGAAGGCGTGACCCACTTTACCGCGGTTCTGCTCTTCGCTCTCTTCGCCTCCATCGTTTTCGGCATCACCCAGCGCGAAACGCCCCGGCGCATGATCCGCTACGGCATTTACTGTTTTGTGCTCTTCTCTGGAGCCGCCGTCGCGCTCAGTTGGCTCATGTTCCTGATCGCGCGCTAGGCAACCCGTCTCCAGAGTACAGATCGTAAATGCGCTGTCATCCTTGGAGCTCTGGATATTCTGGAAGCCGGAGCCGATGAATGCTTCGGCAAGATCCCAATCCCATAGCTGAAAAAATCTCTGAAGCAGTATTGGGCAAGGAACTTAGGCGCAATTCCTCATAAAGGCACGCGAATAGGAAGTATAGGTCCCGCAAAATCCGGCGAGATCGGATTTGCGCGGGACATTGTGGCAACGCTGAGGAGGCACGGTGTTCTTCCGCAATCCGCAACTTGTGAGAAATCTGCTGGTAGCGAAGGGATGAGAAGGGCAACTGTCTTTTGGAGGAGGCACCTTTCGAAAAAAGGCGCCTCCCGCGACCAGGCATTCTTTATCGATCCGGCCCTTAAAGAGCGTTGTGCCTTCCCATCCATTTCGCGATAAAGCCTGCGAAATGGATGGGGGCCTGTCAAACCTTCGGTTGCTTCCAGACTGGCTTTCGGATTGGCCGTTAGAATAGGCTTGGTAATGATAAGCAGAAGAAGATGATGTCGAGGTGAAGCATGAAGCTGGAGAGCGCGGCAGCACATATTTCCGACGAGAAAGAACAAACCGGATCGGCGACATCTGCGTTGGGCACTGAGCCACACCTGGACGGATTGATGGGCGAGGAGCGGCGGACTCAAATTCTCCAGATCGTCCGCAGCACCGGGCGAGTTCGCGTCAATGAACTTGCCGGCCTTTTCGATACTTCTGCCGTTACGATTCGCAACGATCTGAATGCGCTTCACGAGCGTGGGCTGGTATTTCGCTCGCATGGCGGCGCCGTCCTGCCGGATACGATCCTGCGCGAATCGCCGGTGCACGAACGGCTGAAGGCGCACGCCGAGGAAAAGCGCCGCATCGGCGCCATGGCGGCCACGCTCATCAACGACGGCGAAACCATCATTCTTGACTCGGGCACGACCACGCTGGAAATTGCGCGTCAAATCAAGAAAAAGCAGAGCGTGCAGGTGATCACCAACGGCGTCAACATCGCCGCCGAGCTGCTCGACGCGCGCGATATCCAGTTGTTCATCGTCGGCGGAACCGTGCGTGGCGAGTCGGCTTCCATAAGCGGACGATTTACCGAGGAGATGTTTGCGCAGTTCTCCGCCGACAAGATGTTCCTGAGCGGCGCAGGATGCGATCTTGATTTCGGCGTAAGCGGCGCCAATCTGGAAGAAACCATGGTCAACCAGGCCATGCTGCGCATCTCGCGCGAGATCATTCTGGTGGCGGACGCGAGCAAATTCTCCAAGCGCAGCATGGCGCGCATCACGCACTTTTCCGAGATCGATACCGTCATCAGCGACACCAGTCTAGGCGCCGATATCCAGGAAAAACTGCGCTCCCTGGGCTGCAACCTGATTCTTGTCTAACTGGGGCGTGAAGCGCTCAGGCCGGATCCTCAGGAATGTCGAAGGTCACCAGATCCGCACGAAATCCGCGTGTGCGAATGGCTCCATACGTGATGCCGGCAGCCATCCACACAACCCCGAGCACCAGGGCTGTGCGGCTGAGATGAATCCATATAAATGCGCAGATAAGGAACCCCAGGGCGGGGACGATGAAGCCGCCCAGGCTCTTGTTTTTCCCACTGCGGCCGTGGTGTATCAACGCGGCAACATTGACGCCCATGAATGCAATAAACGCTCCGAAGTTGAGCGCTTCCGCCCCAATTTCATAGGCGCCGCCGCCAAGCCGATTTGCGAAGTATTCGAGGATCGCCGCACCGGCAAGGGCGAAGACTCCAACCAGCAGAATGTTGTTGCGTGGCACAAAATGCTTCCTGTCAATCACGCCGAAAAAGGAACGCGGCAGCGCATTGCCGCGGCCCATGCCGTAGAGCAGGCGTCCGGCTGCCAATTGCGCGCCCATGCCAGATCCCATGTTGGCCACCAGCAAAGTGCAATTGATGAGTTGAAAGAGAACGACGCCGCCCACATCGCGCGAAAGCAGTGCAAAGGCCGACTCCACCTGATTGCCTGCAAACGGCTTGGCCCCCCACACGAGCTGCGCCGCGTAGACCTCCAGCCCTGAAAGCAGTCCGGCAATCAGACACACCAGGACTGTCCCCAGCATGATGTTGCGGCGAGGATTCTCAACTTCCTCCGATAATGTCGAAACCGCGTCGAAGCCGATATAAGTAAGCACAGCTACCGAAGTCCCTGCGAAGAGATCGGACAACCGAAACAACTCTCGCTGGTAGAACGGATGCGTAAAGAAGCCGGCGTCATGATGCACATGCCACACCATGCGGATGACCCCGGCCAGGAAGATCGCGACCACGATCACCATCCCCAGACACATCGCCTCATTCAATCGCGCCGAGGTCTTGATGCCGCGCAGGTTTGTCCAGGTAAAGAATGCCGCAAAGAACAGGATCCAGACGTAGTAGGAGAGGCCGGGCACAATGTTCATCGCCGCCTTGGCGCAGAATGCTGTGCAGATGAGTGGATTGAGGAGATAATCCATGACCATGCTCCAGCCCACGACGTAACCGAGGGAAGGATGCATCTCCTGGCCTACATAGGTATACGCCGAGCCTGCGCTGGGATAGATGCGCGCCATGCGGCCATAACTGATGGCAGTAAAGAGCATGGCAACCATGGCGATCAGAATCGTGGTCACAACATGGCCGTGCGCCTTGTTGCTGATTACGCCATAAATACCCATCGGCGCGGTCGGCTGTACGATCACCATGCCGATGATGATCAGATTCCACAGCTTCAGACTGCGCCGTAAGTGGGGTTCGTGTCCGCTTGCGGAGCCGGACGGGGCAATCCCTGCGCTTTGTTGCGATGCCATTGAGAACCTTGCGAGGATCGCCCGCCGCAAACAGTTAACGCGTGGAGGAATGCGCCTCGTAAGGCACAGCGGCGTGAATCCTGACACCCTGGACCACGCGGTTGATGATACCGTCTGGGCTGGGATTATCTGGATTGAGACCGAGATTCAGGCTCAGATGATATCCGAGCAACTGGGGCCCTACAATTTCATAGGGCGTGCGCAAGGCATCGTCCTCATGCGGGGCGACAGCGGGAATGATCTCGTCGAATATCCCTTGTGTCTCTTCCGGCTCCGCAATCCCAACCAAGTGCCCTATCTTTTTCGTTCTCAGTTCCGAGATCAAGTCCATCTCGTATGAACGGCGCACCGCATCGCTGGACAGCAGGCACAGAACCAAGGTGTCGGACTTGACGAACGACATGGGGCCATGTCGAAGTCCCAGGAATGTTTCCGTGACAACCGGATAGTGACCGGCCGTCATCTCCAGGGTTTTGAGTCCCGCTTCGCGAGCCCATCCCAATAAAGGAGAGGAAGACAAGACGACGATTCGATCGGCGATGCGTTCCGCCACACGCCGGCATACCTGGTCAATCTCCGAAATCAAGCCTGCGGCATGCTTGCTGTGCGTCTCAACCCCGGCGGCAACAGCCTCAGGCCGAGCCAATGCGTTGCCCGCCAATACCAGGTTGGAGAAGGCGCTGGTCATGACAAGGCTACGGTCATTGGTGCGGGGATCCAACGCGACCGACTCCACCTTCGCTCGCGCCAACGCACTGTCCGGAGCGCAAACAATCGCCAACTGAAAAATCTCAGGACGCAAACTGCGAACACGCTCGACCACCGCGACGCTCTCGGGGCTCTGACCCGAACGCGCAACTGAAATCAAAACCTCGACCCCGTCCAGGTAGCGCTCGGCGTCGACAAGCAGGTCTGTCGAAGGAACAGCCTCGGCGTCGGGCCATGCCGCAGCGATAGCGCTGGCCGCGTAGGCCGATGTGCCCGCCCCAGTAATCAGCACACGCCGATTCTGAAGTTGGCGCCCGAGATTCTGCTCTTGCAAAACTGAACGAATACCTTCATTTGTAATGGGCCAGAGTTCCGGCTGGCGAGCAATTTCCCGCAACGTATACTCGCCCGCAGCGTGCAAACCGGACTCAGCGGCCTTACCAAGATCCTGAAACATGAAAACTCCAATCGAAACCCGAGACAACAAGCAAGAAGCTTCCTTCCGTTGACTCTTGGCGTGAAAGACGCATAAACGAAACTACTCGTAAGTATACAATTGCATCTCGTAAGCGTCAATTCGCAAATCAAGCAGCTCACGCCAAGTTTGCGGGGGCTGGAGCCGACTGTGTGCAGTGAAAACGCGCTTGGACACGAATGACTAAGCCGGAGTGGATTGACGGATGAGGCGCGGGCCAATTATCAGATCGAGTGCTACGCTACGAAGCGGTCTTCTGAACCGCCTTCATACCTGAAAACCAGTGTCAAAAGATTTCGCGCAGATCGCAGTTCTTCACTTGAGCTCGAACCTGAATCAGCGGGCGAACGACGCCCGGCAGGCCCAAAACCTTGCTTTTATTGTTGCGCTGTGGCGCCTTCGGCTTGCGAATGCACCTCAATTACTCGAAGCGCGTCGCGAAGCTGCTCTTCATTCTCTTGTTTGACGGCATCGAACCGCTTTGACTGCTCTTCCCGCCTTGAATCGCCGGTGCGCGCATAGAGCTGCATCAGGCCGAAGTTCGCGGCATAATTATTTGCTTCCAGTGCGATCGCCCGATCGAATAGTTTCTCTGCATCGCCATATTGCTTCATCTGTACGTACACCTGACCCAGCTCTGCCAGGACGGCAGGCCGATCGGGCTTCAACGTCGCCGACGCCGTCAACTGTGCGACGGCTTCCGCTGGTTGTCCTTGCTGGCGCGCAATGCGCCCCAGATAGTAATGCGCGTCGGCAGCCGTGTTTGTCTTGTTAACAGCGTCTTTAAGCCATTTGGATGCGGACCCGAAATCCTTGGCGCGGTAGTAAGTTGTCCCCAAGGCGAGAAGCCCCGACGCGTCCTCTGGACGCAATGCGTGATACTTTTCCAGGAAGGGCAGAGCTTCTGTTGGATCTTGCCCAAAAGACGACACAGTGCCCATTGCGAAGTTGTATTGAGGGTTATTGGGCGCGAGTTTGACGGCCTCTCCCATAGCCTTGCGTCCCTCCTCCAGCAGGCCCAGTTTCAAGCAAATCGATCCGAATTCATAGGCGAGGCCGGCATCTTTCGGTTGCAGGTCTCGCGCATGCGCCAAGTAACCGAGTGCGCCCTTGTGGTCATTGGCGGCTTCGGCAATGCGTGTGAGGTCCATCAGCGGACCCACAGTTGTGCTGTCCGCGATGAAGGCGCTCTCGATGGTCGTGCGCGCTTTCTCGAGCTTTCCTTCGGCCTCCTGTGCCAGGCCCAGTACGCGCAGGCCGGCGGCGGAAAGGGGATGCCGCCGGGCGACCGCTGCAAAGATCGACTCCACCAGGTCGGCTCGGCCCGAGTTGCGCAGAACAGGCAACACTGTCATCGCATCCTGTTCTGCGAGATCGGGATTGGCTATAAGCGCAGCGGCAGCGCGACTCGCTGCTTCGTTATGGCCCATGCCAGCCTCGTCCGCACAGATGAGGGCTTCAGCACCCACTTGCCTGCGAGCATCTGGAGTCAGCTGTTCCAGGTAGACGAACGAACGTTGATAATTCTGTGACCACATCGAGAGCGTTGCGGCCTCGTAGTTTGCCTCAGGATTGGCCGGTTCCGTTCTCAAGACCTTTTCGTATAATCGAAGTGCCTTTGCCCGGTCCTCGGGATTGCTTGCCGCGGTCTGCATATAGATGCGAGCCAGGTTCAGATATGCGCCCGTAAGATTTGGGCTGTGCTGAATCGCCAAGGAAAATTCCCGCTTGGCTACTTCGGGATACCCTTGCTGAATTTCGACGATCCCGGCGAGATTTTCAATGCCGCCGTTGGCCGGGTACAGTTTGACGGCCTCGGCAAGCAACGCGCGCGCCCCGGTCAAATCGTTGTTTTGGATAGATTGCTGGATGGCCAACACGGTCTGCCGATAAGAGTCCGCAGCATTTTGCGCGCGTCCTTCCGGCATAAAGATCGCAAGAACGAAAAGCAACAGAAATACTCTTCGCATACCGCCCTTTCGCGGATGAGTTATTCCCGATGTCTGCACCAGACCGCGGCTTGGCACTATCTTCTCAGGCTCCAGTTTACTAAACTACTGCCATGAAGCTACGAGGCGGAAGACGGTCTTTCGGATGCGTGCCAGGTCTTCTGCTCGTATTTCTACTCACTCCATCTGCCTGGAGTCAAACTCCTGACGATGAGCCCGTCCGGCCGCTCTCTTCCATTGCATCGCTTGGACTTGCCGGGGAACAGGCATCGCGATTAAGGCAGGCTGTCGGCGCCCGCGACTACGCTGCGGCCGAGAGGCTTCTGCTGAATGAAATCGAGCCCGATCCCCACTCGCTTCGCGCGGCTCAGTTGCTGGCTTTCGCGGGCCGAATTTATTTTCTCGATCAGGATTATCTCAACGCCGCCATAGCCTGGAAAAAATCCGATGCGATCGTTCCCCTCGCACCGCCGCTCCAGTTCTCGCTGGCCATGGTGTATGTTCGGCTGGCGCATCGGGAGTGGGCGCAGAAGACTCTCCTGTCGCTGGCTGCGAAGGATAAACATGAGGCACTTTATCCGTATTGGTTGGGCCGCCTTGAGTACGACGCTCAGCATTACAATGCAGCGATCGCGTATTTTCGCCGGGCCATCGTGCTCGATTCCGGGATGGCGCGCGCCTACGACAACCTTGGACTTTGTTATTTCCATCAGAACGAGAATGAGCTAGCCGTTGAGAATTACGAAAAGGCCATCGATCTCGATCGCAATTCCCTCCACCCTTCGCCATGGCCCTACCTCAACCTCGCCATCACGCTGCAGTTTCTCAATCGACTTAATGAAGCGGAAGCGAATTTGCGCAGGGCAGTCGGCCTCGACCCGCATTTAGCGCAAGCGCATTATCAGCTGGGCAGCGTGCTTGAAGATCTCGGCCGAGCGGAGGATGCGATCGCCGAGCTGAGGGAGTCGGCCCGGCTGGATCCGTACTACGGTGAACCGCATTTCGCTTTGGCTCGCATCTTGCATAAGCTTGGCAAGGAACAGGCGGCGCAGGACGAGCTAAGGACATATCGCAGCCTCCATGCAAAGACAAGTCCTGTTGCCGTTTCTCCAGATCGCTGAAGCGGCGGAGGAGCTTATCTGCGGCCACCATGGATGCCATTCTGCCGCCGTTTGCTTTGGGACAGCCAAGGCCTCCTCAGGAGGCTGACAAAAAAAGTGCAGCCCTGCCAGGCTAGATTACTGGCAGGGCTGCATTTTAGGAAGCAGTCAAGAGACTGCCCCGGATTAAAACTCCACGCGCCCAGAGAACTGAACCGTACGCGGTGAGCTCACCGTTCCATTCCATTGACCGAAGCCGGTGCCTCCTACTGATGTGTTAAAGGCGGAAGACACGGCGGTTTGTTGACCGGTATTGATGAAGTAGTGATTGTTGAACGCGTTGAAGAAGTTGGCGGTAAACACGAAACTCACTCTGTCGTGGAATTTCGTTTCCTTGATCAGAGAAAAGTCAGTGTCCTTGAGGTCCGGACCGTAAGCCGAGGTCACCGACCTGCCAGTGCCCAGATAACCATATGCCCCCGTGAAACTGGACGCAGGTTCAAGGGCGCTGGGGTTGATGTATTGACCGTTGTTCTTCGTAGGATCGAAGCCGTTGCGGCCGTGGAGAAGTAACTTCTGTCCATGAAGAATGCCAGGGAGGCAGCCTTCGCGGACTTGGCTAACGACGTTGCAAGAAGCGGAGGTGAACGTGAATGGGACGCCGTACTCGTAGCGGGTAATCGGAGCCAGCTTCCATCCGGTGGCAGCGGAACTGACCCAACCGGAGTTCAGGAATTGTTGACCGTGCCCGATTGGGAAGTCATACACCAGGGCCAACGAACCGATGACCGGCGTGTTGTCCTCGGCGAGTTCCATGAGCGGCTTGATGTTGTAGGGCGAGAAGGCAGTCTGCCCGCCGCCTGTGTCCTGCGCCGCCTGCGTAGTCTCGGTTGCATCGGTATACATTTTGGAGACGGTCAGGGAGCCCAGGACGTAGAGGCCGTGGCTCATGTGCCGTTCAACGCGCGCCTGGAAGGAGTTGTAGATGGAATTGCCATGTTCTTCGTTCAGACCTTGTTCCACGCCGCAGTACTGTGGGTATGGCAACAATGCCTGCGCGATCGTTGAGAAGCAGGAGCCAGCGGTATTCAACTGGCTGTTCCAGTTGGTGTAGGGCGTGGATACACCGGCGGCAGCAAAGACTGTCGGCCCGTCATAACCCTCGAGCCCGTACTGATCGGTGGTCATTGTCGAGTTGTAGTCTGCCTTCAGCACGGTGTCCACAGTGGTAGGTACACCCTGCACGTACGTGGTAAACGACTTGCCAGCCAGTTGCTGGTACTGCCCGTTGTACGGGTTGATCACGTTGATGGGGCTCTTCTGTGAGGGCAGGTGTGTACCCTTCGTTCCCACGTACGACGCGCTCACGAAGAAGTTGTGCGGCAACTCCCGCTCGACGGTAAGGTTCCACTGAGACGAATAGGGCCGGTGATTTGCATCTTGCGGGCGGTACATCGGGGAGAGTCCATTGTCGGCATCGGGACTGATGCTCGTAATCGGCTTACCAGCCCCGGAGGGACTGGCCGGCGTGAACCCATTATGGCTGAGGTAGATGGTGGGAGCGTTCGCGTTTCCAGCCGAAGCCTGGTTGGCGACGTCTTGCAGGTTGAAGCCATCAAGGTTCATTCCGGCGTTCCAGCCGGGATAGAATGCCTGGCCAAAGTAGATGCCGTAGCCAACGTGAATGACAGTTTTATCGTTGAGCGAGTAGGCAATGCCCAAGCGAGGCGAGAGGTTAGCGAGGTCCAGTTTTTCCGGGTACCGGGCGCCGAAGCTGGCCGCGCCACGATTCTTGCCGGCAAAGGCCAAGCTACCCTTCAGACAGGTAGTCCCATTGCAGGCGCCGGTGTTGACTCCATTGGGATCGAAGAAGGAGAGGTTGTTCTGCTTTTCTACGAACGGCGCGTCGTAGTCCCAGCGCAGACCGTAAGTTACAGTCAGCTTGGGAGAGAAGCGCCACGAATCGCCTGCGTGAGCGGCGGACCCGAACTGGCGTGGATAGGTGGCGCCAACCGTGTAGTAGTAGACGCTTGCGCTTGAGGTCGCGCCCAAGAACCAACTGGCCATGTCGTCGCCCGAGCTCTCCGTGCTCACGGCGGTTGTGGACCTGTCGAAGCTGAAACTGCCGCCTTGATTGTAGGAGTTCTGAATGTTTCCGCCCAGGTTTTTCCACTCATACCCGAAGGTGAGGGTATGCTTGCCTTTCACAAATGTAAGCACATCATTGAAGGCCCATGTTGGGCGAGTGGTGAATTCGTGGCCCGGTGCGCCATAGTTGTTTCCGAACGCCATGAGGGACTCATCCAGATTGAACGCCGGCAGATCGTTGTTTGCCACGCCGGCGACCTTGGGCAGGTTGGCACCCGCCTTGTAGTTCAGTGAAGAGTAGCCCTCATTGCGGTTCAGATAACCGAAGCTGGCGTGGTTGGTCAACACGGGCGAGAAGGTGTGCTCCCAATTCATGCGGGAGACAGGGGCATTCTCGGGGCTGGCGGGTATGGCGGTGGATATGGCATTGGGCAAAGCGCTGTTGAGGTTGGGCTGTGCGTATTGCCGCCAGTAAGTCAAATAGAAGTGATCGCTGCTCCCGAGCATAAAATCCTCGCGAGTCATATACACGTTCTCAGCGTTGACAAGCGAACCCTGTCCGCCGTTGGGCGGGAGGTAGTTGTTGATTTCGCCACTGCTGGTTGGGGTTGGTGCGACGGCGGTCCACGCAGCGGAGATGGGATCCTCGACCGCGGCCCATATAGTCGGGTCGATGATGTTGCCTGGGATCTGTTGTCCGGAATATTTGTAGAGCGGATTGGTCGGGTCAGTGACAACGGGGTAGAAGATGGGAATCATGTTCCCGTCGGTGTCTTTGTAGTTGCTGAAATTGCCCGCGCGCGCGTTGGTGGACGGAATCGTCAACGGTGCGACGACTGCCGCGCCATGCTGAAAATAGGCCTCCCAGTTGAAGAAGAAGTATGCTTTGCGCTTTGAGTTTGCTCCGTGCAGTCCGGGAAGATAAATGGGCCCGCCGATATTGGCGCCGTAGTTGTTCTCCTTGTCTGGAGTCTTCTTCGTCTTCACATTGGTCGGATTGCCGTTGTCGTCGAGAACGTAGGTGGACGTTCCGTACTGGAAGCCATTGAAGAGGTCGTTGCGATTGTACTCAAATCCGGCTCCGTGGAACTGCTCGCCGCCGCCCTTGCTCTGAACAATCAGTTGTCCGGAGGTTGTGTTCCCGTATTGGGCCTCGTAGTTCGCAGTGAGCACATGAACTTCACTCACCATATCCGGCGACATTTGAAAATCTCCGTAAAGAGCAACCATGCCGCTCTGGCTGTCGTAGCCTTCCTCCATGGTCACGCCATCCAGCAGCGCCTCGTCACCTGAGACAAGGCCGCCGTTGATGCGGGCGTTATAAGCATTGTCGGAGGATCCCGTGCTGACGCCGGGCATTAGAACGGCAAGGCCGATGGCGGTGCGCGGCTGGCCCGAAACCGTCAATGGCATATCCTGCAGGGTCTCCGGGCTCACGCCGCCTTCGAGCGTTGGGGTCTCGTAGTTAATCAGCGATGCGTCGCCGATCACGGTCACGGTCTCATCGGCCTCGCCGACCTTGAGGTGAACATCGACGCGGGCGGCCTGGTTGACTGCCAATTCGATACCCTTTTGCAGGACGCCCTCGAAGCCTTTCGCGGAGGCGGAGACATCGTACTTTCCCGGCGTCAGATTGCGGAACGTGTATTCCCCCGCGCTATTCGATGTGGCCTTCTGTTGGTATGCGGTTGCTTCATTGGTGAGCGTCAAATTCGCGCCCGGTACGATGGCGTTACTTGGGTCCACTACCGTCCCACTCAGCGAGGCATTTGTGTCTTGCCCAAAGCTGCGATTGGTCACGGCCAATGAAAATGTCCCGAGTAGCACCAGTAACAGGCAATTCATGACTTTCGATGGTCTGTTTGACATGGTGTTGGAGTCTCCTAAAGTTTTGCTGCGTCCTGATTGTCATGGCCTCCTCGCAACGCACCTGTTGGGGGCCTCGTCTGCAAATGCGTATCCGGAAATCGACAGGCGTTTGCATCGATGGGATATGGAGATGGAACGTCTACATGAGGCACGAATGTTTGCAGCCTCTACCGATCCCACGGAAGCCGCAAATCATATCCGCCCTTCGCGTACTCCTCAACGACTGTGGCGGGAACTGTTAGAGCCGCAGAAAAGAAAGAAACGCAAACGTCAAAACGATCGCCGCGCCCCGGGGTGTTTGCAACCTAGTCGAGACCCATGTCGGTGTTCTCCGGAGCCGTCTCCTTTCAAACGCAGCGGCCACAATACGCCGCCCTCGAGGCACGATCCAAAACTTCTGCTGTAATCGTTTCCAGCATCTCTTCTCCTCCGTTGCGACAAGTCGTGGCCACCGTTTCATGGTCGACCCGGCACGATCCGCAATTTATCGTAACGTCAGAGATGCCGACACGAAATTAATCGAAGCATAATGTGCACAATAATGAATGTCAAGAAAAAAGGTGATACGCTTGCGAGAGTTCGCACAAGTTGTACGAAGGTCGTGCTGTTTGGTGCTGTTGAACGGAAAGTTCGTCCACTTAAGAGTTCGTCCGCACCTATGACGGAATCCAGAGAGGACGCCGTCTCTATGTCCGAGGCGGCGCCATGGCCTCGAAAATGGAGTTTCGGGTGAAGAACCGGGTCTTGACGAATGGGTTTCCCACGTTGGAGAACTCAGCAGATCGCTGAAGGACCATGGCCTCGATGACTCGCAGAACCGTACTTGCCTCAATTTGGGCGGCGCTCTCGGATGCTGCCTGGGGCGGCGGACTTTTCGCCCGTCCGTTTGGCGCACAGGCGCAGACCGGCCTGACGGGCGCACATCTCGAACCTCAGCCTGGCCGTTTACCACCCAACAAGCCACCGTCGGCCTGGTTTACCGATATTGCCGTCCGTTCATCCTTTTCTTACCGGACAAACAACAACTTCACCGGAAGAAAGTACTTCCCCCAGCCGATGTGCGGCGGGGTTGCGGTCATCGACTACGACAATGATGGCAGGATGGATCTGTTCTTTACCAATGGCGCCAAGTTGCCTGAGCTTGTGAAGACTTCGCCGGCCTATTACAACTGCTTGCTGCACAACAACGGCGACGGAACCTTTACAGATGTGACCGCCAAGGCTGGGCTTAACGGCGAGAATCTCGGATTTTGCTTTGGTATTGCGGTGGCCGACTACGACAACGACGGCTTTGACGACATCTTCATCTGCAACGCAGGAACGAACACGCTCTACCACAACAACGGGGATGGAAGCTTCACCGATGTGACGATCGGCTCCGGTCTGGAACACAAACCGGAGAATGTGCTCAGCGTGGGAGCAGCCTGGTTCGACTACAACAACGACGGACTGCTCGATCTGATCGTCACAAATTACACTGCGTGGACCCCTCAAGCCGACAGGCAATGCTTCATGGACCAGCGCCATGAAGAGTACTGTAGCCCCACCGTTTACAAGAGCGTGGCCTCGCGCCTCTATCGCAATCTGGGCAAGGGGAAGTTTGAAGACGCAACTGAGGCCAGCGGACTTGGCAGGGCGCTGGGCAAGGGCATGGGCATCTCCATCGCCGACTTCAATGGCGACGGACTGATGGATGTCTTTGTCGCCAACGACACAGAGCCGAACTTTCTTTTCATCAACCAGGGCGATGGAACATTCAGAGAGAGCGGGCTGGAATTCGGCGTCGCATACAACACGAACGGACAGAGCGTATCCGGAATGGGCTGCGATGCGCGCGACTTCGACAACGACGGCTGGGTTGACATTGTCTACAACGACCTCTCCGGGCAGGTTTTCGGACTGCTCCGCAACGAGGGCGGAAAATCGTTCGCGGATATCACCTGGAGTTCGGGGCTGGGATCGCTTTCCCGCAGCCTGTCCGGCTGGAGCATCGGCTTCATTGACTACAACAACGATGGATGGAAAGACATTTACTCGGCCAACGGGGACGTGGACGACCTGAGCAAATCGTCGAAGCAGAGCGACACCATGTTTGAGAATCTGGATGGGAAAACGCTGGAGGATGTAACGGCGAAGATGGGCTCCGACTTCGCTTTCAGCGGCTACCAGCGCGGCTCTGCATTTGCCGACCTGAACAACGACGGCTTCATGGACCTGGTGGTGACCTCACTCGGCGAACGTCCGCGCATCCTTATGAACAATGCGCTGAACGGCAACCACTGGCTGAAACTCGACCTGCGCGGGCGCAAGAGCAACCGCAACGCCATCGGCGCGACCATCAAAGTGGTCACAGCCGCGGGCCGCGCACTCTACAACCATATCAATCCCAGTGTCGGCTTCATGTCGTCGAGCGACAGGCGCGCGCACTTTGGCCTTGGCAAAGAATCGAAGGTCGATCGCATCGAAATTCGCTGGCCAAGCGGCATCAGACAACGCATCGACCGCCCCGCTGTCGACCAGATTCTCAAGGTTATCGAGCCTGCCGCCGACGCTCCGCCAACAGGGTAACGGCGCTCAGTCCTGCTTTTCCACCACCGTCAGCACCTGATCGGCCTTGACGTTCGTCAGTGTCTGCTTCACGCCTGTGGGCCAGGAGACTTCGATCTTGTCGATCACGGCGGCATTGTCGAGTCCGAAGTGAATACGCTTGTCACTCGACGAACTGTAGCCCACGGCGGTTGTCGCATGGTTATACTGCACCCCTTCCGCGGTCGCGATCTTGACCTTTGTTCCCAGGCCGTCGCGGTTATCCTTCGTACCTACCAGCATGAGAATGATCCAATGGTTCCCGCCGCTTGTGCTGTTCATGAGCAGTTGCGGCTTGTCATTGATGGTGGTCACCACCACATCGATCTTTCCGTCGTTGTTAAAGGACCCGAACGCTGCTCCGCGGTGAAGCCGCGGCGAAAGAAGCGCAGGACCGGCAGTTGCGCTCACATCCGTGAAGGAGAAGTTCCCATTGTTGCGCAGTACGGCGTCCGGCAACAGCGCAGGCCGGTGAAGCACCTCCAGTTCGTTGTCCAGGATTGCCCCGCCGGCAATGAACAGATCCTTCCATCCCGCGTTGTCGAAATCGAACGCGCCGACTCCCCAGGCCGTCATGCGGTGACTGAAGGCGGTCATGCCGGAGATGTCGGTCACATCGTCAAACTGCGTGCCGGTGTTTTTGTAAAGCGGAAACGTGTCGCCGAACATTGCCGTATGAAAAATGTCGGGCAGCCCATCGTTGTTGAGGTCGCGAAATTCCGCTCCCATGCCCGCCACCATGGCGCCGTTCGACGTGTAAGCCACGCCCTGCTCCAACGCGACTTCCTTGAATGTTCCGTCGCCGTTGTTGTGCAACAGAAAGTTGGGCGAGGTGTCGTTCGAAACAAAGACGTCCGTCCATCCGTCGTTGTCATAGTCCCCAAAAGCCAGGCCCATTCCCTTACCCACGTATTGCCCGACGTGCGATTCCTTCGAAACATCTGTGAAGCTGCCGCCGCCATTGTTGCGGTAAAGAATGTTCGGTGTCCCTTTGAAATTCCCCGGCGCACAATAAGTGCGGGTATCGCCGATCGTGCAAAGCTTGGCGTTGGCAATGTTGTAGTCGAGGTAGTTGATGACGATCAGATCCAGGCGGCCGCTCCTGGTGGAGTCGAACCAGCCCGCTGCCACCGCCCATGGCTTGCCGTAACCGGCGACTGTACCGCCCACGCCCGCCTTCTCCGTGACATCGGTAAAAGTGCCATCGCCGTTGTTGTGGAGGAGTTGATTGCGGTTGACGCCAGTGATGTAGAGGTCGACGAAGCCGTCGTTGTCGTAGTCTCCAGCGGCTACACCCATTGAGTAGCCGACGCCCTTCACACCAGCCTTTTCCGTTACGTCGGTAAACGTGCCGTCGCCGTTGTTGCGGTAGAGTCGGTTCCAGTAACTCGGACCGGTCTTTTCCAGCGAAGGAATAGCCGCGCCGTTGGTGAAAAAAATGTCCAGCAGGCCGTCGTTGTTGTAGTCGAAAACGGCAACGCCGCCGAGCATGGTTTCGATCGAGTAGCGCTGCGCGCTGATGCTGTTTTTGAGCTGAAAGCCGATATGGGAACGCTCGATGAGATCTTGGAAGGTGATTCGGCTCTGAGGTATTGCAATCTGCGACGCGATTGCCTTGCTGTAGATGACGGATTGCGCCTTTATAGTTTCCGAAGCCTGCGAATTCTGCAATGCGACTGCCGGATGAGCAACCAGAGACCAGGCAACAAGCTGGCAAATGAACGAAAGGGCCGCGCGGGTCCGTTGCGCAGGAGTCCGCATCACAATCGCGAATGCAGCGCAGAGTGGACTCCTGCGCGGAGTGGATGGCCAGCGGTCTTTTGTCCGAACATGAGTTGCCATTTGCTGATACGCAGTATAATCGTTACCGCAGTGTCTGCGAGAAGCCGTTGGCGCCGTGGCCATCTGACTTGGCATGGATTTCGCCGGGAAGACTTTCACCTTCCGCAATTTGATCCGCAACCCTGAGCCGGCACGTTGACCGCCAGGGAGGCTCATTGCCGGGTTTCACGCCTGTCGAGGGGTGTGCTTTCATGCTCCTCTCATCGTTGACCTGTGAGATGGCATCGCCATGGACGGCAACCGGACTCACGCGCCACTCGATCACAATTGATGGGGGATAGCGCTCACCCTCAAGGTGATCTTCAGGCTGGCCATCTGGGCGACGGACAAACCGATGCCGCCTTTCACCGTGTCCGCACATGCTTTTTCCGCAACCGTTATCATCAGAGCTGATACTTCACATTCGACGTATGAGAGGACCGCTGGTGCCACTTTCTGCAAATCGTGTCTGGCGACAATTGCCAAATGAAATCCGAGTCGCCGTCTGCCAGGTTTTTTGGGCTGAGTCAAAGGGCACAGAGAAGCAGTTTCTCTATGCCTCCCTTGCAAAGGCAAAAAAACTGCGTGAGGTCTTTGTCCGCAAAAGTCCGATTGAGCGACTGGTCAACTGGACGGCGGCAACCTTCTCACTTCCTGACCCGATCGTGGATGACCTGCTGAAGAAATATCTTCTTCATGAGCATCGTGCGGTGATTGTCAGCTTTCTAGACTTGCTCAATATTCCCCATTCCGAGGGGATGATCGACGAGAACTTTGACTACGCCACCCTGACAAATGAAGGTGTTCAGGAGGCTGCCCGCAGTTTGCTCGCATCGGCAGATCGCACAGGCTCCGAACTTTACCTGAAGTACCTCGTGCTTCAAGGTGGACCTTGGACTGGGATTGAAGAAGTCCTGCCCACCGAAGAGTAGAAGACGCTGAACTGACGGCGGCATCGCGGGGCCCTGCCAACTGGCGAACGGAGGGATCTCAGTTCTGGTTGTGCGCGCCGTAGAGCAATTTGCTGGCGGCGAATTCAGCACGGGCCTTTTCGGTTTCTCCGGATTCGCGGTAGGCGCGCCCCAGCTCAAAGTGCGTTTTGGGGTTGTTCGGATCGAGTTTCACAGCGACTTCGAGTTCCTGTGCTCCGGCATTGGGATTGCCCGTTGCTGCCAGGGCGCGCCCCAATTTTTCATGGCACACAGCTGAACCGCGATCGAGCGCCACCGCCTTTTGCAGAAAGGGCAGCGCCTCTTGAGCGCGGCTCTGGTCAAGGAGAAAAACGCCAAGGTCGAGGAACGGCCATGGACTTTGGGCGGAATCCTCTTGGCTCCATGCAACAGCTTTGCGCAAGGCCTGCTCCGCCTTTTCCGGCTGGTTTTCGGCGTCGTAGGTGAGGCCCAGGTTTTCTTCGGCTTTGAGATGGCGAGGGGCGATCTGCAAGACGCGGGTGAAGGCGGCGTCCGCTTCGGCAAAGCGGTTTTGCGTGTACAGGCAGCGCCCCAGGCTGTACAGAACATCCACGTTGCTGGAATCCATTGCAAGGGCAACATTGAGCCAGTGGATGGCGTCTTCAAAATCGCCGAGCAGCACATAGTCGAGGGCCACCGAACGAAGTTCATCGGCGTTGGGCTTTCGCAGGCTGGCGGCTTGCGTATAGGTTTGGAGCGAGTCTTTGGGCTTGTTCTGAAGGCGCTCAAGGAGCGCAAGCCGATAATACAAGTCGGCGGACCCGGGGTTGCGCCGCAGCTCGTCGTGCAGTTGGGCTTCGCCGGATTGCTCGATGGGAGGGGCAAGCTCGTCCGGACTCAGGGGGAGCCCGGAGTGGGCAGGCTCTTTGGCCGGGGTTTGCTGCGCAGCAGCAATGGCGCAGCAGCAGCTCAACAGAGCAGCACCGATTCCCACTCTCCAACCCGTGTTTTTCATCTCTTCCTCTGCGCTTCCGTCCCGGTCCAGCCTACTCCCCAGGGGCAGCCCTGCGCGAGGCGATTGTGATTCTTGCGAGGCGGAGTCGCAAGGTTCGATCCAAAACCTGATTGCCGGGATAAAAAGGCCGGGGGGGCTAAAAGAGAGCGATGGGTTCGATAACCTGCAATTGCGGGGGCGAGACGGACAGGTGTAGGATTTCGCACTAGGAAACGTTTGCCTGTCGCGTCTGGAACCTCACTTTGTCATCTTCCCGATCGGAGAACGACCTCATGCGCATCACTTTTCCCCTGACAGCGCTTGCCCTCGCCCTTGCCCTCGTTTCGCCGCTCATGGCTCAGGCACCCACAGCCCTGCCCCTGAGCGGCGATTACACGCTCACCCATGACCCATCGATTGCCAAGGACGGCGGCACGTATTATGTATTTTCCACGGCGCTTTCACCCGCGGAGGGCCAGTTTCCCATTCGCTGCTCAACGGACCTGCTGGCGTGGAAGCGGTGCGGCCATGTCTTTGACGAGATTCCCGCATGGATTCGCGAGGCAAGTCCCAAAACCACCATCCTGTGGGCGCCGGACATCTCTTATTTCCAGGGGAAGTACCACCTTTATTACGCCTACTCGGCTTTTGGGGTGAACACGTCGGGCATTGCGCTGGCCACCAACGAGACCCTGGACCCGAAGAGCCCCAAATATGCGTGGAAGGATGAGGGGCTGGTGCTGAAGTCGGTGGCGACAGACAACTTCAACGCCATCGATCCGAATCTTGTTTTTGACGACAAGGGGCAGCCCTGGCTGAGCTTCGGAAGTTTCTGGGGTGGGATCAAGATGCGGCGCATGGACGCGGTGACGGGCAAGACCTCGCTGGTCGATGGCAAAACCTATGATCTCGCTTCGCGCGCCAAGCCGGAGAATGCCGCACCGGCCAAGCCCGGTCTGCCGGCCGACTGGCAGGCAATTGAGGCGCCCTTCATTGTCCGCCACGGGGACTACTACTATCTTTTTGTTTCCTTTGATCTTTGCTGTCGCGGGACTGCGAGCACCTATCGCATCATGGTGGGGCGTTCCAAAGAGGTGACCGGCCCTTATATGGATGCCGGGGGCAATCCGATGCTGCAGGGCGGCGGGACGCAACTGCTGGCCGCGAATGGCCGTTGGCTGGGTCCGGGCGGGCAGTCGGTCATGCAGCGCGTCGAGGGCGACCTTCTGGTTTATCACGCCTATGATGCGGTGACGGGCAAGCCGGCGCTGCAGATTTCGACGTTGACCTGGAAGAACGGGTGGCCGCAGGCTGCTTTGGGCATGACCGGCGAGTCGCGCTGACGCGCCGGGGCACGATACGTCTTGGCAGACGCCAACAATCGCCCAGTGGTCCGGCTTTTGCTGCGGGGTGGTCGCGATCGAAGGAAGAGCTGTGGGATCATCGTTCAAGAGCACTGGAAGCAAAACAGAGGAGAGGCAAAGCCGAAGCGATGAGACCCAGCCAGCGTATCCATGCGGGCCTTGTGATGGCATCCCTTCTTCTCTTTGCTTCGTCAGGCGCAGCACAGGCCAATCCGGGGACGCCGCCGAGTGCCCCAGTTCCGGTGGTGTCAGGAAAATTTGTCGAAATTACGGCCGCTACCGGCATTCATTTTCTGCACCAGGCTCCGCACACCTCGCGCAAGTACCTGATTGAGACGATGGGGTCGGGAGTGGCCCTGTTCGATTGCGACAACGACGGGAAACTCGATTTGTTTTTGGTGAACGGGGCGCCCTATCCCGATCCCACCCCCAAGGGAACGATTCCGCAGAAGACGGGACCCGAGTACTGGAACCGCATGTATCACCAGAAGGGTGACGGCACATTTGAGGACGTCACGGAGAAGGCTGGACTGCAAGGGGTGGGATACGGCATGGGAGTGGCCGTTGCCGACTACGACAACGACGGGTACGAAGATGTTTTTGTGACCGGCTATGGCGGCAACCGACTTTACCACAACAACGAAAACTGCACTTTTACCGATGTGACCGAGAAGGCCGGTGTGGGCGGCAGCGGCTGGTCATCCAGCGCCGCCTGGGTTGATTTGGACAACGACGGTTTGCTTGATCTGGTGGTGTTGCGCTATGTGACCTGGGACTGGGAAGACCTGTGGTGCGGCCCGCCGGAGAACCGCGGTTACTGCCATCCAGACAGTTTTCAGCCTATCTCCATGCTGGTGTATCACAACGACGGCAACGGCCACTTCACCGAGGTGGGCCACAAGCTGGGGTTGGACAAGCCGGCCAAAGCGTTGGGAATCGCCATCGCGGATTTCGACCGGGACGGAAGGATAGACATCTTTGTCGCCAACGACTCGATGCCGGAATTTCTGTTTCATCACAAGGCGGATGGCACGTTTGAGGAAGTGGGACTGGAGTCGGGCGCGGCGGTGGACGGCGATGGGCGCACCTATGCGGGCATGGGCGTGGATTTTGCCGATTACGACAACGATGGATATCCCGACCTGGTGGTGAGCAATCTGGCCAATCAGAAGTACGCGCTTTATCACAACGAGCACGACGGCACTTTTGACTACTCCAGTTACTCCTCGGGCGTGGGGACCATGACGCTGCTCCATTCTGGATGGAGCCTGCACTTTATCGATTACGACAACGCCGGCCGCAAGGATTTGCTGATTGCGCAGGGGCACGATCTGGACACGGTGGAGAAGAGCTATCCGCAACTGCGCTATCGCGAACCGATGATGCTGCTGCGAAATATGGGCAAGCGCTTTGTGGATGTTTCTTCGATGTCGGGCGAGGTGTTTCACGAGGCATGGGTGGGTCGCGGCATGGCCGTGGGCGATATCGACAACGATGGGCGCATCGATGCGGTGGTTTCGACCAATGGCGGCCCGGTGCATGTGCTGCACAATGAAACGGTGACGGACAACCACTGGCTGACTTTCAAACTGGTGGGGCACAAGAGCAACCGAGACGGGATTGGCGCGGTGATCAAACTGACTACATCCCAGGGGCCGCAGTGGGTTACGGTCAGCACGACCGGGGGCTACCTGTCCTCGAATGATCCGCGAGCGCACTTTGGTTTGGGAACGGACACAAGCGCACAGACCGTGGAGATTGACTGGCCGAGCGGAACAAAACAGATTCTTAAGAATGTCGCGGGAGACCGCATTGTGCAGGTGGAGGAGGCGGAGAGCAAGCCTTAGTATGCGGCGCTGCCCTCTGCGGAATTGGCAACCTTCAGTTTCACAGCCAAAGACAGCGCGCGGGCGATCTGCCCGGTGCGTCATTATTCGGCACGAACTGCCATTGTAACATTGCTTGATCTTGAGGAAAGCGCCGCTGGGCTGCGTGGCTTCTGTAGTGATCCGATAGTGAAAGTGCCCTAGCGAATCGCGAAGGGCCTCTACTGTGGAGAACGCGCAGTTGGTAAAATGGGGCCTCTGCGATCCGGTGTCTTTGAGGCGCGAGCGGACCATGCCTATATTCAGAATTTCTTTTGCCGCCGTTCTTGCCGCGCTGATGATGATTCCGCCGTGCCTTTCGCAGTCTGCTCTGCCGTCCGAGGGCGCAAAGCTTTTGCAGGCAGGAAAACTGAGTGAGGCGCGGGACGCCTTCGAGGCGGTGTTGAGCGCTGATGGCCCCAATCCAGAGGCGCTGGCGGGCGAGGTGCAGTCGAGCGAGCGTCTGGCCCTGGAGGCACGCGCGGCAGGCCGCATGGGAGACGCGCTGCAGACTCTGGTACGGGCACAGCAGTATGCTCCCCAGAATGCGCGTCTGCTCTATGACCTGGGGATTCTGGAAGACCAGATGGGACTTTTCTACGATGCGGACAAGGCGCTGGCCACCGCCATGGTGCTGACGCCTGACGAGCCCGACGTGCTGTACGCCGTGGCCCGGGTCAAGATGGATCTTGGCCAACTTACGGCCGCCGAAGAGAAGATGAAAGCCTATCTCAAGCTTCGTCCGATGGACGCCAGCGCCCAGTTTGGACTGGGCCGCATTTATCAAATCGGCTTGGAGTTCGGCAAGGCGCGAGCAGCATTTTTGCGTTCCATCGAGCTTCAGCCGGTGCAGACGGAATCGTATTTTGAGTTGGGCGATCTGGCTCTGAAACAGGGCGATTATGAGGAAGCGGCAGCGCAGTTCAAGAAGACGCTGGATCGCGATGCAAAGCACGGTGGCGCGCTGGAAGGATCAGGGGAAATCAGCTTCAAGCAGAAGCAGTATGAACAGGCCAGGGCATTCCTGGAGCGAGCCATTGCCGCGTCGCCGGAGTACGCTCCGTCCCACTACTACATGGGATTGACACTGGCCAGGCTGGGGCGCAAGGAAGAGTCCGCGCGAGAACTGGAACTGGCCACCAAGCTGACCGAAGCGGAAAAGAAGCAAGCGGGAAGCCGCATTCAGCAGGCGCCGGAGACGAAGCCCGAGTGAGTGCGTTGAGCAAGCTTTGCATTGCGGCCATGCATTCCCTGCACACGCGCACGAGCGGTAGAACAGGAAGCAGAATGATAAAGAGGTATTCGGCTCTCGCCGCTGTGGTTTTGCTGGGGTCTGCGTCTCGGCTGTCAGTTGCGCAGAGGACGGTGGACGCCGTTGCGGCACCAGCGGCGCAGCCGCCAGCGCAGCAGAGCGGTATGGCGGCCGACGCGGCGCACATGGCGGAATACGACGCGCAGCATCGCCCCATCACCGCAGGCGGCTTTGTGAAGTCGGGCACGGTGGTTTTTCAGGAAGTGGCGGAGAAGGCCGGCCTGGCGCGCTGGCGCAATGTGACCGGCACGGCGGCCAAGCGCCTGATCATTGAGGAAAAGGGTTCCGGTGTGTGCCTCATCGACTTTGACCACGATGGCTGGCTGGACATTTATCTCGTGAACGGGTCGACCTTTGATGCTCTTTCAGACAAGGCTGCGGCTCCGCACGCGGCGCTGTTCAGAAACAACCATGATGGTACGTTCAGCGATGTGACCGAGCAGGCGGGAGTAGCCAACGATGCCTGGGGGCTGGGCTGCGCGGTGGGCGATTACGACAATGACGACTGGCCAGATCTCTACGTCACCAACCTGGGAAGGAACCGGCTTTATCACAACAACCGCAACGGCACCTTCACGGACGTTGCAGGCAAAGCTGGCGTGGCCTTGGAAAACGATTCGCCGCACATCGCGATCGATCATACCGGCGCCACTTTTGGCGATTACGACGGCGATGGCCGGTTGGATCTGTTTGTTGCCGGCTATATCCGATACGACTTCGATGATCCTCCGCTGGTGGGCGCGAAAAGCGTGCACAATACCACCTGCCAGTATCGTGGCGTCAACGTGATGTGCGGGCCGCGCGGCCTCGATGGTGCAGAGGATCATCTTTTCCATAACAACGGGGATGGCACCTTTACGGACACAAGCGTGAAGGCCGGGCTCAGCGATCCGAGCCGATTTTATGGCTTGGGGACGGTGTTTGCGGATGTGAATGACGACGGAAAGCCCGACCTGCTGGTGGCCAACGACTCCACGCCCAACTATCTCTATATCAACAACGGGGACGGCACGTTCGAAGACCAAAGCTATATGAGCGGCTATGCCTTCAACGGGGCTGGCCGCGAGGTTTCGAATATGGGCATCGCGGTTGGAGACTACGAGAACAATGGGCATCTGGATGCGGTGAATACGGTATTTTCCGACGACTACGATGTGGTTTTTCGCAATGACGGCAAGGGGAACTTCGAAGATGTCAGCTACCGAGCCGGTGTTGCGCAGACAACCATCCCCTTTGTTGGTTTCGGCGACGGATTTCTTGACTACGACAACGACGGCTGGAAGGATCTGCTGATCGCGAATGGCCACGTGTATCCGTTTGTGGATCAGTACCACGACTGGGGCATGAGTTATGCACAGCGGCCGCTGCTGTTCCGCAACCGGGGCAACGGCACGTTTGAACCGGTTCCCGCAGTCGAGGGCAGCGGGTTGGCGGTGGTTGGCGTAAGCAGGGGCGCGGCCTTCGGAGATCTGTTCAATGACGGCAAGATCGATGTGGTGATCAACAATCTGGACGGCGCGCCATTCCTGCTACGCAATGTCAATCCTGATCATCACCACTGGGTTGAATTGAACCTGATTGGCGGCCCGCACAGTCCGCGGGATGCGGTGGGCGCTACGGTGTACCTTACGGCTGGCGGCACGCGACAGCGCGGCGATGTGTTGAGCGGCGGCAGTTATCTTTCGTCGAACGATATGCGCGTGCACTTTGGCATGGGCGATGCGGACAGGATTACCGCGCTGGAGATTCACTGGCCAAGCGGAGCCATAGAGAAGCCGCAGTTGCGCAGCATCGACCGCATTGTCACCATTGAAGAAGGCAAGGGCGTGGTCGGCGAACTTTGCATCGCTTGCAAGCAGGCGAAGTAGCCCTGTGCGCGTGGATGCCTCCTGGCGCACTGGACTTGTACGACGCCGCAGAAGTTCCCTGAGAAACAATCGCAGTCATACATGGAACGGTGTTCCACCGATAAGCTTGGGGGCCGGCGGATGGAGAGAGACTTCAACGTCGATTTTTGTCTGGGTGGCCCTGAAGATGTCGAATCGGGCGATTCGAATAGGAAAGAAACAGGAGTCGGAAGGCCTGTTCGTAAGTACTTGATTTTATGGAGCGGGAGACCGGGATCGAACCGGCGACATTCAGCTTGGGAAGCTGACGTTCTGCCACTGAACTACTCCCGCCCTTTAGAATCAATACATTAGCCTATGCGATCCTTCGTGGTGTCTACTTTGGTGTCCAAAGTGGTAAGATAGACTCGATTTTGAGGTGATGAAAGCACCCCAGAAAGCGACGGCACCACGACATGGACACCATGGACACCAAAAGCCATCGAATCAACCTCACCCAGAAACGCAAAGCGGAAAACGGTCGGTGGCAATTCTATCCGGTTCAATGGGATGGAACCAAGCCTGCCCCCCGCCTCATCATCATAGACGAGGAGCCAGCCTCATGGAAGGGGGGAGGGGCGTTCTTTCTTGACTGGCGAGAGGGCGGCAAACGAAAACGCAAACAAGTTGGCAAGGCACCGCGTGAGGCGTTAGACGGATGGCGAAAAGCCACCGGGGTGGCGAATGGCTCGATTCCCGACGATGAGGCCGAGACGACGGACGAAGCCACGGATACTCCGGGCGTCTCAATCGAAGCTGGAATCAAGCAGTACCTGGAGGCCGTAGAGGCTACGAAGGGGTCGGGAACACACGGTTCCTACAAAACGTGTCTGACGTGGGCTCAGCGTCACATCACAAAACACATGGTCAACCGACTTAACCGGAATGACCTACTCGGCCTGTTTGCTGCTGGCCGTAAAGAGGAGTTGAACCAGAAGACAATCAACAAGCGCGTGACGGTCGTGCTCAACATGGTGCGGCACCACGACCATGACATCAAATTAAAACGGGGCGACTGGCCGAAGACGACGGAGAAGAAGATCGAGGTTTACACAGATGAAGAGATCGAGAAGTTCTTCGCTGCCTGTACCCATGATGGGCGCTTGCTATTTGAGGCGTTCCTTTGCACTGGTTTCCGCGACAAGGAGGTCGCCCACCTTTCCTGGTCAGATGTTGATTACCGCCTCTGCCGAATCAGTGTGACTGCAAAGACTCAGCCCAAATATAGCCCCAAGTCGTATGAGATGCGTTCCGTTGATGTGCCCCGCTCACTTCTCGACAAGCTCAAGACCTGGCAGAAACGCAGCCAGAGCTTACTTGTGTTCCCCTCAGCCCCCCATCCCACGCGCAAATCGTATGGCGGTGGAGTTGACAGCCACATGCTGGAGACATGCAAGGCTGTCGCGTTTCGGGCGGGTCTCAATTGCGGTTACTGCGAAGGCATATACACGATAAAACGGAGCAAGGCGCGGAAGGAGAAAGTGCCCTACTCCTGCAAGACCCACCCTCGCTGTGAACGGTGGTTCCTGCACAAATGGCGCCACACGTTTGCATCCCACATGATTGGGGTTCTCGGATTAAAGGGGTTGCAGTTGGCAATGGGGCACAAAGACATTGCGACCACGAGCAAATACCTCCATTTCCTTGGAGGTGACGGCATCAAGGAGAAAGTGGAGGCGTCGGAACTGGCAAAGTTAATCCGCTAGTTTTTGAAATGCCGAAGGTATTCCTCTTGTGTCTCTCTATTTTCCTGTAAGTATCCTCCGGCAGAGCCGGAGGCTTTAGGATGTGAGCCGCTCAAAGCGGCTTGGGCGGGGTCGCTGACGCGGCCCCGACGTTATTGCGGCCGCCTTGTGGGCGGCTACTTCCACATCCGCAACTGGTCCAGTCGCTTGTCCTCGACCTCCTGGTTGCGGATGTATTCGCGTATCGCTGTCTCATCGCGTCCCACGGTCGACACAAAGTATCCTCGTGCCCAGAAATGCTGCCCGGCAAAATTCTGCTTGTGCTCTCCGTATGTCCGGGCCAAGTGAATCGCGCTCTTGCCCTTTATGAAGCCCACCACTTCCGACACCGCATACTTGGGCGGAATCGAAAGCAGCATATGCACATGGTCTGGCATCAGGTGGAGACGCTGCCGGGGTTATCGCCGACCTTCAATTTGTTGGCGACGCGTAGGGGCTTTCACTCACACAGGCCAGCACAGGAACGTGAACGCGCGGAGACTTGTCCCAAGTGAGCCACGCCTCACGCTAGAAGACATGGGTCTTGATACGCCGTTGATCGCTGGGTGCTCAGCGAAGACCCTGGATGCCTGATTGCCGCGGTGTAACAATGCAGAGGACAGGGCACGCCAGGATGGGAATCCCTAGCCACGCCGGGACCGTGCGTAGCGTATCTCGTTGCGCATTTCGAGGAGTGCGCGGCGAGTTATCTACTGGATCAGTCCGAGGATCTCCGCTTGATCAAAAAGTGAACAGGACACCTGCCCTTGGACGCCACATCCATGGGTCTTCTCCGGGGCGCAAATCTCTTGCCGGGTACGTCGCAAGCGAGCTGAATCCCACCAGACGTCCGTCATAGTTCTGGCCCACAACCAGCGTGGCAAACGGAGTTACATATTTGCCGGTCGAATATTTGAAGGTGAAATCATGCCCGCGAATATTGGTGTGCCACTGATCACAATTCACGTAGTCCAGCATTGCATCGCTCTGAATCAGCACCAGTTTGTAGCCTGCGGCAAAGTGCCCAGGGACAGTTGCGTCACCCACCTCAAATCCCAGAACCAATCCGTCTCCGCGGTGCTGAGCAAGCGCCTTTACGGTTCCCGCAGTTGCCGGGCCGGTGATATTGTCGCCGGCTCCGATGTTATGGCTCCATTCCCCGAACAGGCGAACAGGCAGGCGCTGATTGGAGCGCAACGTGATGCCGCCGAAGCCATCGACGATCCGATAGGCGGAAGCATCTCGATAGGTCACCAGCGCAGTGGGCAGCGCGGGGCCGATGATGGAAACAATGCCATTGCTGTCCACCGGCAGAACAGCGGGAAGATTCGTCGAGGTTCCGTCCGGCATGCCGGCCAGTCGAAGGCCATCGATGCCGAGCAAGCCAGTCGCGCCTTCGAAGAGAGGGACGTCATTGGCGTGCGATACGTTGAGGAATTCGAAAGAGCCGCGGAGCTTCACCGAGGGGGAAGGTTGATAGTCGCCGGCAACTTCGGCGACGTAGGCATTTGCGCGGGGAGGGCCATTCTGATTTACGTCGGAGATTTGTCCGCCGCCATAGCCTCCAACCACGGGATACAGTTGGCGATCGAGAGCGTCCACAACATTGGCGCCATCGTTGGTCACGAATCCGATGGCGGTGAGCAGCGAAATCTTTGCCTTGGAATTGAGATTGTAGCCGGCGAGATGCGCAAACATGGGAAGGCCGAAGTCTTCATCCACCAGCATCTCGGTTGTTCCCTTGGCCGCCGGAACATTGGCGACTTTTCCACCGATGATCGTGCTGCTCAAACGCTCTCCCTTGAATGCCGAGATGATCACGTTGTATTCGTCGAAGCCGACAAATCGCCTGTCGCCGGGGTCGGCAAACGACGTCCACGGATCAGCGCCAATGGTGCTGATTCCGGTAGAGAGCCGCATTAGGTAAGAAATCCTGCTATTAATTTGTCCCTTGATGCCGAAGCGACCCATCACCTGGGGCTGGTTCTCGATGTTTGTGTAGCCGGCAGGCGTTCCCTGATTGAACAGGCCCTCGTAGCGCAGGCCGAATTCGCCAAAGGGCTGGATCATGGGAAATGTGGGCGGTGCCTCGGCAAGCGACTTCGCGCTCGTCTGCGGAGCGGGCGCCGGAGCCGGGGTCCTCGCTTCAAGCACCGCGTTGGTCAAGCGTGCCGCGGCTTGCTCGCCTTTCGCTCCTTCAAGGTCCGACACTCTTTTTTGCAATGCGCGATTTTCTTCGCGGAGCTGCCTTACTTCATCAAGCACATCCTTCATCTGCGACTGAAGCGCGAGAGCACCGCCCTGGGACTCGGCAGGAGGCTGCGTCACTGAGGCTTCAGCGGCAGGCTGCTGATTGTCTTGTGCGGTTAGTTCATGCGGGCATAGCAGGATGCCCGCTACAAGGGGAGCAATGACATGCATCGTCGTTTTCACGCAAAAGTCCTCCTGCCCGCAGCGGGGTGCATTTGGCAACTCTGGGACTGCAGTAATCTAGTGCGATGTTTCTTCGAGTGTGTAGTCGAGGCCGTACCTCTCCGCGCCGCCCCCGCGGGCCGGCCCGCTAGTTGGGTCGGAAGCGTCAACTTTATCGGCAATCAAAGTTTGCGTTCCGAGCACCAGCTTCGCTACCGACAGTGCGTTGATCAGGGCAGTGGAAGTGACTTTGAGGGGATCGAGAATACCTTCGTCAATGAGATTGCTGAACGTACCTGTTCGGGCATTGAGCCCAAAACCATATTCGGATTCGGCAATCCTCTCCAGCACCTTTTGAGAGTTCAGGCCGCAGTTGCGCGCAATGCAAACAAGCGGCTGCCGCAGCGCCACCAGCACAGTGCGAATGCCATCGCGAGAGTCCTCGGGAGACGAAGCGGCCAACGCTTCAAGGTCTCTTGCTATATAGGCCAGGGCAGTTCCACCACCAGCCAGGATGCCCTCCTCGATAGCAGCGCGAACCGCGTTGAGGGCGTCCTCTGCCATTTGGAGTCGCCGTTTCTGCTCCACCGGAGTGGATCCACCAACATGAATCACAGCCGCTGCGCCGGCCATGCGCGCAAACCGCTCCTCCAGCTTGTCGCATTCGATCGGCTGCGCCATGGTCTCAAGTTGCCGTTGAATCTGATTGCGGCGCGCTTGAATTGCGTCCGCCGCGCCTTCGCCGCCCGTGAAAGTTGTTGTCTCCAGCGAAACTGCGATCTCCCGCGCACCGCCGAGATCAGCTTCCACAACATCCTCGAGTTTGTCGCCAAGTTCTTTGGACAGATAGCGTCCCCCGGTGAGAATGGCGATATCTTCCAGTGCGGCCTTCCGCCAGTGGCCAAACTCTGGAGGATGGACCGCAACAATCGCGATCTCGCCGTCTTTGCCGCGTGCGAGCAGATTGCCAAGCGACGTAGGTGTGACCTGCTCGGCGATGATCAGGAGCGGTCGCCTCGCGCGCACTGCGATCTGGATCACTTTCTCGATCTGTCCGGGTTGCTGGAGAACATGGTCGGTCAGCAGGATCAACGGATGATCGAGGATCGCTTCCATGCGGTCGGTCCGATTCGCCATGTGCTCTGAAAGATAGCCGCGGTCAATGGAGAAGCCGCTGAGAATGTTGAGCTCGGTCGTGGCCTTGGACCCGGCCTCAACGTGGACCGTTCCCTCCCGGCCGGTGCTATGCACGGCTTCGGCAACCGCTCGGCCAAGTACGGGATCCCCGGACGAAATCACAGCGACCGATTGCAATTGATCGTCCGAGTCGACCGGCGCGGCGAGAGTCTTCAATTGCTGCAGCGCCGCTTGAACGGCGAGGTCCATCCCCTCGAACAGCAACACTGTGTTGTTGGATCGGCTGAGGAAATTGAGTCCCTCCTGAATGAGAGCATTGGCAAGGACCACCGCAGTCGTCGTGCCGTCGCCGGCAACCTCGTTGGTCTGCTTCGCGACTTCGCGGACGATTTGCGCGCCCATGTTTTCAAATCGATCTTCGAGTTCGATCTCCTCCGCAATGCTGACCCCATCTCGCGAAACCAGCGGCGTTCCAAGCGGGCGATCAATCACCGCATTGCCGCCTCTGGGGCCCAGTGTGGCCTCAATGGCCCGCGCCAACTTCTCCACGCCTCGGGCAAGTGTTGTTCTCGCAGACTCTCCGTAAAGCAACATCTTTGGCATACCACTCCTTCACGCTGTTGTTCGATAAAGTGCGAAAGATCAGGCCCGAGTTTTGTTCACGCGGCGCTCAAAAAATCGCCGCAACTTCACGCACGGCCATGCCCTCGATCTGTACCAGGCCATCCTCGTGCCTCACGCCATAACGCGCTTCCAGGAGTCCCCGGCAGATCATCGAGTTGAATTCCGTGTTGAGCCGCACGCGACGAAGTTCGCGAAGATAGTCGGGAAACTCGTTCGCTTTCAGAGCTTTTCCGTCGACATTGTGAAAGGCGCATTTCGACCGCATTGGCTCACATTCGAGCCATGCCCTGGCCTGCAGGTAGCGACTCCGCAGCACTTGGCCTTCGTCATTCAGTTGGAAGGCTTTCAAGCCGGCCAGAGACATGGTCACCAGCGCAGAAACTGCTTCTCCGCGACTGAGGAAGTGGTGCAGAAGAATCTCCTGCCTCTTCTGAAAAGACTTCCTGCGAAAGAGGAGGCGAATCCCTTGAAGATCCTCGTCCGCCTCAGCCGCGAAGCTTTCATGAAACGACCTGCCTGCGGAGGCACCGGTGCTCACTTCCTTCGCGGTGAAGTGCTCCCGCAGCTGGATGTTGGTCTTTTTCACCCAGGGAAGGCTAGCGATTGCGTCGTGCATGTCGCTCGCCATCAGATAGGCGAAATTCGCCGAACACCAGTAGGTCGGAAGCCGAAAGCTCACTTCGACATCTCCCCCGTTCGTAATGCGCACCTGCTCAATGAAGCCAAGTTCGGTCACCGGCTCATCCAACTCCGGATCACAGACCGTCAACAAGGCTTCCCGGACTTCCATCAGGCATTGATCAAGATCGAGCACTATCTGTTTCATCTCTGCTAGCCTCTGCCGGAATCCGCACCGACCAATTCAGTTTTGCGCGAGGCGGACTTGCCCGTTTTCTCGGCCTTTTCGATTCGCTGCTTTTGATCTGCGACGTCGATGCCATACAGGCGGGCAGCATTCAAACCGAGAATCTTCTTCTTCTCCTCCAGACCGAAGCTGATCTGATATTCGTCCAGCAGTTGTTGCGGAATCTGATATTTCATGAATTCCTCAACAATCCACTTGGGTTGATAGATGGCATAATCGCTTCCATACAGCAGCCGTTCAGGGCCCAGCCAGTACAACAGTTCCGCCATGACCTGGCCAAAATACGCCGGACGCAGCGCGACAAAAGCGGCAGCCACGGCCAAGCCGCCGTAGATGTTTTTGTCCTGCTTCGCGATCCAGCAAAAGTCATCGACGCGCGGCAAGCCCACATGCTCAACAATGAAGGTCAGGTTGGGGAAATTCGTAGCTGCATCGTCGACATCGTGCACATCGAATGCATCCTTGTTGAGCGGCCGAATGGTCGGCCCCTTGTGCACATGGATGTTCGTAATTCCAAGTTTCTCGCAGCGCTCCAGATAACGAATGGCCCATGGGTCACTCAGTTTGTAGCCCTTTGAGTCTCCATGCCATTCCGCCGTATAAAGCTTGACGCCTTTGAGCTTGTACTCTGCGGCGAGTGCATCCAGCGCATCAAGACCAAGGTCTCCATCGCGCGGATCGAAAGCCCCATTGACGATGAACCGCTCCGGATAGAGCTTGGCGATGGTCGCATTGGATTCCGTCGTATTGAAGCCGTTCTTGTAGAACTCCTTCAAGTACGTCGGCTGGAAGATCGCCATGTCGTCGTAGCCGCGGACAAACAGATCGTGGTGCATCGTTTCCGGAGAATACTTGTCAAACTCCGCCCGCGTAACCAGGTAGTTCGCAGGCGTCAGCGCTTTGTGGTAGTCAAAGAAGCAATCGATAAATGCTTCCCCGTAGGCGTTGCGCTGGTTCTCTGCCGAACCGTCCCACCAATGCACATGCCCATCGATGATGAAGAGTTCCTCGCCGTTTTCGGTAACAAACATTATCCTGCTCATCCTTTCATCGGCAAATGCTGCCGGGGCTCATGAGGAGGCGCGACGGCCTCCTGGATTATTCATAGGCAAGGGCGTCTTCAAGTTTGCCGAACAGCACAATGCGGTCATCGAACAAAACCATTCGGCCATAGTGCGTGGACATCTCCACCTGGAAGGTGTACGGATCCATCTCGCGGCCCAGAGCTTCGCTGATCTCCTTCATGTCAAAATCGAGCTCATCATGTCCGTCGATGCGGATCATGGCGGGATAGTAGGTCACAGTCACGCCTGGCTTGTGCTCCATGATCTGTGCCACGATCCGGCCTTCCACGCTGTCATTCATGGTGACGCCGCACATGGTGGAGATGGTGGCGTCGAGCTTTAAGTCGCGTGCTGCATGACTCGGTTGTGTCGCTGTACTCACAGTTGCACCCCTTTCGGTAGTTGTGCTCCGGTTTGAGCAAGATTCGCCTCGACGCGAACCTTTGCTGCGGCGTAGGCATCGGCGAACGAGCTGACCTTAACGCGCGGCTGGGACCAGATGGGCTGCAGCAGGTTGGCGGCTTCGTTGCACAGGGACAGATGCTTCGAGAGCCAGCCCTGAACGACCGTCTGGTTGTGCGCGGCGTTCTCCGGATCGTGCAGGAGGATATGGAATAACTCGACCGTGTTGGCGAGATTCCGTTCATAATCCCCTTCGGCAATCGCGACGATTGACGGAGTGACAAAGTCTCCGTGTGCCGCCGCAAACTGCATAATCAGGCCGCTGCGGACTAGTTCATTTACCAGAGGTTCGAAGAGAAGGTTGCCCACGAAGTATTGCTCGAGGTAGTCCTCCGCTCCGAGTATCTCTTCGGTCGCTTTGCGAGCGCCCTGCCAGATCGGATCGTTCAACCAGTGCTCCTTGCCGGCGTCGAGATCGAGAGTCGTCAGATCGAGCGCAACTTCAGACAGATAAACCGTCAGGTCCTGAGCAAAGCGGAGCTTGTAGGATGAGTTCATCAGGATCGACGTGTTGATCATCTGGGTCATGCCATCTCTCTGCGCATACATGTACACGGTCCCCAACCCGTATTCGGCATGCTTGAGCGCGCCCACATGATTTTGCAGCACCCCGACCCAGCTCTTATCGAAGCGCTTGATGCCGCCATTGCGGCGGGCATTGTCCACAACCAGCTTGACCGCGGTCTCGGCTTCAGCTTGCCTTTGGTAGTGGTTTCTCTCCCACTCCTGGTCTGGCGCGCGATACTTGTGCCAGTTTGCGCTCTTGATGGCGGTGCGCGAGGGCGAATAGGTTGGAGTCCCATCGGCGAACGAGAGAATCCAGTCCTGAATGAGGTATCGGGCCGGATCAGGCTGAACATCGACGGTGACGTCCTCGTAGAGCGTCGCCTTCCGTCCTTTCGGCTCGAAGTAGTTGTAACGCCGGCTATCAGAACCGGCAAAGGTTTTGGCACCGGCCGCTGCCGACCGCTCTTCTACTGTTTCCGTCGCTTCTACTACCTGTGTCGCCATGGTGGATTTCCTTTCCATCAGTTTTTGAAATCGTTGATGCGAGCTGTGCGCTCTCAGCGCACCGCCGCAGTGAATTTATCGAAATGAATGTTCTCCGGCTCAACTCCGCCCATCTGCAGAACGGGCAGGACCGCGTCGATCATGGGCGGCGGTCCGCAAGAGTAGGCGTCGGCTTCGGCCTCGAGCGGCTCATTCTGCAAGTGCTTCCGAATAATTTCGTGCACGAAGCCTGTCTCGCCTGTCCACTCAGCTTCAATGTCCGGCCCGGAAAGAACCGGAATGAAGCGGAAATCATGCAGGCGTGAACCGAGTTCCTCGATGCGCTCCACCATGAACAGGTCGCGTTTGGTGCGAGCGCCATAAAAGAATCGAACGGGCCGCTGCTCGCCGCTCTCCACCAGATCGGTCAGGATGGAAAGCAGCGGGGCCATGCCCGATCCGCCGCCTGCCAGAACCATCGTGCTGTCTCTCCCCTCATGACGAAGGCAGGTTCCATACGGTCCCGTGACTGTGATCTCGTCCCCAGCGCGCAATTTGTCGCGCAGCAAAGAAGAGAAAGCGCCCTGCGGATAAACCTTGATGATGAATTCAAGTTGGCGCTGCACGCTCGGCGGGTTGGCCATGGAGAATGAACGTGTGACGCCGGTGTCTGGAATGGTGATATCAACGTACTGCCCGGCCCAGAACTTGAGCGGCTGGGCGGTTTCAATCTTCAATTGCCGAATGTCGTGGGTGAGGGACTCGACAGCTCGAATGGTACCCGCATAGGAACGAACCGGGATCGACCGCGAGAGAAGATATTCATCGTAATTCAGCAGTTCCACAACCAGGTCGCTGTAGGCCTGAGTCCTGCAGAGCAGTATCTTGTCCTGTTCCCGCTCGGCGTCGGAAAGAGCGAAGGTCGAGTATTTCATCATCTCGATGTCGCCCTCCCGCAGAACCGACTTGCAGGCCGCACACTGTCCCTCTTTGCAGCCGTGCATTAGGGTCACCCCCTGACGGAAGGCTGCATTCAAGACAGTTTCGCCTTCTTCGATTTCCATTTCAACGCCCACCGGTTCAAAGCGAACTGTGTGCGTCACCTTGTCTGGCATAGCTGTGTCCCCGAGCTTTGAAAGATGTGAAGAGACCATGGAACTGCAGCTTTGACATTGCAGCCCACGGAGCGAGTTGTGGGCCATGTGTGTTCCCTAGCGCATGAGCGGAAAGCGTAAAGGTGGAGTGGCTTGCTCCCGCGGAAGAAGCCACTCTTCGCCGAGGTTTGCGATTCATGCGAGTCTGGGGAATGCCCTACACAGCCTTCATCGTGAAGCCTTTGTGGTATTCGGCAATATGCTTTTCGCGCTGATCCGGAGTCATGTTGCGAATATCCACCAGCGGGCAGCGAACCTGGTATCCGCGAACATGGTCCAGAGTCCACATCTTGCTGTTGTCGAAATCAAGATGAGGCTGAGGCACGAGGGTCTTGCCGTCGTTGCGCACGAAATCAAGATCTTTGACAACGTCGGCCAAGTCCCACTCGTGATAGAGTTCCTCCCAAATCCGCTTGCCGCTGAAGCGCCCCATTGCAGGCGTCGGGCGACCTTCATACTCGCCGGAGAAAGCGACTTGATGCGTCCAGCGGCATAGTTCGGAGCAATAGGTGTAGAGCTTCCCGTCGACTTCGCCCACGCAGAATTGTTCGCGGATGACGCACGGACACATGCAACTCCAGCAGCGATGCGGGTAGACGTAGCCGGTATCAACCCAGGCAAGCGGTGGGTTCTTGGGATGACTCAGCTTGCGATAGTCCTCCCAATAGGTGCCGAACTCGCTATACCAGCCGGGATACTTCGCTTCGAACCATTCAAAGTCGCGCTCATCCAGCGGATCGATGCGCCAGAAGTTGAGCGGCCATCCAACGGAGAAGAACTGGGCGATCTTGTGGTGGTAGTTGTGCTTGACGATCCGGTCCCAGGCGGCCTGCACATCTTCATGGTGAATCTTGACCCCGTATTTCTCCAGCGGAAGCAGGTAAGTCCGGTAGTAATCGTCGAAGACCCACTTCTGCCACAACTCGGCGTACGATTCTTTTTTCTTGCTGCGGTCCTTGGTTCCGTACTCGATGATCGCTCCGATCGCCGCGTCCACAATGCAGTGGTTCTGCCAAAACGCGTAGCGGATATCGCGTTCAAGCAGAGCATGATTCTCCGGATTGTTGATGACCGACATCAGCATCGAGTGCCCATTGCCGATGTGGCGGGACTCATCGGACTGCACGCTCAGGAAGACCGTGGGCAGTGCATAGTCGCCGTTGCGGGCCGCTTCGGATGGCATGGCGACAAACAGCGTATTGGTGAACGCCGTCTCCGCGACGACTTGCAGATAGATGTTGGTCGCAGTGATCGCATCCCCGGTAATGAATCCTTCGGCAAACTGCCGCCCGATAGTTGCGGCATAACACCTGCCGAACGCGGCCTCGGTAATATCGAATCCGGCAGGATCGATATAGTTCTCCATGTACCACTTCTTCAGGTTCATCTGGATCGTGGAGTGGCGCATTTCGTCGATCATCTGCATGGTAAAGCCGGTCTTCAGATCGTCGCCCGGAGCGATGCGCGCCTCAATCGCCATGGAGCGAGCCGCAGAGATCTCGGGGAACGGGATGATGCCGAGGAACAGCTTCATCCACTCGATCCAGCGAGGCTGAACATTGCGGAACATATCGCCGCGCAGCGCGGCGTCGAGCGCGCCGTAAACGCGGTTGTCCTTTTCCGCCTGCATGGGGAAATAGGAACGCAGGACCTGTTTCATTGGATCCTTGGGCGGGCGCGTGATCTTGTAGTCGGTTGGGTATTTCAGCTTCTGCTGCACATAGGTTGGAGTCCAACCCAGGTCCGAGACGCGCCGTGCGGCTTCTGCGATGGTGATGCCTGGCTGCGCCGTAATCTTTGGTAGCGATGTCTGTGTAGCCATTTCCTCTTAACCTCCAGGTCGATGTTTGTGAATTCTGCCCGGGCGGCACTCGACCCGGACGCAGCATGGTTTAGGGGATCAGTACGGCCCGGCCTCTGACTTTTCCAGCCTTCAGGTCCTGCAGCGCGCGATTTGCGTCGTCCAGGCGGTACTCCTGGGTCGCAAGGTCGACCAGGCCGCGATCTGCCAGGTCCATCAGTTCCACGAGCTCGGGATAAGTTCCGACAAGATTGCCGACGATGGTCTTTTCCGTAGTAATCAGGTCCATGGTAGGGATGCGGAGTTCGCCGCCGTAGCCGACCACGTAGTAGTACCCGCCGTTGCGTGTCATGGCGAGGCCGGAGCTGACTGAATTCCCTTCTCCCACGAAGTCAATCACCGCTTCGGCTCCTTTTCCATGGGTCAACGCCCAAACCTCCTCGACGCCATTGCCGTCGGCAGCAACTGTATGGTCGGCTCCCAACTCTTTTGCCAAAGCAAGCGCTGGGGCCGAGCGGTCAACCACGATGATGGTCGCAGCGCACAGAGAACGCAGCACTTGCAGTCCAATGTGCCCCAGGCCACCGGCTCCGATGATGACGGCAAACTGACCAGGAAGCAGATGGCGCGAAGCTTTTTTTGCCGCCCGGTATGCGGTCAGTCCGGCATCCGCGTACGGGGCCACATCCTTGGGAGCCAGGGTGGTGGACAGCTTGACCAAGGCGCGCTCTGAGGTCTTGAGTAACTCCGCATAGCCGCCGTTGGCGTCTATGCCGGGGAAGACGCTGTCCGCCGAGTGCATGTCGTCGCCGCGGCGGGCGGCCAGATCGTGTCCGCAGGTCACCAGCGGATGACAGATCACGGGATCGCCACGCTTGATGCCGTGGACTTCCTTGCCGACGTCCTCCACCCATCCAGCGTTTTCGTGCCCCATCACATAGGGCAGCTCGACATGGACGCGGTTTCTCCACAGGCCCTCGACCACATGCAGGTCCGTCCGGCAAACGCCAGCGCCGCCTATCCGGACAATGACGTCAGTAGCCTTTTCAATCTTTGGGTTTTGGATCTCTTCGACGGAGACAAACTCCGGGCTGGAAAGCTCTTCATCGTATTGGTGCAGGACCGCTGCCTTCACGATCGGACCTCCGGAAGGAAACAACTGGAGCCAAATACGCGACGAGTGGGTGCAATCGTCGTGCCAATTCCAGAAATCGCCAAAAATCTGAGGAACCTCCGATTTAGCTCTATAGAATGCGTGGTCCAGTGTTCAACCGCGGAACATATGGTGCGGGCAAAACCGTTCCGTCGCGGAACAGCGACTGAATTTAGTTGGCTCCGCGCGGACACCTGATGGACGCGCAAACTTTGCTATTTCAGCGGAGTCCGGCGCATTTTCTCGCTCTGCTTGACAACCAACAGCGGTCGCTAGTAGAACGTCTCTCGTCGGAGTTTCGGTGCGGGCCTCTTCCCCCGGCGCACTGCAATGCCCGCAAACTCCTGATCCACAAGGCATTCAAACGATGCTGTCTACAGCAGATCACCTAGAGCATTTCTCTTACTGGTGTAGAGTAAAGGTGGCGATTTTTCGCGCACATGCTCATGGCGCGACCTTATTCAGATGATTTGCGGCAGAAGCTGTTGGAAGCCTACGACCAAGGCAAAGGATGCCTGGGCGAGTTGGCTGAGCGCTTCGGCGTGAGCCCTGGCTGGGCGTGGAAGATATCTGCGGCTCGCAAGCGTACCGGGCGCATGGAGAGAGCGACATATCGGCCCGGCCCGAAGAGCCGGATCGATGAAGCAGCATTGGCCGAGTTGCTGCGCATCCATCCGGATGCGACTTTGCTTGAGTTGCAAGCGGAATTGGAATCTAAATCCGGTCTCCACTTCAGCACACAGCATTTGTGGCGGGTACTGAAGCGGATGGGATTTCGTCTTAAAAAAAGTCGATCCACGCCAGCGAACGGGACACGGAACAGAACTGCAAACGGCGCGAGGATTTCATCGAAGTGATTGGCCGAATCGACCTGGAACGGTTGATTTTCCTGGATGAAAGCGGCGCGACCACTTCGATGACAAGGCTCTACGGACGGCGTCGAGACGGACGGCGCATTCACGAAGCAACGCCTCAAGGCAACTGGAAGATTCTGACCATTCTGGGGGCGATAAGCACCCGCGGTATGATTGCCACCATGACCATTGAAGAGACCACAGATGCCGACATCTTCCTGGCCTATCTGGATTGCGTTTTGTGTCCGGCGCTGCGGATCGGCGATGTGGTGGTCATGGACAATTTGAGCTCACATAAGGTCAAGGGTGTGCGTGAAAGAATCGAGGCGGCAGGCGCGAGTCTGATCTATCTGCCGCCCTATTCTCCCGATATGAACCCCATTGAAAAAGCTTGGTCCAAGCTCAAAACACTGCTGCGCTCAGCCAAGGCGAGAAGCAAAGAAGCGCTCGATCAAGCCATCACCGAACTGCTCCCGCTCATCACCACTGAGGACGCAAAAGCATGGTTCAGACTCCCTTTTGCAGCTCTACAGCAATAGGAGAAATGCTCTA
>Ga0255352_1000061_pt1 | contig 55762 bp, 40 predicted proteins | sample HBST0metaG_FD_189939 | JGI IMG/M metagenome (GOLD analysis project Ga0255352, IMG submission 189939) | Peat soil microbial communities from Stordalen Mire, Sweden - H.B.S.T0 | ecosystem: Environmental > Terrestrial > Soil > Wetlands > Peat | place: Sweden: Norrbotten County, Stordalen Mire...
GCACAATCCGCGCAAGATCGCCCTTCACGCGCGATTCCTCCGTGATTGCTTCCCGCAGATCAATCGGAAGCCGGAGCGTCATTCCTGGCCTGTTGTCAGCCGCCTCTTGCGCCTTTTTAATAGCAGTATGGGTTTTCTTCTTCACGGCCACAAATGGACCTCGGCTTTCATTCTGTGCATTCCCTGAGCCTTCAAAGGGGCCTGCGTTCTGTCCGCTCCTGCATTCACAAGGCGCGCTGAAAGCCCATCACACAGGCGACATTCATCTATGATGACACGCCACAACTGCCATGCACGTAGCGGTAGTCAGTTCTCTTCTCGCGATTTTACCCGATAAGCAATTTGTTTGCCGCCGGCGAATATGGCACACTGTAAGCGATGTACATTGCACTATCATCAGATCGCCGACTTGCGGACCTGGAGGCAAAAGAATGCCCGCGAAGATTCTGAGATTGCCGAACGTGTTGGATCGCACCGGTCTGTCGCGCAGTACCGTTTATCTGCGCGTCACTGAAGGAAGGTTCCCAAGGCCAGTGTCGCTGGGGGCCAGGGCTGTCGGCTGGATCGAAACGGAAGTTGAGGATTGGATTGCCCGCCAGATAGAGTTAAGCCGGGAAATCAGGGGGTAGCGTACTGGCGGGAATCCGCTGTCGTCAAGATGAGGACCGGAGTGGGATTCTGCCTTCGCATCCGTCTGGGATTGGATTGCAGGGCATGGCCTGATTCTCTGCCGGCCGAGTTGACCGAATGGCTATGCCGCTGTTCCACGGAAAGGCAACACCTTACCTCCGCGCTGCGTCTGCTCCAGAAAGTCCGCCCAGTCCTGCATCATCTTGGCGCGGGGCTCCAGGTAGAGGGCGTGATTGTAGGCGGCACTCACGGCATTACGCGGGGCATGGGCAAGCTGTAATTCGATGTGCTCATGCGCATAACCTTGCTCATGCAGGATGGTGGACGCCAGACCGCGGAAGCCGTGGCCAGTCATCCGGCCTTGGTAACCCATGCGCTTCAACGCCAGAAGAATTGTATTGTTGCTCATCGGCTTATCGGGATTGCGGTCACCAGGGAACAGTAATTCTTCGCTTTTTGCCAGTGACCGCAGCAATTCCAACACCTCGATTGCCTGTGAGGACAGCGGGGCAATATGTGGGGTTCGCATCTTCATCCGCGATGCCGGGATATTCCACCGGCGCGCTTCCAGATCGAATTCCTCCCACCTAGCCCCTATCAATTCGGTGGTACGAACAAACGTCAAGGCGAGCAGTTTCATGGCCAGCCGGGTAATATGCGTGCCTTGATAAACCTCAATAGACCGAAGCAAGGCGGGCAGTTCCTTCACATCGACGCGGGCCAGATTGGTCTTTTTGGTTGGCCTCAGAATGTCGCTGGGCTTGATCTCGGCAGCGGGATTGCGCTTGGTATAGCCGTGGGCAATGCCGAACCTGAATATCTGCCCGGTCGTTTCCAGCGCCCTCTTTGCCAGATCCCCTACACCCCTCCCCTCTATCGACTTGACCATCGCCACCAGTTCCGGCGCCTCAATCTCGGTGATGGGGCGCGCACCTAACAGTGGAAAGACATTTGCCTCTATGCGCCTTCGTGTGGAGTCAACGTGCTGACCGCTCTTCCCAACGCGCCAGTGTTCGAGCCATAGGCCGGCGATGGTTCGGAAGGAGTTCTCGGAAGTAGCCTTGCGCGCGACTTTCTCAGTCTTCCGCACCTGCATCGGGTCAACGCCCGTCGCCAATAGTGCGCGAGCCGCAGCATGGCGCTCCCTTGCCAGGACCAGAGGCACATCGGGATATTGTCCAAGCGCCATGAGCTTTTGCTTCGCGTCATGCCGGTACTTGAAACGCCAGAGCTTGCCACCCGTCGGGGTGATGAAGAGAAACAACCCTTTACCATCGGGTAGCCGGTACGCTTTGTCTGTCGGTTTGGATTTGCGAATTTCCGTGTCGGTCAGCAAAATACCACCTCCGCGAATACCACCATGCGGGGAGAAGTCTCCCCTCCGCTGTTTGGTCGTCTGCGAATCCATCGCCGAAAAGAGAGGCTAGCGGGAGTTCGAGTCCCGACCGTCAATCGAACCCGCAGTGGAATACCACCAGAGCGCAAAAGAGTGAAAACCAGCATGGATATTGGGGATGAGGGGGTTTTTCTGTAAATACCACCAAACAACAGTAGAGAGTACCCCAGAAATAGCACCAAAAACCCTTGGCTTCCATACTACCGCGTTAGACGGTATCGGATCTAATAATGTTGATTTTATTGGGTGTTTCGAGAGAGGACCGGACGGCCTAGGACGACATAAAACAGGTTCGTGGTGGGCAGTGAGGGACTCGAACCCCCGACATCCTGCTTGTAAGGCAGGCGCTCTAACCAACTGAGCTAACCGCCCACACAACCGCTGTGGCCTTTTTCTATCATACCAGCGTACCTCCGGGACGTCCCCCGTCCGTGAGCATTCGCCGGTCGCGACACTCCGGCCGGACCGTGACGCGGCTGAAGTTGCGAGCGGATTCCGGAACGGGATCAAAGGCCAGCGGACATCGCCCCTGAAGGCGCACCCTTCGCGGCCGTCGGAAAAATAGTTCTTGCGATCCTACTTTCGGCAGATGCATGACCATTTGGCGAGGGCGTACCGTTCGATTCGGCTTGCGGAGCCTGTTTCGACCGTTATGAAAGCCGCGGCAGAGCGGACAGCTTGAACAACATTGCGGGGAGATGGGCAGCAAGATGAATGAAGCGGCTCAACAAGCGAGTCGCTCAATACGCAACGGTTCATTCACTCGAGGAGGCAGTTTTGAGATACGTCGCCATGCATATCAGGGCTTTGCTGCTCGTCATTCTCGCCGGCTGTACGGGTTCCGGGCTTCTCGGCCACGGACAGGGTACCAGCGCGAGTTTGACTGGCAATGTCACTGATTCTTCCGGAGCGGTGGTTTCCGGCGCAACGGTAACCATCACCAACGTCGACACAAATTTCACGCAGATTGCAAAGACAGACAGCGTGGGCAACTATCTGCTCAGGCCGTTGCCTATCGGCAATTACTCGCTGCGCATTGAAGCAACCGGTTTTGGGCGCTATCTGCAAAACGGGATCGTGCTGACGGCCAACCTCGCGGCAACTCAGGATATTCGCCTGAAAGTCGGCGCCGGCAAAGCCGAAACGGTGGCGGTCACGGCCGATGCCGAATTGATTAACACGTCTTCCGCAGAACTGGGCACGACGGTCGGTCAAGCCGCCATCGCGGAGTTGCCGTTGAATGGTCGCGACCCGTCGTCGCTGGTACTGTTGGCGCCCGGCACCTCCAACGTAATCCAGCATGGCGGCGAGGGCATTCAGACCGGCTTCTCCTTCTCGACCGAGACCGGCGCATCGTCCAACGGCGGACGCCAGGGCAGCACCTACTATATGCTCGACGGCGTCTCCAATATGGACAATTACACCGGCCTGACCGCGCCCTTTCCAAACTCCGACGCGACCCAGGAGTTTCGCATCATCTCCAACAACTTCAACGCGCAGTTCGGCTTTTCTCCGGGCGCTGTGGTCAGCATCGCGACCAAGTCCGGCGTCAACCAGTTTCACGGGGGCGCATTCTGGTTTGTGCGCAACAACGATTTGAACGCCTCCGACTGGTTCAGCCACGACGTCGATCCTCTGAAGCGCAACCAGTTTGGCGGGTTTGCCGGCGGACCGATCAAGAAAGACAAACTCTTTTTCTTCGGCAACTATCAGGGGACCCGCCTGGTGACGGCTGCCACCAACCTGAAGACCAATACGCCTACTGCCGCCATGCTTGCAGGCGATTTCAGCGGTCTGGCCTCTACGCCCGGGGTCACCAATCTGAATGGCCCGTTCCATACCGTTGATGGGGTCGCCAATCAACTGGATGCCGGCGTCGCCACGCTGAACCCGGCGGCGGTGACGATCACCCAGACCGGGTTGCCGGGACACTCGACCAGCGTCACCCAGGCCGCCGATGGCACCATGTATTACACCGAAGCGGCCGCCAGGAATCACCTCGACGAGTACACCGGAAAAATCGATTACGAGCTGTCTCCGAAGCAACGTCTAACGCTGCGTTCCTTTACCGACTATATGACGGCGCCGTCGTCGGATACTCCCGGCGACATGCTCTCCGTCCTCAACGACCAGAACTGGACCTCCGGCCTTCAGGAGAAGATGTATTACTTCAATAACGTCCTGACGCACACCTGGACGATTGATTCCACTACGGTCAACACTGTTTCCGCCTTCTGGAACGAGCAGAGCGCCCACAATCAGGCTGCGGTGCTCGACAGCAGCAACAAGGCCATGTGCTTGTCCCGCTACATCACGGTCACTGAATTGCCCGGACAGTGTTTTATGGAGGGCTTTACCGTCACCGGCGACAGCAACAATATCCGGGGTGGATGGACCGAGCCCTCGCAGGAAGTGCGCAACACTTTTGGCTTTACCGACGCCCTCATCAAGACCGCTGGGCGGCATACCATTACGGCGGGCATCGACCTGATGCACCAGTTTGCGGAGGAATATACGCAGTATCCGTCGCATCCCGAGGTGACCTTTACCGGCGCTTATACCGGCAACGGAATGGTCGATTTCCTGATGGGGTATATGCACGAGTTCAAGCAGGGCGCAGGCGAGATCGCGGATGTAGCCGGGTGGCAGTTTGCACCTTTCGTCCAGGATGACTGGAAGGTACGTCCGAACCTGACGTTGAACCTCGGCGTGCGCTGGGACCCGAACTTTGCGCCCACCTCCAAGGGCGGACGCGGAGCGGCATTCGTGCCGGGCCAGCAGAGCAATGTCTTTCCCAATGCGCCCGCGGGCTTGATCTTCCCCGGCGACGATGGAATGAAGGCCACTTTGATGGCGGACACTACCGGCTACTGGGAGCCTCGCCTGGGTTTGGCCTGGCAGCCGAAGCTCCTGCCCAAAACCGTGGTTCATGCCGGATTCGGTATGTTCACCGGCCCGCTGGAGTACTCCTCCTATAACCACGCTGCCGATATCGCGCCCTTCAGTCCTACCTTCGACTTCTATGGGGGCGGATGCACAACCGGCTGCTCGGCGGGCGCCGATGCGGCAATCACGGGTTCCTTGAACTTCAGCGATCCCTGGAGCAGCAACAACGCGCCGGCTGTGAGCAGCCCCTTCCCGCCCTTCGCCTCAGTCTCCTACAAGCCGCCGACGAACGCGACGTTTACCAGCACAGGCACCTCCCTGGAGCAGTCATTCTCCCGGGACTTCAAGCTGGGCATGACGCAGAGCTGGAACCTCTCGGTAGAGCAGCAACTCAGCCCATCCATGGTTGCGCGGGTGGCCTATGTGGGCAGTGAGTCCTATCACCAGTCCGTCGCCTACGATAGAAATGCCGCGGTTCGCCTCCTTACCGGTACCTGCATTTCCACAAGCGCGGGCTACGATCCGGATAACGGCGAGTGCTTTGCCCGTCCCTACTCGGCCTTCAATCAGATTCTCGAGGACAAGAGCGACGGAACGGCAAGCTACAATTCGCTGCAAGCCAGCTTCGAGCGTCATATGTCGCATGGATTGCAAGTGCAGTCCAGCTTCACCTGGGCGAAGTCGATCGACACAGCAAGTTCCAGCAATGTTTCCTTCGGCAATCCCCTTCTTGGAGATCCGTTCAACATGAAGTGGAACCGCGGCGATTCCACGATGAGCATGCCCTGGAACTCGGTGACCAACTTCATCTATCAATCGCCCAGCTTCAAGAACAAGGGCAAGCTGATCGAAGAGACCGTGGGAGGATGGGAGTTGAGCAGCATTCTCACCTATCAGACAGGGAACCCCTTCTCCGTCTTTGCCAGTGGCAATTCATGGGGCCAGAACGACTCCGGCTCCATGCAATATCTGGATCGCGCCGATGTTGTCCCCGGCGTAGCTCGCAATGTGGGCAAGGGAAGCCATTGGGATTGGACGGATAAGACAAAGGGCAAGTATTTCAATACTGATGCCTTCACCAACAATGCCAACAATACCTTTGGCGACAGCGGAAAAAACATCATGTACGGACCGCGCGAGTTCACCGCCGACGCCGCGATCATGAAAAGTTGGAGTCTGGCGGAGGGCACCAAGCTGCAGTTCCGCTGGGAGGCCTTCAACGTCACCAATCATCCCAGCTTCGGCAACCCCACCGGCGACTACGGCAACACGGTTGGCTGGGGTAACTACGGGGTCGTCGGCAATGTCGGCAACGTTCCACCGCGCGTGATGCAAGGCGCTCTCAAGCTAACCTTCTAACCTCGCATCGAAAGGCCCGGGCGGAACTCACCGTCCGGGCCTTTTTTCGCGGAGCCGAAGAAACGCCAACGCACCCTCGCGACACAATAATGCGTATGGCGCTACTTATACCTATACGAAAGATTGCGTGGCCCCCCGATAAGAGTCGCGATTTTTTCTTGCGATCAGAGCCATAAGTGGTTATACTTCCGCATCGCGGCGGGTGAACTCTGAGGAGTCTTAAAGGTGTCTGTGGGCTGGTTGAACTTCCTTGATGCCGCATGGAGGCGCATGTTTCCGAAGAAAGGTGAAGACCGTCCCGGAGACGGAGGATCAGCGGGCGGCCCGGGAGCGGGCCCCGCGGTTTCGCAGACTTCCACGACCCCTACGGCAGCCGGGCGGACGCTGCTGATTCACGGCTATTCGGCAAGCGGGAAAGATTTGGAGCCGTGGCGCGATGCTTTGGCGAAGGCCGGGATCGCCACTGCACAGCTTGAAATTGGAAACTACATTACGCTCAATAACGAAGTGACTCTCAAGGATCTGGGCGAGGCGTTCGACCGGGCGCTTCGTCTCACGCCGTGGGGCACGGAAAGCAAAGACGACGCCTGGACCTTCGACGCGATTGTTCACTCGACCGGCATGCTGGTGCTGCGGCAATGGCTGGCCAGCGATCCGTTTCCGAAGGATGATCCGAGAAGCCGGATTCAGCGGCTCAAGCATTTGGTGGGGCTGGCGCCGGCGACGTTTGGATCGCCCCAGGCCCGGGAAGGCCGCAGTTGGCTGGGCGCGCTGGTCAAGGGCAACAAGCATCTCGGGCCGGACTTTCTGAATGCCGGCGACGAGGTGCTGGATGGTCTTGAGCTGGGCAGTAGATACACATGGGAACTGGCGCACAAGGACATGGTGTGCGGCAACCCGCTTTACGACTCGAGTCCCCATACTCCCTATGTAGCCGTGTTTATTGGCAACTCGGGCTACACCGGAGTGGATGCCGTGGCGAACTCGCCGGGCTCCGATGGAACCGTTCGCTGGGCGGGATGCGCCTTGAATACGCGCAAAGTAAGTGTGGATTTCCGCCGCGTTCCAAGACTGAAGGACGGCGACGGCAATCCGACGCGATGCAATATCACGCCCTGGGAGAGTGGGCGGCTGGGTGCACCGGTGATCGCCGTCGAAGGCAAGAATCATGGCACAATCGTGCAAGTCCCCGATCCTGCGGTCGCCGATCTGGTCAGGCGCTTCTTTCAGGTGTCGGACGAAGCTGCCTACACTACATGGGAGGCCGATGCACTTCGGTTTGGCGCAAGCGCTTTGTCGAAGATGAATGCCGCCAGTCAAAATGGGGGGAATGGCGGTGCGGGCTGGCAGCAACTGGCTGTTCACGTCGTGGACGATCACGGCGATGGAGTGACTGACTACAATCTGCAACTCTATCTCGGCGACAGCCTTGACCAGTCCAATGTGGCGGACTTCCGCCCCGTTCCCTTGATCGTCGATACTTACTCGCGCGACGCAAGTTACCGCTGCTTTTACATTCGTCTTTCCGACGAGATGTTAACGGCCAATACGACGGGTGGGAATCGCAAGAAGCTTTGGCTTGAATTGATCGCCTCCAGCGGCTCAACCCTGGTCGAGTACGAAGCCTACACCGATGTGAATGGAGACCCGCAGAGGCTAGCGATCGATCATCTTGGCGGCCAGCCGGTAAAGTTGGATATTACCGACCTTGCCCAGGGAGATGAAACGCTCCTCTATCCGTACACGACGACGCTTCTTGAGATCTTTGTCGAACGGGAGCCCTTGCCGCTCAATGCCGTTAGTCAACTCTTCACATTCCTGGGGCTTGGCCAGACGCGAGACTCATGACAATATTGGAAAATAGAATTGGGCATTTGTAATTTGGCGGCGTGAGACGCGTGTCCATCCGAAGCCTGCAGAAATGACTGTAGACAGGCGATCCTGGCGTGCTTGATGAATGGACTGGGGATAGTAGAAAGTTAGCTGTGATGCTTACAAGCGCGCTAGTGAAAGAGCATCGCCGTTGATGCCCGGGTACCCGTCGAATGTCTCGATAGCGACCGCCAGTGGTCCGTCTGCATCGGCAGGAATCGCTGACACGACAAGGCACTGCAGAAGACAGGACTAGACGAAAGCGAAGCGAATCGCTCTTTCCAGGAGGACAGGAAGGACCATGAATCGTGGCATAGGCACCTTCGCTCTGATCGCGGTCCTTGCGGCCGGAACGCGCATGGCTGTAACTCCCAGGGCCTCAACGGCTGCAACAACGAATGAAAGAACGGCCAGCTCCGCAATCAAGGCTCGTCAGCCGGAAGGCACTGTCTGTTCCGAATTCGCCTCTGGACAGAGCGGCAAGAACTCGTCTTCTCGTGGGGACCTTGGGGCGCTCATCGGCCAGTTTCTCCACGGGGCTGCCGGCCAGACGGTGGGGGAGACCGATGTGCTTCCCAAAGATACACGGGTTCTTGTTGCTACCGTGCCCGACCCACTCCATACCTTGCTGAACCTGCCGTTCGATCGAACCATCGACGCGATCCAACAGGCCGCTCAGGACGAAGGATACACGTATGATTCGTCCTGGCTTCCCTGGAAAGCCGGGACCACGGATTACTCCAGCCTTTCCGATCAAAGCGAAGAGAGGCAGGAGGCAGTGCGACGCGAACTTTGCCCTGGCTTAATCCTGTTCCGCAAGAAGACGGGCCAATATGCGACAGGGAGTTATGACGACAGTTATACGCAGGGACTTTTCGTGTTTCTGGTTGGCGAGAAGCCGACGACGGGGATCAACCGCACCCAGTGGGACAACACCCTGGCATGGATCAGGCTCCATACAAACAAGCAAAGCGCGAGCCGCTCGCTGCGTATCCTGGGTCCAGTCTTCTCCGGGTCGGTAACCTCTGTAGCTCTGGCAGTCATCGAGCTTCGACAACAGAAGAGCGACTTTTCCAATGTACTTCTCTACTCGGGAACGGTGAGCGGCTGCTCGTCCCTGCAATGGTTGAACGATGAGTTGCATAAGCCGGCGGCCGGCATAGTGCGGGTCGCCGACTTCGTTCAGAATGATGCGCTCCATATCGACAGATATTTCAAATACCTCAGTGAGCGTGGACATTCCATTGGCGAGGTCGCCATTGTTTCGGAAGACGAAACCGCATACGGAGGTCTGCCCGATCCACGATCCGGCACTGTGGCGACTTGCGAGCCTGTCTATCTATCCGGAACTGCGCCATTGCACTTGTATTATCCTCGGAATATTTCCGCATTGCGATCGGCTTATCAGGAGCAATCTCTCTTCTCCTCGTCGACCGGCGATAAATCAAATGCGACGCACAGTGTCCTTCAGCCGCAGGCCAGCACCTCCACCCACGTCGACACTGACACGGTCACCACCTTTAGTGGTCCCAATTCAGCGCTTGCCCAGGAAGCGCAGATGTACGGAATTGTCGATTCTCTCAAAACGCATGGAATTCGCTTTGTCATTCTTCGCAGCTCCAACACTCTGGACTATCTTTTCCTCACCCGCTTTTTACATCGCGCTTATCCTGACGCCTTTATTGTGACGATGGGTGCGGACATGCTCTTCGGACGCGAGATCGATTCCACTGAATTTCGCGGCGTCCAGGCACTCACTTCCTTTCCGCTGCTTCCGCGCGGTCAGGATTGGACCCGAGCGAAATACAGTGTGGCTCGGCACGCACACCGCGTCTTCGGCAGCGACGGTATGGAAGGCACTTATCACGCCGCGCGTTTTCTCGTCACCGATCCAGACGCGATCGCCGGCGAACCCGTTCCCTATATTCATCCGCCAAAGCCGGATATTCCCGACTATCGAGCGCCCTTCTGGCAAGCGCGATCGAGCAACACTGCGGAGCCATCGACTTGGCTCTCTGTTGTTGGACGCGACGGGTACTGGCCGGTTGCGGTTCTGACTGAAACTTCTTCAAAACTCGCTTCCCCGCCCTCGACGGAGGCAACCGTTTCTCTGCCAGGTCAGACTGGCGCTGCAGCGGTAAATCTGTCGCAGTGGAAGTTCTCCTTGTCGCCTGCATGGAAGATCTGTTGCGCGCTCGCCATACTGGCTGTTTGCCTTCACTTGTATGCGTGCGTCTACGGGAGGCGACGTGAAAACCAGAGCATGTTCGTTCAATTTGTTCCGCTTCAGGGGATGCGGCAGTTTTTCCTGATCGGAGTCGGATGGGCGGCCGTTGGCTCGATCATCCTTCTCATGTTCATTTGTTCGGAGGGTATCAATCCCTATCTCGAGGAAATGAACTCTTTCTGGATTTCGATACTCTCTGTCTTTGCGTGGGTTGTGGTTGCCGGAATTGTACTGGACACAGTTTTGAGGACGTTTGGAGAGCCCGACTCGCTAAGCATAAGCGCGCTGCGCGCATGGGCGCACCGGCTCCTCGCGGCGAAGGGCGGCAAAGACTCCGTGGGTATGCGCGTGTTCCGCGCATGTATCTGGATCACGTTTCCACTGCTGCTTCTTGCAGCCGCTCATTGGGCCGGGATGATGATCTTCGAGCCATTCAATCCACAAGGGAAAGGGGTGCCAACAGACTATCGTGCCGTCCACGTGACCAACGGAGTCTCACCCATGGTCTCGTTGTTGTTGCTGCTTTGTGGATTTTATGGGTGGTTCTGGCACACGCTCTCCGGCCTCGCCCTGCTTGGACAGGGGCGGCCGATCCTTCCCCGCAAAACACATCTTGCCAAGTCGCTCGCCCGGATCAGCGATGAAATGGCCCGCAGCATTGAAGCCCTTGCAATGCCTCTCCCAGGGATTCGCCAAGCATGGGTTTATCTTTTCCCCATCGCAATTATGGTGCTTCCCCTCTATTCACTCCGTCGCCACGGGGCCGATAGCTTTGACGCGATCCTGCATAGCCTGGAGAACCATGCGTTTAGCAAAACGCTGCACGGCCTGTTTGCGCTTGCCCTGTACCTGCTCATTCTCGAATGCACTCAGCTGCTGGGCGCATGGTTGTCACTCAAGCGTTTGCTGCTGGCGCTGAATCGTACGCCCTTGCGGCGGACCTTCTCCGCCTTGCAAGGCCTATCCATGCATTCGCTATGGAGCCTCACCGGCACCACGTCTCGCGCTCGGTACACAATATTTTCTCACCAGTGTGAATCGCTGTTCCATCTTCGCAATGTTCTCCGCTCTTTCGATGCGCGCGATTGCGGCGATGATCTGATCCGCGCGGCTATCGATGATGCATGTGAGCGGGGTCGAATGTTTGTCGAAGAGCGCAGCGGAACAGCCGACCTCGCCATGGTCAATGATCAGGACAGCCGGTACATACGCGAGGTGTTCTGCCAGTGCACCGAGCACATCCTGTCCGACTTGATCCTCCCTGAATGGTCGGGCGAAACGCGCAGTCTCGATCTATTGGAAGGCGGCGAGAAGCCGGGGCCAAATCAGTTGTTGCCCTTGAGCGACAGCGAGCCTATCCGTTTCGCGGAGGAGTTTGTCTGTCTGATTTATGTAGGGTACTTGCAGAACCTTCTTGCCCGCATGAGGACTATGGTGCTTTCCATGGTGGGAGTTGTCGCGGGACTTGCATTTTCGCTCGCATTCTATCCCTTCGTCCCGCGCCCGACAATCGCTCTCTCTCTGCTCGCCGTGGTTGCAGCCCTCGGTGCGGTTGTGGCGCTAGTGTACGCGGGTTTGGCGCGCGACACGACGCTCAGCAACATTACCAACACTGAGCCGGGCAAGGTCGGACTGGATTTCTGGGTCAGATTTGCGAGTTTCATCGGCGTGCCGGTCCTGGGAATGCTCGTGGCCCAGTTCCCGGCGATTACGGATTTCGTGACCTCGTGGATTGAACCCAGCCTCAATGCAGCCAAATGACCGAAGCCGCGCACTGCTAAAATTGAGCGGGTGAACATGGAACGCATCGACCTGGCCACTATCCTCACAAAGACCGCATTGTTGTCGAGCCTTTCGCCACCAGAGCTGCAAATGCTGGCCGCCCGCACGACGCGCAAGTTGTTCAGCGCAGGCGAACTGATCTTTTCTGAAGGCGAACCCTGCAATGGGCTGCACATTATTGCGCGGGGTCGGGTCCGAATCTTCAAGACCTCGGTCAACGGCAGGGAACAGGTGCTGGCGATGAACAGCCCCGGCGAGACGATTGCCGAGATACCCGTCTTCGACGGTGGTCCCTACCCTGCATCGGCCGTGGCTGTCGAAGAGGTCGAAGTTGCCTTTATCTCGCGCAAGGATTTCCAGGCATATTGCCGCGAACATCCGGAGGTCGCGTTGAAAGTCCTCGAGGTGGTAGGCGCGCGGTTGCGGCGTTTGGTGGGCATCATTGAAGAACTATCCTTCACCACCATTCGTCAACGATTGATCGCGGCTCTGCTGAAACTCGCTCAGAGTGAAGGAAAGCAGACATCGCGCGGAGTTGAGTTCCAACTCCCCGCGAGCCATCAGGAATTAGCCAATCAAATGGGCACCGTGCGCGAACTGATCTCGCGCAACCTCATGCGCTTACAGGCCGAAGGGCTGCTTGACGTGGATGCGCGAAAGATCGTCGTGAAAGATATGAAGGGTCTGAGTGCGCTTCTTGAAGCCGTGCAGTAGACGATTCGTTTCTTGGCGCGAATGGGACTCACTGAGCTGACGCTAACTCGCTGCATTTCATGAAGCAGCCTCCACGGTCAGTTTCTTTGTTTCCACAGAGGCTTTCTTTTCTCTAAGAACGCGGCGATTCCCTCTTGAAAATCGGCTGTTCCCCGAGCCCGCGCATTTGCTTCCATCGCCCTGGCCAAAGCCGCGTCAAGCCACGCTCTGTTCTGAGCGGCCATCAATTGCTTGGTTGCGGCCAGCGATTCAGGGCTGTTCGCTGCCAGTGCCTGCGCCAACTCCGTCACGCGATTGGCCAAGCGATCAGGCGGCACAATCTCATTCACCAGGCCCAGTCTGAGCGCTTCCGCAGCGTCGAACAATCGCGCTGTCAGCAACAGGTCGCGAGCCTGTTTGTCGCCCACCTGCAAGGAAAGAAACGCGGAGACAATCGCGGGGACAAATCCGATCCTCGCCTCGGTAAACCCGAATTGTGCTGCGGGCACAGCCAGGGTGAAGTCGCAGATGGTCGCCAGGCCCGTCCCTCCAGCGATGGCCGCGCCATGCACTGCTGCGATCGTTGGCTTGGGCAATTCATGCAACGCAAGAAACAGCCGCGCCAGTCGCTCTGCCTCCACGCGATGCTCCCCCGCAGTGTTGCCCTTCATCCCTTGCAATGCCGTCAGATCCAAACCCGCGCAAAACGCCTCGCCCGCACCGCTGAATACCACCACGCGGCAGTCGGATGTCGCTGTCTCTTCCATCGCAGCAATCAATTCCGTTTGCATCTCCGGAGTCATCGCGTTGCGGCGTTCGGGACGGTTCAACGTGATCGTCCTGACCCCATCATTTTCTCCAACCAGAATCGTCCTGTAACTCACGCCAACCCTCCAATCGGTGATCGATGCTTCGGCTTTTAAGCTGATTGCTGCGCGCAAGCTCCGAAGGTGCGGGCAATGTCCAAACTCGTCTTTGACAAGTCATCCAACGGGAGCAAGTCCGGCGGTTTCGCGCCCAGGGACTTTAACTCCGCAAACAATGTCTCCGTGGCGATGTTGCCGACCAACGCATCCTGTGCGAACGGGCAACCACCGAATCCGCCGATCGCCCCATCGAATCGTCTGCATCCGGCCTCATACGCCGCGCGGATCTTTTCCGCGGCTCCGTCTGGTCGTGCGTGAAGATGCACGCCAATCTCAATATCATGATGCGTTGCAAGCACACGGGCCACTGTCTCCGAGATGCGTGCCGGGGTCGCCAGTCCTACTGTATCTGCGAGCGAGATCTGCCGCACGCCCAGAGCGCACAGCCGGTCGCACGCATTCGCGACTTCTTCTACGCTCCAATCTTCGATATACGGGTTTCCAAACGCCATCGATACATACACCACCAGGTTCAACCCCGCTTGAAGCCCACGGGTGCCGATTGCCTCAAGTGCGGATAGAGCCTCAGATGGCGTCTGATGCTGATTGCGCAGAAGAAACTCGGCCGATATGGAATAGGGAAATCCCAGCGTTCGCACCGCGCTTGTCGCGATGGCGCGCTCGGCGCCTTTCGTGTTCACTACGATGCCGATGATGTCCACATTGGCAGGAGGATTGAAAAGCTTCAACACATTCTCCGCGTCCGCCATCTGCGGAATCGCCGCAGGCGACACAAAGCTCACCGCATCAATGTGCGTGAATCCGGCGGTGACAAGGTTGCGCAGGTAGTTAGCCTTCACCTCTGCTGGAATCTGCGCAGGCAAACCCTGCCACGCATCGCGTGGACACTCCACGATCTTGACTGAATGATTCATCTGCCTCATCCACCGTAGCCGACGAAATTGCTTGAGCTATCCGCGCGACGGATGCACCTTCAGGATCTCCCGCGCAATCACCATGCGCTGAATCTCGCTGGTTCCTTCGCCAATGGTGCATAACTTCACATCGCGATAGAATTTCTCCACGGGATAGTCCTTGATAAAACCGTAGCCGCCGAATAGCTGAACCGCCTCATCGCAGATGCGCACCGCTACCTCGCTTGCGAACAGCTTCGCCATTGATGACTCGCGGGTCACGGTCCGGCCCGCATTCTTCATCACCGCCGCGCGCTGCGTCAACAGGCGGGCAGCATCCAGTTCCGTTGCCATGTCGGCGAGCTTCCATTGGATACCCTGAAACTCTGCGATCGCCTTCCCAAATTGTCGCCGCTCTTTTACATATTTCACCGCCGCGTCGAGCGCTCCGCGTGCAATTCCCAGCGCCAGCGCCGCAATTGAAATCCGCCCGCCATCGAGCACTCGCATCGCGTCGATGAAGCCATTGCCTTCTCTGCCAAGCAAGTTCTCTTCTGGAATTTCACAGTCCTCAAAGATCAGTTCGCTGGTGTCGCTCGCCCGCAGGCCCAGCTTGTTCTCTTTCTTGCCGGGTCGAAAGCCAGGTGTTCCTTTCTCCACGACAAAAGCCGAAAGCCCGTGGGTGCCTTTGCTCTTGTCCGTCACAGCAATCACCACGGCAACATCCGCGTAGTGTCCGTTGGTGATGAACGTCTTGTTTCCATTCAGCACATAGCGGTCGCCTTCTTTTACCGCGGTTGTCCTTGCGCTGCCCGCATCGGAGCCAGCACCCGGCTCGGTCAACCCCCAGGCTGCCAGCCATTCGCCACTGGCAAGACGCGGGATATACTTTCTTTTCTGCTCCTCGTTCCCCGCCAGAAAGATATGGTTGGTTCCCAGAGAGTTATGCGCCGCTACCGTGATTCCCACCGATCCATCCACGGCGGATAACTCCTCGATGGCCAGAACATAATCCACGTAGCCCATATCTGCGCCGCCGTACTCATGGGGAAAGATCACGCCCAGCAGTCCCATCGCACCGAGCTGCTTCACCGCTGCGAGAGGAAATTCGCCCGCCTCGTCCCAAGCCATTACGTGCGGCGCAATCTCCTTCGCTGCGAACGCGCGAATCTCGCGGCGCAGATGCTCCTGATCCTCAGTCAACACAAACGGATAGAGACTTTCCACCGACTCAAGCTCAAGGCTCATTGCCAACCTCCTCCACATCCTGGCCCGACCTGCTTTAGCTTCCCTTTGTGTTGGATGCAGCTTCTCAGCAAGTCACGTCTGCAACACGCCGGGATTGAATCGCGGAACATCCGTATTCAGCGCGCAAGCATTCAGCGCGGTGATCAGCATATCTCTGGTCTTCACCGGATCGATGATCGCGTCGATCCACAGCCGCGCAGCGCCGTAGCGTGGATCGGCCTGCGCATCGTAGGCGGTCTTGATCTCGTCATAAAGCGCCTTCTTCTCCGCACCCGACAGGACCTTCCCGCCGCGCTCGATCTGCCTTGCGCGCACTTCCGCCAGCGTGGTCGCTGCCGAAGCGCCGCTCATCACCGCATAGCGGGCCGTGGGCCACGCGAAGAGGAAGCGCGGATCATAGGCCTTGCCGCACATCGCATAATGCCCCGCGCCAAAACTTCCACCGAGGATGACCGCGATCTTGGGCACTACGCTTGTCGCCACCGCCGAGACCATCTTTGCCCCGGCGCGAATGATTCCCGACCACTCCGCATCCTTGCCCACCATGAATCCGTTCACATCGTGCAGAAACACCAGCGGCACCAGAGTCTGGTTGCAATCCATGATGAATCGCGCCGCTTTTTGCGCACCTTCGGTATAGATCACGCCGCCCACTTCGATGCGCTTCGTTCCTGCTGCCGGACCCAAGGCGACGATCTGATTTTGGTTCGTTTTCTGGCTGGCGACAATTCCCACGGCTCGGCCGCCGATTCGCGCATATCCGCACACAAGCGTTCTGCCAAAGTCTGCCTTGTACTCATCGAACTCGCTGCGATCGACGAGGCGCGCAATCACCTCGTGCATGTCATATACATTGCTCGCCGCGGGCCCGGGATCCAAGAGCGTGTATAAGCCCTCGGCCGCAAAATGCGGCGCGTCGCGAAGCGCATCGAATTCCGCGATGTTGAAAACCTGCTGTTCTGTCGTGCGCTGCCCGATCTTGCCGACCAATGAACGCAATCGCGCCAAGCACAATTGATCGTTGGGCTCCTTGAAGTCCACGGTTCCGGAGATCTCCGCGTGCATCGCTGCACCGCCTAACTCCTCTGCCTCGGTCCTTTGCCCAATCGCCGCCTGCACCAGCGACGGCCCAGCAAGGAATAATCCCGAACCCTCGGTCATCAGCACGGTATCTGTCATTACCGGCAGATACGCGCCTCCTGCCACGCACATTCCCATGATGGCTGTGATTTGCGGAATCCCCAGCGAACTCATGACAGCGTTATTGCGGAACACCCTGCCAAAATCGTCAGTATCTGGAAACACGTCCTCCTGCAAGGGCAAAAACACGCCGGAAGAGTCGACCAGATAGAGCGTGGGAATTCGATTCTCGAGCGCAATGGTTTGTGCGCGCAACACTTTTTTTGCCGTCATGGGGAAGAATGCGCCGGCCTTCACCGTTGCATCATTGGCGATGATCATGCACAGGCGGCCGGTTACCTGGCCGAGTCCAGTGACGACGCCCGCTCCCGGCGCGCCTCCGTATTCGGGATACATCCCGTGGGCGGCCCATAGCCCTAGCTCCAGTAACTCCGTTCCTTCATCCAGCAGCAGTTTCAGTCGTTCTCTGACGGTGAGCCTGCCCTTGGCCCGCTGCGCCTCGGCAGCTTTCTCGCCGCCTCCCTGCCGAATGGATTCCTCTTCCGCGGCAAGCGACGCCATGAGCGCCGCCAGCGCCTGACGGTTCGAGCGCGCCCGCGGAGACTGGACGTCCAGCTTCGATTTCAGGTGATTGTCGAATGTGAGCACGTCAGCCATTGCTACGCTCCCGGAAATGCGAAGACTAGAGCATGTTCCCTCTCTTGGATGCATGGTATTGCCGCGATGGGAGCTTGTCATTTTCCGGGAGTTGAAGAGGTGCGCGTAAGCGGCCGGGACACTGGCCACCTTAGACTGGCCGACGGATGCGGCAGTCGCGCGGGGCGGGAAAGGCCATACCCAGCGCCCTCGCTATACAATGTTTCGAGCGACGAGGAAAGAAGCGGGCGACGCATCAAGCTGATTTTCCTCTGCCGGAGCGACGGTTGAACCCACCCTGGGAAGGCTGACAGAATCAACATGAACGCGCGTGTAAGCTTTTTGGCTGTGGACCTGGGTGCATCGAGCGGCCGCGTGATGGACTGCCGCTGGGATGGCGAAAGCTTCTCGCTCGACGAGCTGCATCGCTTCCCCAACGGCGGCGTCCGCTTCGGTCCTAATCTCCATTGGGACGTGCTACGCATCTGGGCCGAAATTCAGGCTGGCCTCAGGAAATTCAGCGCGTTCGGCGACCAACTCCCGGCCGGAATCGGCATCGATGCCTGGGGCGTCGACTTTGGCCTGCTCGACGAGCGCGACCGGTTACTCGGCAACCCGTATCATTACCGCGACGCCCGGACGCATGGGGTCCCTGAAGCGGTCAGTTCACGGCTGAGCAGCCACGATCTGTTCCGCACAACCGGCGTGCAGACGATGGAGATCAACACGGTTTTTCAACTGGCCTCGATGGCTCTGAACGACGATCGCCAACTACTCCAGGCACATTCGTTGCTCATGATTCCGGATCTGTTCCAGTTCCTGCTGAGCGGTGAAAAGCGCGCCGAGTACACCGAGGCCACCACCACCCAGCTCTACGATCCGCGCGCCCGCTGCTGGTCGCACGAGACGCTGGCCCGCCTCGAACTGCCTGCGCGCATTTTTCAGCAGATCGTCCTGCCAGGCACCGTGCTTGGGCCGCTCCAGCCCGGCGTGCAATCGGAGTGCGGATTCGCTGGCGGCTTTCCATGCATTGCCGTTGGCTCGCACGACACGGCAAGTGCTGTCGCCGCCATCCCCGATCTTGACGAGTCCAGCGCTTTTTTGAGCAGCGGCACCTGGAGCCTGATGGGCGTCGCTGTGTCCGAGCCCAACCTCTCCGACGATGCCTTCCGCGGCGGATTCACCAACGAGGGCGCGGCCGATGGCGGCACACTGCTGATGAAGAACATGACCGGCCTGTGGATTCTGCAGGAGTGCGTTCGCGTGTGGGAAGCGGCAGGAAAGCGCTATGCGTGGACGGAACTTGAGGAAGCCGCGTCCCGGGCCCCTGCTTTCCGCTCCTTTGTCGATTCTTCGGCTCCTGAACTTCAGTCCCCAGCCGACATGTGCGCCGCGGTGCAACTGTATTGCACGCAAACCGGGCAGCCCGTTCCGCAGACTCCCGGAGAAATCGCTCGCTGTGCCTTTGAGAGTCTGAGTTTTGCCTACCGCGAGGTGCTGGAAGACCTGGAGCGAGTCGCCGGCCGCCGTCTGGGCACAATCCGCGTGGTCGGCGGCGGCTGCCTCAATCGATTCCTCTGCCAGATGACCGCCGATGCCTGTGGCCTCGAGGTGATTGCCGGGCCAGCGGAGGCGGCGGCTCTGGGCAATGCCATGGTGCAGGCGGTGGCCACTGGCCATTTAGGCAATCTGGCGGATGGGCAGGCTGCGCTACGGCAATCCGTTGAATACCGGTCCTATGAACCTGCCCAGGCGGATGAATGGCAGCAGGCGTTCCAGCATTACAAGGCGCTGGTTGCCCGCGGACGGAAGCTCGAGCCTGCGCCTATCCGGCCTTGAAACAAGAGATCGGAAACAACACCTGCGAAATAACCAAATGCATTCAAAAAGGGCGCGGCCGCTACTTGGCCACGCCCTTTCATGAAACAGTTGGGATTTCCGCGCTGAGTCGCCCGATTCAGCTTCCCAGGTACTTGTTTCCCCACAGAAGCAGCGCGATGCCGAGCAAAATGCGATAAATGGCGAACACGGTGAACCCGTGCTTGCGCACCCAGAACAGGAACCACTCGACCACGCCCAGGGCCACGATAAACGAGACTACGAATCCGATGAGGAGCACGACCCAGTTGTTGCCAGTCATCACGACATGAGCAGTGACGCCGTGGGTGGGAAAGACTTCCTTCTTCAGATCCCAGACGGTGGCGGCGATCATGGTGGGAATCGAGAGCAGGAAGCTGAATTCGAGCGCTGCGGGCCGGTCGAGACCTGCGAGCTGTCCGGCGGCAATGGTGGACATGGAGCGGGAAGTCCCGGGAAACACCGCTGACAGGGTCTGGCAGAGGCCGATCCAGATGGCCTGCGGAAGGCTCATCTGTTCCACGTGTGTCGTACTGGCTTCGTAGCGCTGACTCCAGACGTCCACGACCCACATCACAATTCCGCCAGCCAGCAGCGCCACGGCCATCACCGTCAAGCTGCCCAGGTTCTTCTCGCTCCATTTGTGCAGGAGCAACGCCGGCGCTGAAGTGAAGACAAAGGCGATCAGCGTGAGAGAAATGGGGTGATTGAGCCAGGTGCGGTCGCCGTTTTCTCCCCTGGGAAAAGTGCGAATGAAATCGACGATGCGGCCGAGAAACAGGATGCACAGCGCCAGAATTGCGCCCAATTGAATCACGATGGTATACATCTTCCAGTAGGCGTCATCGAGCGGAATTTTCATCAACGCTTCGGTGATGCGCAAGTGCGCCGTCGAACTGACCGGCAGAAACTCGGTCAAGCCTTCCACAATGCCGAGCAAAACGGACTGAAGATACTCGTTCAAGAACCCTCCGGGGTACAGTTGTTCAATGTCGCCGAAAGCGCGCGACGCTTCCGCGCATGCGATGTGTTCGTGGAGATAGATTACATCAGGCGGGGTTCACGCGGCGGACCCGTCGATCCAGGAAGCCGTTGATTAAAAAAGCTTCCCCCCGCTCACTCCCGGTCGATGCCATAAACCGGAATGCCTTCATCCAATTTGAACACAAGCGCCGCGGCCCGGGCAGCAAAGTCCGTTTGAGGGAACTTGTCCTTGAGCCTGGCAGCCAGTTCGCGGGCGTGGGTGTGTGCACTGTTGCTCTTGTTGTCGCTGCCGTCGGCGGCGAACATATCGGTCAGCACCGCCTCCCGGTAGACGGCCTGGTAGAGGGCCTGCGCCGTCCGCGGCCCCTCGGGGAACTCCGCTGCGTATTTCTCGTAATACTCAGCTTCTTTCTCAGGGCACTTGGGCGAGCCCTGCCAGTCGCCGCAGAGCTTGTTGTCGATCAACTCATAAGCGGCCAAATTCGCTTCGCGGGTGTGGGGATAGAGTTTGATGACCTTCTTCATCTCCTCGTCATCCATCTGATCGCGCAGGTACGCTTCCTTCTCCTTGGCGGAAGGGCGCGAGGAGGCGTCGGCCTTCTGCAATTGCCACAGGATGTCAGCCGCGCGCCACGCTGCTTCGGCCGCCAGAGGTGAGTTGGGGAACATCTCTACCAGGCGCCGGTAGAGCAGCCTGGCGCTCTGCGCAGCATTCACGGGGCCGCGCGGGTCGCTGGCCAGAGCCTCCTGGTTGGCAGCCTCGCCCAGAAGCACCTGGTCGCCGCCCGCCGTCGTCTCCACCACCACGCCCTTGGCCTGCATCCAGCCGGAGATGGGCGGCGGGGTTTCGTCGTGGCCGAATTCCGGGGCGTCCTTCTGGCTCACCTCCTGAATATCGGTGTTGGCGTAGACGCGAATCCAGGGCCCGCTTTTCTCCGCGATCACTAGTTCGCGGCCAATCTGCACCTTGTCGACCTTCTGCGATCCCAAATCGGGCGAGATGTAAAGCCAGGTCACGCGCAAGGCCGTGGCGCGCGGACCGGCCATCGGCTTTTCCAGTTGCGGCTTCTTCTTGTCGCCCAGAGCGGGCAAAGCGGCACACAGCAAGGCCAGGGTGAGAGCAAAGGCACGGGGAGCGGCATAGCGGAGTGAAAGAACGCGGGGCTTCATCACAAGTAAGATCATAATGCAGCGACGCTGCGGTATCGCATCCGTGAGCAGTGAGGTAGCGGCCAGCGCGCCCACGAAGACATGGCCAGGCGACCAATTCGTCTCTCCGGGGTCTGCAACGTCATCGGGCGGCTGAGAAATAACTCATGAGAGCTTCTTGTTACTTAAAGATTTCTTGTCCGGGCCACGGCGCGCCGATGAGAAGGTTGGGTCCGCCTTAGAACCGGGATTGAAGCAGGTTGGGAAGTTCCAAGGCGAGCCGGTGCCAAGAAATTGGAGCTCCGACCATGTCCTTCTTCCATCTCTCGCGCCGTTCGACGGCATGGCTTCTGTACCTGCTTCTGTCGCTGGCTCCGTCGGCTGCCGTGGCTGGGGGGCCCAAATACGTTGCGGGCGCGAGTTACTTCAACTCTGGAGTGATGGGCCAGCCGGCACACTGGGCGCAGGGGCAATTGAACTACTACGTCGATCAGGGCGCACTCAACAGCTCGGTCACGAACCAGCAGGCGAAGGCCATGGTGGATGCGGCGGCGGCTCTGTGGAGTGCGGTCGCGACGGCCGGGCTAACCCTGACCGACAAGGGGACGCTGAATGAGGACGTGAGCGGCGCCAACATCGTGGTGAGCGGGACGAACTTCACCGTCACCGGCGAGCAAACCAATCAGGCGGGCGTTATCACCCAGCCGGCTGACGTGACGCCTTCAGCCACCGGCTATCCGCTTGGGGTGATCTTTGACGCGGACGGCTCGGTGATCAACGCCATCTTCGGTGCCGGCGCCAGCCAGCCGATCAGTTGCCAGAACAACGGCGTCTTCACGTGGCTGGACAACGTGAATCGGGATGCCACCATGGCCCACGCCATCATCGTGCTCAACGGCCTGTGCGCCACCAGCGCCAACCTGCTGCAGATGATGAGCTTTGAGCTCGAGCGGGCCTTCGGGCGGATTCTCGGCCTGGACTATGCGCAGGTGAACCCCGGCGCGCTGACCAACGGCGAGGTGGGCGGCACGCTGGGGTGGCCGGTGATGCAGCCGGAGAGCGGGCTTTGCTCGGCCGGCGGCGGCGCGTGCATCCCCAACCCCACGGTGCTGCGTTGGGACGATATCGCTGCGCTCAACCGCATCTACCCCATCACCGCTGCCAACCTGGCCAAGTTCCCCGGGAAGCAGGTTACCGCGGCGAACACGGTCTCCATTCAGGGCACAATCAGCTTTAAAGCCGGCTTGGGAATGCAGGGCGTCAATGTGGTGGCCCGGCCACTGGACGCGAATGGCAACCCGCTTTACCAGTACGCTGTGAGCTTTGTCTCCGGCTCCTATTTCAACGGCAACCACGGCAATCCGGTGACCGGTTGGACGGACGGGAACGGCAACCTGCTGAACCTGTGGGGATCGAGCGATGCGAACCTGCAGGGGTTCTTCGACCTGAGCGGAATGCCGCTGCCCGCCGGAATGACATCGGCCCGCTACCTGGTCACGTTTGAGGCAGTGAGCCCGATGGACATTCTGACCTCGTCGGTTGGTCCTTACGTGGACGGCTCGCCGGAGCCTTCCGGGACGTTGCAGTCCGTGCTGGTACCAGCCATGGCAGCGGGCGGAACGCAAACGCTAGCCGTCAATGTGGAAGACTCGCCGACCGGCGATTACCAGGACGCCATTGGGACCGAGGCCCAGCCGCGAATTTTGTCCCCCAGCGGAGTATGGAGCGGGCGTCTGAGCCAGGTCGGCCAGACCGACTGGTTCATGTTTCCGGTGCGCGGCGGGCGCACCTTTACCGTGGTCACTGAGGCCGTGGATGAAACCGGCGCACCCACGAATTTGAAGGCCATGCCTGCCCTGGGCGTATGGGACGCCTTCGATCCGGTAGGCGCTACGGCGGTGGGCGCGGGGGGCGGGTTGAACGGCTGGGCAACGGGTGAGAGCTGGATGCGGGTGACGGCGTCGGGCGACGACGTGGTGCGCGTGGGCATCGCCGACGAGCGTGGCGACGGCCGGCCGGACTACGCCTACCTGGGCTGGGTGCTTTACGCTGACACGGTTTCGCCGGCGCGGCTGCCGGCCACGGGTGGGCCGATCGTGATTCACGGCATGGGCTTTCGCATGGCCGACACGGTGCTGGTGGGAGGGCAGGCGGCCGTGATTACCAGCATCTCGCCCAATGAAATCACGGTCATTGCTCCCCCCGCAGCAGCCGGCGTTACCGGTTCGGTCGACGTGGAGGTGGATGATCTGCCCATTTACTACGCAGCGGCAATTATTTCCGGCGGTTTGAGCTACGACTCGGGCACAAGCGACGCGCTGACGCTGGTTACGGCCCCCGCGAACACCGTTCCCATCGGCGTGCCCGAATCGTTCACCGTGACCGCTCTGGGATCGGATTTGAGCCCCGCCGGCGGGGTTTCCGTGGTCTACACGGTCACCAGCGGAACGGCCACACTGGGCTGCGGAAAATCCACATGCACGGTCACCGCTACCGGCGACGGCCGAGCCACCATGAATGTGACGGCAACCAGCACCGCGTGGTCGATTGTGACGGCCTCGCTGACCAACGGTTCGAGCCTGAAGACTGAATTCATGGGCGGAACTCCTCCGGTGCTGGCCGCGCTTTCGCCCAAGCTCTCAGTGGCGGCTGGCGCCACGGTAAATTGGACGGCGCAGGCCCTGGTGCTGAACAACGGCGCTCCGGTGAGCGGACAATCGGTGACTTGGCAGACGCCCAGCGGCATCGCCGCTTCCTCCAGCACGCCTGCCACCACCAACAGCAGCGGCATTGCCGCCAAAGCGCTGACCGTGGGGCCGCTGACCGAGGGCCAGCAGGTGGTTTCGAACGCCTGCCTGAACGGAACCAGCCAGTGCGTGGCCTACACCGTCTTTGGCGCCCGCGCGGAATATGCAACGCTCGAAGCCGTCTCCGGGACTTCGCAAAGCCTGTCTGTGTCGGGAACGGCCAGCCAGATCACGCTCCGGGTACTGGATATGGACGGCAACCCCATGGCCGGTGGAACGGTCACGCTCTATCAGGCACTCTACGCCTGGGCTCCGCCCTGCCCGGTACACGGCCGCTGTGCGCAGGGCGCTCTGCTGACTACGCAAGCCGCCACGGCCGTCTCCGCCCTGGATGGAACGGTCACTTTCAGCCCGGCATCGATCGCCGGCGTGGCTACCAATATGGTTGGTCAGGCTGTTACCGGCAATGCTGGCAGCCTGAGTATCGCCGTCGAGCAGCATCCGTAGTCGGGACCCGGTTCACGAACGGAGCACCGGCCAATGTCGGTCGCCCGACACTTTTTGTCTGCCTTCCGCATCTGTTAGGGGAGCGAGGTGCATTGAATTGACGGAACCGATCCAAAAGGTACAGGTGCGGCCGCTGACTCACCGCCCCCGGGTGGTGATTGTGGGCGGCGGCTTTGGCGGACTTCATGCGGCCAAGGCGCTGGCCCGTCTGCCGGTGGACGTGACCCTGGTGGATCGCCGCAACCATCACACCTTCCAGCCGCTGCTTTACCAGGTGGCGCTGGCGGTGCTGTCGCCGGCCGACATCGCGCAGCCTATTCGCACCATTCTGCGCAGCCAGCCCAACACGCAAGTGCTGATGGACGAGGTGACAGGGATCGATGCCGGCGCGCGGCAGGTGACGCTGGGCAGCGGAGCCCAGTTGCCCTACGACTACCTGGTGCTGGCCACCGGGGCCACTCATTCCTACTTTGGCCGCAACGACTGGGCGCCGCTTGCGCCGGGCCTGAAGACTATCGAGGACGCGATCGAGATTCGCCGCCGGGTGCTGCTGGCGTTTGAACTGGCCGAGCGCCAGAAGCTGGAACACGGCTGGCACCCGCCTCTCAATTTCGTCGTCATCGGCGGCGGCCCGACCGGCGTGGAGTTGGCGGGAGCCATCTCCGACATTGCGCAGCTCTACATGCGCCGCGATTTCCGCCACATCGACCCGGCCAAATCGAGGGTCTTGCTGCTGGAGGGCTCGCCGCGGATTCTGGCAGCCTATCCCGAGGATCTTTCCGTCAAAGCCGAAGCGGAGCTGCGCAAGCTGGGCGTCGAGGTGCACACCCAGGCCCACGTGACAGCCATCGGGCCGGGGTGGGTGGAAGCGGCGGGCAAACGCATCGATACGGCGGTGACGCTGTGGGCGGCGGGCATCGAGGCATCGCCGCTGGGCAAGATGCTGGGGGCGCCGCTCGACCGCCGCGGCTGCGTCGTGGTCAATGACCGGCTCAATCCGCCGGGACTGTCGGAGGTCTTTATCCTGGGCGACCTGGCCCACATTGAGCAGGACGGCCGACAAGTCCCCGGCGTGGCCCAACCTGCCATGCAGATGGGCGACCACGTTGGAAAAATGCTGGCGGCCGATTTGGCCGGGCGGCCGCGACGCGCCTTCCGCTATTTTGACAAGGGCGACATGGCCACCATCGGCCGCATGTCCGCCGTGGCCAAGGTGGAGTGGCCTTTCAAGGCGCATTGGAGTGGGTTCCCAGCCTGGGTCACCTGGCTCACGGTGCACATCTTCTTCCTGATCGGTTTCCGCAACCGCATTGCGGTGCTGGCCGCGTGGGTGTGGACCTACTTCACCTTCAGCCGCGGCGCGCGCCTGATTACCGGCGACCAGCGGCTGCCCGGCTGGCAGGATCAGGTGGAGGCGGGACCAAGCGAAACGGTGAAGACTGCGTAATCGCAACTCCTCTCCCCCCTGATCAGCGTCTCGCGGAGCAAGGCGGCCAGAAAGCACCCGCGCCGGCAACTGCGGATTTTCGCATCCGCATCCGCCACTTCTTCATCAAATTTTGGGTGTCCACTCTGAACGCTGTGTCCCATTCGCTCGCCGCCGCTTTCGGTTCGCTCCCGATGGATTCCGATCCACTGGATAATCCGATCTGGAATGCGCTCCGCACGGAGTTCAGTTCGCTGGCCATCGTCAACGAGCCGGCCAGGCGCTTTCCCGCCGAAATCGGCCCGCTCTGCGGAGTGCCTGACCAGTCCGCCGCCAGTTACGAGGCATTGCGCCCACTGGCAGGGGCGGGCGGAACCGTGGGCTTGTTCTTTACCGAGCCGGCAGCGCAGCCAAAGGGCTGGACCATCCTCCGCTCCGGCCTGATCGACCAGATGGTTTGCCTGGCGCCTCCGAATGCGGAGTCCGCGAAGCCGGAGCACGAGCCAACCCCGCGCAGGCTCACCGCGGCAGACGTTCCGGCGATGCTGGAACTGGCTGCGCTGACGGAGCCGGGGCCGTTTGGACAGCGCACCATCGAACTGGGAGCGTTCTTCGGCATCTTCGATGCGGGCCGCCTGTTGTCCATGGCCGGCCAGCGTCTGCGTCTGCCGGGATTCATCGAGGTCAGCGCGGTTTGCACTCATCCCGACGCCCGCGGCCGGGGCTACGCGCGTATCCTCATGGCCAGAGTGATGGACGAGATCAGAAAGAGCGGCGAGACGCCGTTTCTACACGTCTTGTCTGAGAACGCCACCGCCATCAGTGTTTATCAGAGCCTCGGATTCGTCGCGCGACGAACGCTGCATTTCGCAATCCTGCGGAACGACACGTAACACTTAATTTGCACGCCATCATTCCGGAAGGAGCAGAGGAATTTATCCCCCTGAAAATAAGCGCTTTCATCTGGTGGCCTTCCGGTCCGGATTGATGCGATCCCGGAAACTAGACCGCGGTAATTAGCGCCCGTGCGGCGCGAATGCCGCAGCTATCGCTTCTTCCGGTTCCGGGCGGACGCGAAAGTCGGCGTGGGCTTCGGCGAAGAGAATTCTTCTGTCCTTGGCGATGACGTAGGTTGCCGGAATGGGCAGGCGCCAACTCGGCTCTCCATTAAGGAAAGGAATATTGACCAGGATGGAAAGATAGTAGTCGCGCAGGTACTGGGGCACGGTATAGACCAGCCCAAACTGATCGGCCAGCGCACATCCGGGGTCCGAGAGTACCGGAAACGGAAGCCCGTGTTGCCCTGCCATAAAGTCGCTTTGCCGCTCCGTTTGCGGGCCGATGGCCACCATCAGCGCCTCATGTTCGCGGAGCTGGCCATAAAGGTCGCGCCATGCTTCGAGTTCGGTGACGCAGTATGAACACCAGCGACCGCGAAAGAACTTGAGAACCAGGGGACCGAGGGCGAGCATGTCCTCGCTTCGCACCAGGCGGCCGGTTGCGTCGTTCAGCGCAAACTCCGGCGCCAGCGCACCGACGGGCAGAATCTTCTCTTCGATTCCCGTTGCAAACAGTTCTTCAACTGCCCGCTCCCCGACAGCAAGCCGCTCGGCCTGCACCAACTGGCGGGTGTTGTGGGTGATCTCGTCTAGCTGGTCTTGAAGGCTCGCGGTGGTCATGATTACGATTCCGCAGCGACGCAACGCTCGGGATATTTGCGGGCATAAACAGGCCAGGAAGCCAGCAGCCCCATATCCCCAGCCTCTTCGCTGCGCTGCCAGATGATGTCGTCCCAAGGGTCGGTTAGCGCTTGAACGCCGATGTCGACCAGCCAGTCGCCGAATTCCTTGCCCCCGAAATCGCCGCTCCGGAGCGCGTCCCTATAAGGTTCCAGAAACTTCCAGGTCTGCTCGAAATAGCCGGCGATCTCGGTCAGTCCAAGCTCCCGCAAGCCGCTCAGCGTTTCGCCCACGTCGCGCGGATCGTTCTGATTGCCAAAGTGCCAGGCCAGGCTGTCCATCGTCATGCTGACGTCAAAGAAGTAAATTCCCGCCATGGCTCTCAGTCCTGGCGGCATCGAGCCGAGAGTCCGATAGTACCGCTCGGGATCTTCGCGCACTTCTTCTGGAAGCTGCAACTGCAATTCGGCCGCGAGCAGATCGAACAATGCCTTGTCGTCTTCCGCAGCCGTGATCTGTTCAACAGTCAGTGCCATTACCATGTCTCCCTATCGCCCGAACTTCTGCCGGCCGCCCATGCCCATCGCGCCCAGGCCGCCGCGCATCATGTTTCTGGCCAAGCCGCCTTTGCCCATTTGCTTGAACATTTTGGCCATCTGCGCGTACTGGCGGAGAAGCTGGTTCACGTCCTGCACCGTTGTGCCAGAACCGGCGGCGATGCGCTTGCGGCGCGATCCGGAGATGATTTCGTGGTTGCGGCGCTCTATGGGCGTCATGGAGTTGATCATGGCCTCCAGGCGCACGAACTGCTTTTCATCCACGCTCTTTGAAGCCTCCTGCAACCCGGCAAACGGGCCGACCGAGGGGAGCATCTTCAAAATGCTCTCCATGGAGCCGAGCTTCTTGATCTGGCGCAATTGGTCGCGGAAGTCTTCGAGAGAGAAGCCGTCGCCCAGCAGGGCTTTTTTGGCGAACTCCTCTGACTTTTTGCGGTCGAGGGTCGATTCGGCCTTTTCGATGAGCGACATCATGTCGCCCATGCCCAGGATGCGGCCGACGATGCGGTCGGGATGGAAGGGCTCGAAGGCGTCAGGCTTTTCACCTACGCCGAGGAACTTGATGGGCTGGCCGGTGACGTGGCGAATGGAGAGCGCCGCACCACCACGGGCATCGCCATCCATTTTGGTGAGAATGACGCCGGTCAGGCCGAGGCGTTTGTGGAAGTCGGCCGCCGAATTCACGGCGTCCTGGCCGGTCATGGCGTCAGCGATGAAGAGGATTTCCGACGGGTTGAGCAGCTTTTTGAGCTGTTCCATTTCGCCCATCAGCTCTTCGTCGATGTGCAGGCGGCCGGCGGTATCGACAATCAGCGTGTCGCAGCCCATGTTGCGGGCCTCGCGGCGCGCCTCGGCTGCGAGCCGGAGCACGAGAGCTTGACCGGCAGACTCGCCCTTTTGATCGCCTTCATACAGCTTGGCTTCAATGGACTTGGCGACCACCTTGAGCTGTTCGCGCGCGGCTGGGCGGTAGACGTCGACCGAAACCAGCATGGGCCGATGCCCGCCCTTTTTGAGCCAGGCGGCCAGCTTGCCAGAAGTGGTGGTTTTGCCCGAGCCCTGCAACCCGGCCATCAGAATCACCGAAGGCGGTTGCGAGGCGAACTTGAAGCGGGCCGTGTCTTTGCCCAGCAGCGTGATCAACTCGTCGCGCACGATCTTGATGACCTGCTCGGATGGAGACAGCGCGGTGAGCACCTCGGTGCCGACGGCCTTGACGCGGATCAGCTCAATCAGGTCGCTGACCACGTTGAGGTTGACGTCGGCTTCGAGCAGCGCCACGCGGATCTCGCGCAGGGCTTCGGCGATGTTTTCTTCGGTGAGCGTGCCCTGGCCGCGGAGGGTCTTGAAGGCGCGCTGCAGCTTGTCAGTCAGATTCTCAAACATTCGGTCCCCAAACTATCAATCCCGGAATAGCGATCAAAGACAAGTGTATCGCGGAGAGTCCTGCGGACGGGCCCAGTTCGCGGTTTCCCACCCTGGCCGCGTTTTGGCTTTTGCGGCTAGGGTGGGGCACGCAGATTCTGTTGGGATCCGGTCGAGCCTTACTCCGCCGGCGCGATGAGGTATTGCTCCAGTTTGCCGTCAGGATACGTATAGGTTGTGAGCCGCAAGCGTTTGCCGGGGTAGACGATGTCGAAGGCGCGGAAGGTCATGCCACCGCGCAAATCCGTCGCGGTCTGGTGGAAGGTGAGCGGCTCACCCAGCGGCGCAAGGCTGCCCTGAAAGTCGGCCAGAGCTTCGGCGGTGAAGTAGTCGCTCAAATTCGGTGCCAGCAATGCGCGATCGATGTGCCCCTGCTGCAACCCATGAAATAGATCAATCGCTTGCTTTTCAGGCTCGGTAGGCGGAAATCCGGCCACGGCCGGGGCGGCCAGGCGGGCGATGGTGGAAGCTGCGCCAACGGCGTCCTGATTGGTGAGCACGGCCACGGCCACCCCGTCGTCTACCAGCACCTCGTTATCGGAAACAAAGCCGGAGACTTCGCCGGAATGCTCAATCGAGCGGTGACCGTCGCGGCTCGCCACTGCGACGCCCAAACCGTAGTGCGTTCCTTTGCCGTCCTTCAGCTTCACCTCGGTGAACATCTGCCGATAGCTTTCGGGCTTGAGAAGGCTTTGGGCGATCAGGGTTTCGTCCCACAGCGCCAGGTCGTGGGCGGTCATGGCCAGTTCACCGGCGGCAAACATCCAGCCACGGCCCTCTTTGGGCGCAACGCGCAGAGGCCCGAGGCCATGGCGATAGTAGGCGGTGGCGTCGGCCTGGGTGAGCTTGGCCTCGTCGGAGTTCCACACGGACTTCATGCCCAGAGGCTGGAAAGCGCGCTTCGTAAGCAGATCCATGAGCGGCGCCCCGGTGATTTGCTCCACGATGCGGCCAGCGATGACGAAATTGGTGTTCGAGTACTGCCACTGGGTCCCTGGCTCAAAATCCAGCGCCTTTTTGCCCCAGGTGTCGAGAATCTGCTGCGCGCTCTCGGCCTTCAGCATGGGGGTCATCACGTAGTCCTCGGGCCAGTAGTCCTGGTAGCCGGAGGTGTGGGAGAGGACTTGCCGAATGGTGACCTCGTCTCCGCGCGTCAGCCCGGGGACATACTTGCCGACCGCGTCGTCGAGCGAGAGCTTGCCGTCCTCCTGAAGCATCAGAATGGCCGCTGCGGTGAACTGCTTGGAGATCGACCCGATGGAGTAGCGCATCTCAGGCGTAGCGGCCACGGCGGGGGTAGTTTCCGTCGCCAGCCGCGCCTTGCCGTAGGCGTGCGTATAGACGAGCTTGCCGCCCTTAACCACGGCTACCGAAGCCGAGGGGACGCCGGTCTGCTCGAGCACTTGGCGGGCGATGCGGTCAATCCTGCTTTGGAGGGCGGAGTCCAGGGTTTCCACTGTCTGCGCCGGTGCGCGAAGGCCCGTCTGCAGCAAGAAAACCAAAATCGTGCAACCCAAAACTCGTACAAACTGTCTCATCCTAGTGAAATCTCCGTTGCGCTGTTGCGCGCGCATGAATCTGCCAGGGTCAAAGGTATCAGTTCGACCGAGGGTGCGGTAGGCTGGGCAGAGGGGTATTTCAGAGCGTCGGTCGAACGAAGGGAGGTTTTTGTGGATCGGTTGATCGAAGGGCATAAGCATTTTCTGACCGAGGTGTTTCCCAGCCGGCGAAGCGAATTTCACCTGTTGGCGGAGACGCAGGCGCCGGAGTGGCTATTTATCACCTGCTCGGACTCGCGGGTTTTGCCGGACCTGATTCTGGGCACCGGACCGGGAGACCTTTTTATCACCCGCAACGCCGGCAACGTGGTGCCTTTGGCCGCCCGCGATGTGGATGGGGTGACGGCCACCATCGAATACGCGGTTGAGGTGTTGAAGGTAAAACAGGCCATTCTCTGCGGCCACTCGGACTGCGGAGCGATGAAGGCCGCTTTGGACCGCAAGAGCCTGGACAATCTGCCCCTGGCCAGCCGCTGGCTGCACCATGTGGAGGCGGCGTTCAGCCATCGTCAGCCTGTGAATCCCGCTGACGGCGCCCAGGCAGAGTTGGCTGCGCTGATCCGGGGCAACGTCGTGGCGCAACTCTTGAACCTGCGCGCCCAGCCGTCGGTTGCACGGGCCTTGAGCGCGGGCCGACTGACGGTGCATGGCTGGTACTACGACATTCTCAATGGGCATATCGAGCAGTACGACGACGAGATGCGGCGCTTTCTGCCGCTTGTGTCGCAAAGCGAGTTGGATGACCTTCCCGAGCCGGTGGGATCGGGTCAAATTCACCGCTGAGTGGCTCGGTTCATGGCCCTCGACACGGCTGTGACAGAAGTCCTTGTTCGTCTTTCGCCCCTCCAGTAGTGTCGGAGTCAGAAGGAACAAGACGCCATGCACACCGAGGCAACCGACGAAAGCCAGGCACACCAGGAGAAGAAGAAACTTGTCCGCCGGTCTGCACCGGACCGTTCGCAGCGCATCCGGCGGACTGTGCAGTGGTTGTTCGCGGCGTTGAACGTCGGTTTGGGGATACAGTTCCTGCTGTGGTTGCGCTATGTCGAGCGCGGTGGAGTCGGCCTGAACGTGCCCCGCCCAGCCGGAGTCGAGGGCTGGCTGCCCATCGCGGGATTGATGAACTCCAAATATTTTCTGGTCACCGGGCATGTGCCGGCCATTCATCCGGCAGCCATGTTTTTGTTCGCGGCCTTCCTGTTGATGAGTTTCCTGATGAAAAAGGCCTTCTGCTCCTGGCTGTGCCCGGTGGGAACGCTCTCGGAGCATCTTTGGAAGCTGGGCAGACGGGTTTTTGGCCGCAATTTGAGCATGCCTCGCTGGGCGGACATTCCGCTGCGGGGACTGAAGTACGTCCTGCTCGGCTTCTTCGCGCTGGTCATCGGCACCATGTCTGCCGAGGCGCTCGACGATTTCTTGCACAGTCCTTACGGTCTGGTTGCCGATGTAAAGATGTTGAACTTCTTCCGTGACATGGGGCTGACGGCGGCCGTTGTCATCGCCCTGCTGGTTCTGCTCTCCACGCTTGTCCAGAACTTCTGGTGCCGCTATCTGTGCCCTTATGGCGCGCTGATGGGGCTGGCTTCGCTGCTGAGCCCGCTGAAGATTCGCCGCGATGCCGGCGCCTGCATCGACTGCGCCAAATGCGCCCGCGCCTGCCCCGCGGAACTGCCCGTTGACCATCTGCTGCAGATTCGCTCCGCAGAATGCACCGCCTGCATGGCCTGTGTTGCCGCCTGCCCGGCGCAGGATGCGCTGCAGTTTTCCCTGCCGCCCCGACGCGCCATCACGCCTGGCGAGCGGTGGTTTCACCGGGCCGCCGGGCCGCTATTCGTCGCCGGCATGCTCGCGTGCATCCTCCTGGGATTCGTCTCTTATGCCAAGGCCACGGGACACTGGCAGACGAACCTGCCCCGCGCCATCTATCTGGATCTGGTGCCTCGCAGCAACGACCTGACTCATCCCGGTATGTAAGCGCCGCGTTCTATGCGTTGAGCACGCTTCTGGCTTTGTAACGAGTAATAACCTGCGACACAAGAAAAAGAGCGATTCCTGCACCCACCAGCACAAGGGTCCCGCCCACCACCTTGACCACCGCCAATAACTTGTCCGGTTCATCGTCCGCTGGGAATGCCGAGAGCACGATGGTGAGCGCGGTGCTTGCGAGCCCGACGCAAGCCAAGGCGATGGCGACCGGCTTGCCGCCGGGGACGCGACGAACTTCAGGTCCAGTGGGCCTGTTCTGCAGGCGGATCATGGCGGCGAAGAGAAAAAGATAGGGCACGAAGTAGGAGAGGATTCCCATGCTCACCAGCACTTCGTAAGCGCCGCGCACGCTGGTCCCCGCCTGGCCCAGCAGAGTGACGAGCATCCCCGCCAGCCCATAAACGCCGATCGCTACCCAGGGAGTGCGGTAGCGCGCATGAATCAGGCCGAACGCCGGCGGCAGGCAACGATGGATGCCGGCAACAAACGGCAGCCGCGAAGTGGACGAGAGATAAGCGGCCGCGCCGCCCACTGCATTCAGACCCACCAGTAACGCCACCGGAGCCAGCAGCCACCCGAAGCCCAAGTGTGCGCTGAGCATGTGGATGCCGTTGACGAATCCGTCTGGTCCACCCAGGGCCTCGCTGGGCAGCGCCACCAGCAGTGCGCCGGTTCCGGCAATGTAGCTGATGGCCAGGATGCTCCCGCCGGTGAGGATTGCCCACGGAATCACGCGACGCGGATTCTGAATCTCGTCGCCCATGGCGGAGCCGGCTTCAACGCCGCCGAAGGCGAAGAAGACGCTGGACCAGAAGACGGCGTTCTTCAGCGTCCAATGGGGAATGAAGCTGGCGGCCGCAAAGTGCACGGCCGGGCCGAAGCGCATATAAGAAACGGCGGCCATCGCGATCAGCAGTACAAGCGGAACAAGGCCGCCGAGGGAGCTGACGTTATTCAGCCATTTGCCCGCGTTGACGCCGCGGATATTGAGCAGCGTGATGACGGCCAGCCAGACCAAGGCGAAAACGACGTAGTAGAGAGGATTGGCGGCCAATGCCTGGCCGCGCCAGCCGGAGGCATACAAGGCCGATGCCGCGCCGAAGTAGAGCACGCCGGAAAAGTAAGGGAGATTGCTCATCCAGTACGTCCATGCGGCGATGAATCCGGCGAATTCGCCGAAGGCCTGGTTGGTCCAGACGTACAGGCCGCCTTCGTCAGGATGCCGCGAGGAGAGTTCCATCACACTGGCCGCGAGCGGAACAAAGAAGCACACGAGCGCGGCAATCCAGACCAGCAGGATGCTCGGCCCGGCGGCTGCAGCCATCGCTGTCCAGCGCACGCTGAGGCCGCTGACCACGTAAAACAGCGTCAGATCGCGGAACCGGATACCTCGCCTGAGTGCGGGAGCGGCGGCCATGTACGGCGCAGCATAGCAGAGCCTTGAACGCCTTTGAAGCTAAATCTTTCCGAGATCCTTCAACACCGCCATAGCGGCATTACGCCCGTTGATGCCAATCACGCTGCCTCCGGGGTAAGTACAGGCTCCGCATAGATACACGCCCCGCATCGGCGTGCGCGCAGCGAGCCGGTCGGCCCACATATACGGCGGCAGACACTCGCCCTGAAAGATATGGCCGCCGGTCAGTCCGACCTTCTGCTCGATATCCGGCGGACCCAGCACCTGGGCGTCGATCACCGCGCTGTCGATGTTGGAGCAGAATCGGCCCAGCGAGTCGAGCGCCAGTTTGCGTACCTCGGCTCGCCGTTCGTCCCAACTTCCCTGGGCGAATTTATACGGCACATACTGCGCAAAGATGCTCATGGTGTGGTCGCCGGGAGGAACGACGGAGCGGTCGTGCACGCTCTGGAAGTAGAGCTCGCACCATAGATAATTGGGCAGTTCCCCGTGGCGCGCGGCGGCAAACCCCGCCTTCCATTCCTCCTTGGTGAGCGGCGCATTGATTTGTCCATAATGATGCGGCTCGGCTAGGCTGGAATGCACCGGGCCCGGTCGCGCTGTGAAGTTCGGCAGTTCGCGCAAGTGCACATTGAGCTTGACGGTGCATCCCTCGATGGGAACCCGTTCCACTTGCGAACGCCAGCCTGGGTCCGCCTCCGCACCGAGCAGACGCAAAGTCTGGCGCGGGTCGGCGTTGGACACGATGGTGCGCGCGGCGATGCGCTCTCCGCCTTCGAGCAGCACGCCTTCGCCGGGGAGAATTGCGGCCACCGGCACGCCTGAAACCACGGTGGCTCCTGCCTCGCAGGCGGCATCGCAAAAGTAGAACGAAACCATGCCCATGCCGCCGCGCACATAGCCCCACATTCCCGGCATTCCGCCCAGGCGCCCAGAAGAGTGATGAAAACGAATGGAGGCTGTGCCCGGATCGAACGGGCTGGCGTTGGTCCCGATCACACCCTGGCCGAGATAGGCAATCTGCAGACGCTCGTCCTTGAGATAGGCTTCGACAAACTCCGCCATCGACCAGTCGAATAACAAGGCCCGCGCTTCGCGGTCGCTGCCTAGCCGTTCCTCAATGTGTTCGCGCGTGGGCGGCTCGCCGATCCACAAGTCTCCAGGACCCGCCGGTCGAAGCGCATCGCGCAATCTGCGGACCACATCGCTCATGGCGCGCCAACCGTCCACATCGCAGGGAGCGAAAGCGCGCACTTCTGCCTCGCAACGCTCGTCGTCGTCCCAAAGCTGGATGCCGGAGCCATCGAGGAAAGGCACGAAAAGGCCATTCACTGCAGGCGTCCATGTGTATCCCCGCCGGGGAAGATCCAGTTCTTCGATGACGAGTGGGTGAAGCAGACCGGCGAGATAAGCACAGGGAGACATGCGAACGCCCGGGAAGGGTTCTTCAATGGTGCAGGCGCCGCCCACACGCGCGCGGCTTTCGATCACCAGCACACTCTGACCAGCCCGGGCCAGGTAGGCCGCACAGACCAGGCCGTTGTGTCCCGCACCGACAACAACTGTGTCCCAGGCTTTGGCGGCCAGCGCGCGGATGGGCACGGGTAGCCCGATTTCGCCAAGCACAGCGGCAGTGGGTGAACTCATGACCGCTCTACGCTAGCATTTTCGATTGCCCGATGGGAACTGCTTCGGCAGTGGATGGGTGCAAATCGCGACTCGTCCGGATGCCCGGTTCAGGTTCTGCGTTTCTTCCCCGGATGCTGCTTTCCAACGCGGGCTTTGCCGCCTACGCGTCCTCTGCTTCTGCTTGCCGATGCAAGCTGGCGCGGCGAACCCGACCGGCCAGCGCGGCGATGCACGACGGCAGGACGAAGCATCGCGCCCACGCGCTGCTCCGCTCCCCCGGGTCCATCAGCATATTGCGGGTCGAGCATGGCGATCACCGCGACGGCGCGGATGCGATAAAGCCGCGCCCACTGGCTCTGGATCAGGGATTGCTGGACAGCCTTCCAGTAGTCCGCATCGGCTGCTCCGGTGTTGCTCAAGAACGCCGCCGAGCCTGGATCCCCGCTGCCGGACCGGTTGTTGATCAGGTCGAGAAACCGGCCGAATTCCTGGAGGTTCACGCCCATCTGGTAGACGAGCTGGCTCAATGCCATCTGCTGCGAAGCGCTCAAGCCGTCGAAGTCGCGGCAGTAGCCTTTGGCGTTATAGATGGCCTGGATGGCGGAAACACGGAGCAGGAGCGTCGCTTCCTCGTCGGTGATTTCTGGCTCCAGCGTTTTGATCCTCTTGCGCAGTCCCCTTTTACCCCACCCGGCCAGTCGATTGTCATACTGATCGAGCATCGCCTGGAGCCGCTTTGAATCCAGTCCGGCAGCCTGCCAAAGCTCGGCCGAGGATGGCTCAATGAACGAATGGACATTCAAAGGGTCCGGCTGCGGATGCTCCCGCGCCGGCAAATCGAGACTGAATCCTGCGCCGATCAGAGGGCGGCCGGTCTTCGGGTCAGGATACGCCGACAGGACCCAGCCCTCGTGCCGCCGGTCTCTCAAAATCTCCATCAGGGTGCGCAGATTGAACTTCACGTCGGCATCTTTGAATGCCAGCAACTCCTCCACCGCGCGCGTCCCGGGTGCAGACAACGAGACCGGCTGCGGCGCAAGGGGTTCGGCGGGTGCGGACCATTGCAACTGAGTCGGGACGCCGCCCGCGGGAGGCAGCGCAGATTGCCCGGCTGCCGACAGGGCCATCGCCGACACTAAGATCGCACCGCTCAGATATTGGAAGGTGGCTTTCATGGGCTCGAAAGCCGCTTGCTTCAGCGCTTTCCTTCACAATGACCGAAAAGCGGCGCATTGGCAAGCACAGAACGGATGAATCTGTGACGCGGACGCATTTCGGTAACGATTGCGAAACTGGGAACAGCCCTCACGTAGAGACAAACTCGGAAATCTGCTGCGCCAGGAGACTCTGAGCCGCCCGCATGGCCATGTGGCTTTGGCCATCAAGGCTGGCAATCCGGACATTCGGCATGGTTTTGAGGAGCGCCGACATGGCATGCCTGAACGGGTGTTCCGGGCTCTCGGTTCCCAGCAGCAGCAAGGTCGGGCAGGTGAGGTCAGCGTAGGCATCCGCGTCCGCCGCCAAGCCATCCATGGCTTTCAACTCGCGCGGCCAGGTGGGCGCAAGGGAAGCCAATCGGGGCCATGACCGCGAAGAACGCATGGCGCGAACGTGTTCGCCGGGAAGCTGCACAAACTTCTTTAGCCCAATTTCCAGAGCATCGTCCAGACGGCCATCGGCCACGGCCCGGCAGTAGGGCGCGAGATTCTCGCCCGCTACCAGGCCGCCAATGGGCAGGGGAGGCTCATACAACACAAGCCGACGCACCGAAGCACGCAGGGCGGCCCCCATGGCACAGATCGCACCAAAGGAATGACCCACGAGACTTGCATCGGGACCCGCGACAGAGAGCACCGCCAGCACATCCTCATACTCGCGGGCAATGGAATAGGAGGATGAGCCGGACTCGCTGCGCTCATGGCCGCGGCGGTCCATCAGGAAGCACGTGAACCCCTGCGACAAGCAGGTGGCTACGCCCAGCCAATCGGCGCCCTGGGAAAGACTGCCATGCACAAACACAATGGCAGGGCCCTCGCCGAACCGGTTAAACGCGATCCGCGTTCCATCCTTCGACCGCACGAACTCCCCGGCGGCCTCACTCCGCGCCGGATTGAGACGTGCAACTTCCAATTTGTCCTGGCTGATCAAAGACGATTATTGCGCCGGCCGCCGGGTCGATGCAAATGTGCAGCGAGAGTTTGCGTGGCAACGGGTTTGCGCTCACTGGCGTGAACAGCTCTTATCAAGATTCTCAGTCAGGCGCGTTCACTGAGCCTCGATTGGCGTGGCTGACTGCCGGCGGATTGATTCGAGCCGCGCGGCACCACTTCAGTCAACGCCTGTGTTTCCGCATCGGCCATGCTGGGATCGTCCGGAAGAAAGATCTGGAAGACCGTCCCGCCGGGCTTTCCCGACGCGGCGGTGCGGCTGACCACGTGAACCAGCCCGTGGTGCTTTACGATGATCTCGTGGCTGACCCACAGGCCGAGGCCGGTGCCGGTCACATCCTTGGTGGTGAAAAACGCCTCGAAGATGTGCTCGCGAACGGCCGGGTCCATCCCCGTGCCGGTATCGGCCACAGTGAACCGCACGCCCGCTTTGCCGGGGTCCTTCCAATTGCGCGAGCGACGGGCACGAACCACGAGGCGGCCGCCGCGACTGAGGGCGTCGATGGCGTTGCTTACCAGGTTGGCGAAGACCTGGCGGACCTCGCCGGCAAAACAGAAAAGATTCATCCCGGGATCGTAGTTTCGCTCCAGTTCGATGCCCAGGCCGTTGAGCCGGCCTTGATAGAGGCTGAGCACGGAGTCGATCAGTTCGCCCATGTTGGCATGCGCCGGGAGCGTGGATTGGCGGTAAAAGCGCAGGGTCTGCTGGGTGATCTCGCTGATGCGTCTCACCTCGTGCTCGGCCATGGTCACATAGCCCTGCGCCGGGTTTTCAAGGTGGCAGAAGTTGCTGAGCAGAAACAGCAGGTTGGTGATGGCTTCCAGGGGATTGTTGATTTCGTGCGCGATGGATGCTGCGAGGCGGCCGGTAGCGGCCAGCTTTTCGGTCTTGCGCAAGGCCTCCTCGCCGCGCTTGCGCTCGCTGGCGTCGAGCACCATTACTCCAACCCAGCGCACCTCGTGGAGGCTGGTCCGCACCGGATAACCGCTCACCAGCCACGTCCACTGCTGGTTGGGCAAGGTCCCCTTGCCGTTTAATTCCAGGTTGAACACGGCCTCCCCCTGGTTGAAGATGCGCAGCACCGTACCCTCCAGTTCCTCGGCGATCGGCCGGGGCAGCAGTTCTGGCAATGTCCGGCCCAGGTGGCGGCTGAGCGGAATGCCGGTCATGCCCGCGAATGCCTGGTTGACGCGGACGAACCGGCAGCGGCGGTCAAAGAAAGCCAGGCCGATGGGCGCATTGGCCAGCATCGAATCCAGCAGCGACAGGGTATCGCTGAGGCCGGAGCGCTGCTCCTCAATGGAGGCAACCATGCGGTTGAAGGCCTCAATCAGATCGCCTATCTCGTTGTGCACCGACACTGGCAGGGGAAAGTTACCGCTGTTCTCGGGCGAATCCATCAGGGCGCGGGTGCCGCGCTGCAGTACCTGGAGCGGCTTGGAGATGGAGCGGGCCATCAGCAGAACCAGTACAGCCGATGCCACAATCCAAATGCCGCCGAAGATCGCCGTACTGCGCAGGATGGAGTTCAGTTGCTCCTGGTCCCAATCGCCATCTGTTTCCACCCACGCATAGCCACGCAGATCGGGGCCGGTGTAGATGGCTCTGACGCCCTCCCAGCGATTGCCCACGCCAAAGAAAACCCTTGCCTCGTTGCGGGAGGCCAGCGACATCTGCGCGCGCTCGGTCGCGTCGAGCGTTCCCTGGTCCTGTTCGCCTTTGCTGACAAACAGGACGTTACCCGCCGGGTCAGTGACTTTGGCGAAGGCTACGCTGGGCGCTTCGCCCATCATCCGCACCGACAGCCCCACCCATTGGGGGCGCTCCTGCTGCAGGGCCTCCGCGGCCTGAAGCGCAATGGAAGTGGCCTGGTGCGCCAACCGCTGTTGGGCATGGGCGCGGATCTGCTCTCCCTGCTGGTGGATCAGCAGAAGCGCAAAGAGCCCGATCGACAGAGCCTCGAGAAGCACAAGGCCGGCCAGCATCTGCCATCGAATCGAGCGCGGCCACCAACGGATCGACAACGCCTCAAACCTCCTGGAATCAACGTGCCTCAGTGTAAAGGGCTTCGCCCCGGCGAACAGAAGAATCACTGGCTGGGACTTTAGAAGATAGTCCATTTCGGCACGATGGTCTGGCTGGGGGCCCGTACGTTCTGAGAAGCTGGGTGCGTGCTGCTCACTTGGATGTGAGCGCCGCCGCAATCTGCCGCCCGTGAAAGCGGCCGTTCTCAATGAAAATCTCGTTGGTGCGCGAACCCGCCACGATCACACCGGCCAGGTAGATGCCGGGCACGTTGCTTTCCAGCGTTTCCGGGTTGCAGACCGGCGTATGATCGGGGCCCTCGAAGCGTACGCCGAGGGATTTAAGAAAAGTGAAGTCGGGGTGGTAGCCGGTCATGGCGAAGACAAAGTCGTTCTTCACCGTCTCCAGGCCCTGCGGCGTCTCGATGACCACAGCGTCAGGAGTGATTTCAACCACGTTCGAGTTAAAGCGCGCCTGGATTTCGCCATTCTTGATGCGGTTTTCAATGTCGGGCTTGATCCAGTACTTCACATGCGGAGGAATCTCCGCGCCACGATAAACCAGCGTGACCCGCGCGCCGCTGCGCCACAGTTCGAGAGCCGCAATGGCCGCCGAGTTCTTGCCGCCCACAACCATCACGTCCATTGCGAAGTAGGGGTGGGGGTCGACATAGTAATGGTGCACTTTGCTCAGCTTTTCGCCGGGAACGCCCATCAGGTTGGGCAGGTCGTAGTAGCCGGTAGAAATGGCCAGCTTGCGCGCCCGTATCGCCCCCGGACGGCCAAAGCGGTCTTCCGTATGCACGGTGAAATCGCCGTCGGCGCCCGTCACCCGCGTCACGCGCTGGTACAGGCGCATGTCCAGCCGGTAGTACGCGGCCACCTGGCGATAATATTGCAGCGCCTCATTGCGGTTGGGTTTCTGGTTGGGGCTGGGGAACGGGATGTCGCCAATCTCGAGCAGCTCCGGCGTGGTGAAAAACGTCATGTGGGCAGGATAGTGGAACAGCGAATTGCAGACGCAGCCCTTGTCGACAATCACGGGCCGCAAACCGGCCTTCTTGGCCTCGATGGCGCAGGCCAGGCCGGTGGGTCCGGCGCCGATCACCAGTAGATCGAAGATGTTGTCCTGCTTTTCCGGAGTTTCCTTTGCCTGCGATTCCAGTCTGGCTTCGTCCATGCCTCTAGATTAGGGCATTTGGGCGGGGAAGCGGGGGATGAGCGTGCCGTACGGGTCATTGAACCGCCTGCGGACTCATGGTATACACAGTTGGTAGAAAGGTAGATTTTGATGGGAATTAACATCAAGAACTCTTCCGCGGAAACACGAATTCGCGAACTGGCAGCGCTGCGAGGGGTGAGCCTTGTGACCGCGGTGACTGAGGCTGTGGATCACGCGATTGAGAGAGAAAAACAGAGCCAACGCAGAAAGAAGCTAATGGCCGATTGGCTGATGAAAATCAGCCGGGATACCGGACCGTTAATGGATGACGGCAGGACCTCCAAGGAACTGATGGATGAACTGTACGATCCGGAAACCGGGCTGCCGATATGATCGTCGACACCTCAGCCCTGATCGCAATTCTCAAACATGAACCAGAGGCGCAAGCCTTCTCCGAAGCGATAGAAGCGGCAAAGATTGTGCGCATCTCCGCTGCATCCTGCCTGGAGGCGAGGATCGTTGTGGGCCGTTACAAGGACCCGATCCTCATGGCCCGGCTGGAGGAAATCCTTGAAAACCCGGGACTCCAGATCGAACCGGTAGCCGCAGCTCAGGCAAAGATTGCGTGGGAGGCTTATCGCGACTACGGCAAAGGCAGCGGGCATCCGGCGGGGCTGAACTTCGGCGACTGTTTCAGCTATGCGCTAGCGAGGGAGAAGCGCGAGTCGATGCTGTGGAAGGGTGATGATTTTGGTCATACGGATATTCGGCAGGCGGTAGCAGAGCGCTAAGCCATCGTTCCTCCTATCCTCCTCAGCAAGCGCCGAGCGCTCAACTGAATTGGTGCCTCCGGACGACTTCAAAAATCTCCAGTCTGACATTCCTGCTCCTGAGGCAGGAATGTCAGAAACTGCGCCGGATCTACCGTTGCCTCAGAACTCCTCGAAACTGGAATCGCTCGATCCGGTCGATGGAGCCACAGCCAAGGCAGGAGCCACAGGACGGGCCGGGGCTTTCTTGACGCGAGCTGGGGTGTCTACCTTGGCCGCTACGCTGCTCCTGGCGGTCTTGCCCGGATGGCGCGGCGCCGGCTCAATTTGCGCAGAGTGCGCTTCGGCTCGGCGGCTGTCGCCGCGCCCGTTTCCCTGGTTCCTGCCGCCATTTCCGAGGTTGAAGATGCTTACCACATCCAGCAGATTCGCAGCTTGCTCTGAGAGCGATTGCGCCGTCGCTGAAAGCTCTTCGGTCTGTGCGGAGTTCGATTGCGTCACATGATCCATCTGCGTCATGGCCGTGTTGACCTGCTCGATGCCCGTGCTCTGCTCGCTTACTGCAGCGGCCATTTCGCCTACGATATCGGTCACCCGCTTCACAGATCCGACAATCCCTTGTAGCGTTTCACCAGAACGGTTCACCAACGCGGAGCCCGCGTCAACCTTGCGCAGCGAATCCTGAATCAGAACTTTGATCTCCTTGGCGGCAACGGCGCTGCGTTGGGCTAGGCTGCGAACTTCGGAGGCCACCACCGCAAACCCACGACCTTCGTCGCCGGCGCGCGCTGCTTCAACCGCCGCATTTACGGCCAGAAGGTTGGTCTGGAAAGCGATTTCGTCGATGGTCGAGATGATGTCAGCGATCTTGACGGAAGACGCATTAATCTCCGACATCGCGGTGATCGCCTGGGCGACGACTTCCTGTCCCTGCACGGCCGCATCTTTCGAACTCACGGCAAGCTGGCTGGCCTGTTGCGCGTTGTCGGCGCTTTGGCGAACCGTGGCCGTAATCTCTTCCAGACTGGCCGAGGTCTCTTCGAGGCTGGCCGCCTGCTCCTGCGCTCCAGAGGCAATGGCTTCAGAAGCGGCGGCGAGTTGCTGCGAGGTCGAACTTGCGTTGGCGGCGCTGTCCGCCACATCGCGCAGGGTGCTGTGCAGCTTCTCCACCATCGAGGCCAGAGACTGCATCAGCTTATCCTTCGCCGAGCGCTCCCTCACCTCTACTGTCAAATCGCCCTCGGCAATTTTTTCAAGCAGTTCGGAAACCTCGCGAATGTAATCCACCAGGGCGCGGAAGGAATCGGCCAGCGAGCCGACCTCATCACCCGAGCGGTAGTCCACGGTCCGACTCACATCGCCCAGTGAAATATGCTTCGCCGTTTCCGCCAACTCCGCCAATGGCCTGGATATGCTGCGCGCAATGAAGAAGCCCAGTCCAAGACCGCATAGAATGCCCCCCACCACCAGGATGAGCATCAACGTGCGGCTGCTTTGGTAGGTTTCCCCGGTTATCTGAGCAGCCTTTTCTGCAGTGCTTTCCTTATCGGCGACCATCTCTGCGAGCACGCTCTCCGCAGCATCCCCCTTTTGGCGGCCAAGACCAACGGAGAGATCCAGGGACGCTCGCTTCTCTTCCAGGTGATCCTTCTCCGCCAGGGAAATTACCTGGCCCGCGACGTCTTGGTATTCTCTCCAGTTCTGATCGAACTTCGCAAGCAGATCCTTGCCCTTTTCAGTACGCACCAGTGGTCGAGCCTTTTCCAGGTAGCTATTCACAAGTGCAATATCAGCCTCGATACGGCCCTTGTAATGGTCTCGGTCTTCATTGGTGCTGGCGAGCAGCAGGTTCTTTTCGGCCCGGTCCATATGGATCAGTTCGATATCGGCCTGCTTGAGATATGAAATTCCGAGGGTTTCATTGGCATAAGACGAAGCCGCCAACTCGGCGATCTTGCCCATGTTGCTGATGCCCATGTAACCGACGACGGCGGTGATGGCGCCGACAAGAATGAATGCCCCAATCAGCTTTTTGCCGATCTTCATGTCATTAAACCAGTTCATTAAATGCGCTCCGATCGTGTTCTATTCGCCCCGTCGATGTCGATCCAGCTCTTGCAATACCTCGCATGCGGAGCGACTTTTTTTAGCCACGGGAACGATATCCGGCTAGTCGAATCACCATGGGACGGACGCCTGCTACCAGCCAGCAGAGAAACCCGCTGGACAACCTTCTACGTCAACCCATCGTTTCCGCCGCATTTATCTCCTTCGGACCTCACTATTTGGGATACATGCGCACGGGAGGACTACAAGGTCTTCATTGCTGTATGGACCAGGAATTCAAAACTCACTATCGGCATGTCCGACTGATTTGTTGATATTTGTGCATTTGTCGACCGGATTCAAAAAACATCGCGCTTCGTCCCCTGCTCAACCTCGAACCAACCCCTGCCAAACCTGCCGCGCATCCATTACCCTAGGAGAGTTTGGAGGAGCCTTCCCCATGACCGTCATTCGGCAGGAAGATTTTGTGGCCAGCGTTGCGGGCGCACTGCAGTACATCAGCTACTACCACCCGGTGGATTACATCACCAGTTTGGCCAAGGCGTATGAGCGGGAGCAGTCGCCCGCGGCCCGCGATGCGATGGCGCAAATCCTGATCAACAGCCGCATGTGCGCCGAAGGACACCGGCCGATCTGCCAGGACACAGGCATTGTGAACGCCTTTGTAAAGGTCGGCATGGACGTGCGCTTTGAACCCGCGCCCGGCGAGGAGCCGAAGGACTTGCAGCAGATGGTCGACGAGGGCGTGCGGCGGGCCTATCTTGACCCGGACAACAAGCTGCGGGCGTCCATCCAGGCCGATCCGGCGGGCAAGCGGACGAATACCAAGGACAACACGCCGGCAGTGGTGAACGTGGAACTGGTGCGCGGCAATACGGTCGAACTCACGGTGGCAGCCAAGGGCGGCGGCTCCGAGGCCAAGAGCAAATTCGCCATGCTCGATCCGTCGGATTCTGTCGTCGAGTGGGTGCTCAAAACTGTGCCGACGATGGGCGCAGGGTGGTGTCCGCCGGGGATGTTGGGTATCGGCATTGGCGGGACGGCGGAGAAGGCGATGCTGCTGGCCAAGCAATCGCTGATGGACCCCATCGATATGCAGGACCTGCTCGCCCGCGGGGCGAAGAATCGCGCCGAGGAGTTGCGCATCGAGCTCTATGACAAGGTGAACCGGCTGGGCATCGGCGCGCAGGGCTTGGGCGGCCTGACCACGGTGCTGGACGTGAAGGTGTTGGACACGCCGGCGCACGCGGCGAACCTGCCGGTGGCCATGATTCCCAACTGCGCGGCCACGCGGCACGCGCACCTGGTGCTGGACGGCTCGGGGCCGGTGTTTCTTGACCCGCCGAACCTGAACGACTGGCCCAAGCTGACCTATGACGTTTCCGGAGCGCGGCGGGTGAACCTGGATACAACGACCCGCGCGGAGGCTGCGACATGGAAGCCGGGCGAAGTGCTGCTGCTGACCGGCAAGCTCTTAACAGGCCGCGACGCCGCGCACAAGCGCATGACCGACATGCTGAGCCGCGGCGAGAAGCTGCCGGTGGACTTCCGCGACCGCTTCATCTACTACGTGGGGCCGGTGGACCCGGTGCGCGAGGAAGTGGTTGGCCCTGCGGGACCCACGACGGCGACGCGGATGGACAAGTTTACGCGCCAGATGCTGGCCGAGACGGGATTGCTCGGCATGGTGGGCAAGGCCGAACGCGGGCCGGTGGCGATTGAGGCCATCAAGGAGTTTGGCGCGGTTTACCTGATGGCGGTCGGCGGCGCAGCTTATCTGGTGGCGAAGGCCATCTACGGCGCGCGGGTGCTGGCGTTCGCCGATTTGGGCATGGAGGCGATTTACGAGTTCGATGTGCGCGATATGCCCGTAACGGTGGCCGTCGACTCGAAGGGTACCAGCGTTCATCAGACGGGACCGGCGGAGTGGCAGCAGCGGATCGCGGGAATTCCGATTCTGCAGTGACGACGGGCTGCCGGGAACAAGGCCGTCTGGCGCTTTTGTTTCCCACCCAGTCCGCAAAGAACGCGGAATGGATGGGGCACGGAAGGTTTGCCCGGGAGCAGGCGGCGGATAGTGCCGGTCCTGTGCTTGATGCGCGGGTTGTGCGGCTCTCTATTGTCAGACGGGTTTGGGGAAGATAGGCCAGATGCCCCATGTTGGCCGAAGGCGCGTTGGCGTAGAATTACAGCGCCTTCGGAATACGCTTTCTGGCGTTAGGGAAGTCGCCTTCCACCAACCGGCCGTTCCGGAAAATCCAATTGTATGTTTGAGGGATGGATTGAGATGAAGACCTTGATAGACGCAGTTTCCCTGCTTCCCCTTGTCCTGCCGGCGCTGCTGGTTGGACCATTCGCTTTGGCCGGTCACGCCCAGGCTGCAATCGAGATTGGCGGGCAAAAGACCGTCACCCTCACCCGCAAGGCCGTCAGCACCACCAAACCGGAGTTCACCAGCATCACTCTCGCGCCCGGTCGCGGCATGGAGATTATCCAGATCAAGGCCAACTTTCCCGGCAAGGGCGAAGTCGACGTTCTGGATCCGATCACTTTGGATGCGGCCAAACAAAAGCTCGACGTGGACGACGACGCCCATGGCAACCTGGCCTACCGGCTCGGCTCGGCCTTCCTGGTGCCGTATCCCAACCGGATTCGCGGAAAGCTTTCGGCCGATGGCAAGACCCTGACCACCGAATGGCAGGGCCACACGCTCACTCTTCCGGCCAACAACATCGGCACACTGCCCACGGCCGAGCGGCACGCGATGCACGGCCTGATTCTAAAGGCCAAGACCGATGACGTTACCGTGAAGAAAATTGCCGGCGGCGAGCAGATTTCGGGCATTATTCATGCCGGGGATTTCGGCGGCCACTGGCTCTCGAAGACCGACCTGGACGTTACAATCACGCTCACCGCCGACGCCCTTGATGCCTCCATTGTGGCCCACAACGTGGGAGGCGAGGCGGAGCCGATCGCCATCGCCTGGCACCCCTACTTCAACCTGCCTTCGGGCGACCGCACCCAGGTCAAGATACACATCCCGGGCGCGACCAACGCCGCCGTGGACAACTACGACAACGTCTTTCCCACCGGCAAACTGGTTCCGGTCAAAGGCACCCAGTATGACCTGAATGCTCCTGGCGGAGTGGCGCTGGGCAAGAACTTCTATGACGACAACTGGAACACGCTGACCTGGAAAAACGGCGCCGTTACTGTTGAGGTCGTCGATCCGGCCGCCAAGTACGGCTTGAAGATTGAAGGCCTGTCGCCGGACATCAAGGCCATCCAGATGTATGCGCCGCCCACCAAAAACTTTGTGGCCATCGAGCACCAGTACAACTTCGCCGACCCGTTCGGCAAGGAGTGGGGCTCGACCGACACACATATGGTCACGTTGAAGCCGGGCGAGAGCACCAAATGGCACGTACGGCTGAAGGTGTTTGTACCGTAAAGAGACGGGGAACCAGTTCTCTCCGGGGGCCATTGCAAACCCGGAGAGAACCTCCCTCCGTGTGCGTTCACTTAGTTGGCGCAGGTTGAGTTACCGCAATTCAGCGATGCTTTGAGCAGATTGGCCAGCCGTGCACCGGCCAGGGCAATCCTCTGTTGGGCAAGCTGGTTGGCGTTGGTGGTGTAACTCCCTGCGAGGTTGTACGGACCCAGCCCGGGGCCGACAGGGGCGACATACACGTCGCTTTCTGCAAGCGTGAAGCTTTCCGCCGCCCAGTCGTCTTCCTTGGCGTCTGACGCGCGAGCGGCATCGGGGTGCGGCAGAGACTGACCGACCGTCACGGCCTTCTTAAAATCCTGCGTGCCGCCCAACCCTACGGCATCGTCCCAGAAAGCATGCAACTCCTTGTCCGGGCCGTCGACCAGAACCAGGTTGCCGCCCTCGTCTCCGTGCGGCTTGGCTTTGGACACGCGCGTAACGCAGTGCAATGGCTGATGCACGTCGCCCACCAGGTGCAGCACCCACACCAGGTCGTAGGACTTGAGCAGATCCGGCTCGGTGGTGGAGAGAGCCTGTCGGAATGCTGCAATCTTCTGCGTGGCCGTGGGAGTACCGACTGCAGGCAATGCGGTGCCGTCCTGGCTGAGCGGTGTGTTCACAAAGTGCCAGTACTTATGCGCCTGCTTATCACCGTAGCCAGCGTTCAAGCTGGGCGACTCGCCGCGCGGAGGGTCGTCGTTGCCAGTGTAGCCGCTGCCCATGGCCTTGATTTCATCTGGCCAGGTGGCAGCCATCATAAATACATACATATCCCGGTCGGCATCGGAGGTGCCGGCAGGAATGAAGCCCAGCCATTTTGAGTAATACGGGTTGAGTTTCAGGAGCACGGCCACTCTGGCCTTTTCTGCCGGAGTGAGTTGTTGGTAGGCAGCGTAGGCCACCGACATGTGACCTACGCTGTTCCATGCCAGAGCCTGCAAACAAGCAGACAGAAGGAGAAACACGGCTATGGCAAGAATGCTCTTGCTACGCATCATTCCGGACCTCGCTCTCAAGGGCCAGGGCGCACGGCGCGCGCATCCGGAGTTTTGCGCAGGAATCGGCATTAGGGGAGCGCTGCGATCTTCTTCCGGCGGCCCGGCGCAAGCATAGCGCAATCGCGGAGCAAGAGGCCATCTTTTTTCCAGGCCGTCACACGCGGCATGGCGAGCGCCTTCGTAGCGCGCACACAGTGCCGCGTGTGACGGGTGAATTGAGGCTTCTCGGCGCTACTCTTCGAGTTTCTTGAGCCGCACACTCTTGCCTGTGCGAGCTGACTCGCGGGCCGCGTCCAGAATCTGCATGACGACAATGTTGGTGTCGAGTGCAGTCAGATCGCCCTTGGGTTCCAACTGTCCGCGCAGCACGGCGGCCAGGTAGCTCAAGGAGTCCGACTGTGGCGCGACAAGCGGAGCAGGTGTGGTGAGCCGTTCCTCTGCATCGTGCTCATGGCGCAGACGCAGACGGTCCAGGCCAACGGTGATGGCGTAGCCGGTGGCGCCGTAGACTTCCATATCCTTGCGCGCAAAGGGCCAGTTCCAAGAGCCCTGAATGACTGCCTGCGCATGGGGGTAGGCGAGCACAATGGTCGAGTCGTCGTCCACCTTGGGATAGGTTTGCGGTTTGTCCTGGGTCGTCACGGCGGTCACGGTGAGCGGCGTTTCGCCGTGCATCAGCCAGGTCATCAGATCCACGCCATAGCAGCCAAAGTCATAGAGGGAGCCGGCGCCGTTCTTCGCCGGATCGGTGAGCCAGTTGAGGAACTCCGGCTGCACGCCGATCTCGGCCGGGCCCTGGTGGCCGTCGTGGATCACCACGCGGCGAATCGCGCCCAGGCGGCCCTGTTCTGCTTCGTCGTAGGCTGCCTTGTTGCTGGCGTACCAGGTGGTCTCATAGTTCACCAGCACATGAATGTGGTGTTCGCGAGCTACCTTGCGGATGGCCAGGGCGTCGTCGAGCGAGATGGTCAGCGGCTTCTCGACCATGACGGAAACGCCATAGCGGGCTGCCGTCTCGATCACCTTGCGATGGTCGCTGATGGAGGTATAGACCAGCACAGCCTGCGGATGCGTGGCCTCGATCATCTCTTCGGTGCGGGCAAAGATCAACTTCTGCGGCAACGAGTACTTGTGCGCGTATTGCTGAGCTAGCGCAGGATCGGGGTCTGTGATGCCTACGAGTTCCACGTCCGGGTGTTGTGGCAGCGCGGAAAGAAAGCCTCCCACATGGCCGTGAACGAGACCCACAATGGCCACACGCAACGGCGCGGGGTTGGCGGATTGCTGGGCCAGGGCGGAATTTGCACCCGCAAGAGTGAGCAGAACTCCCAGGATCATGGGCAAAGAACTCCGAAAGAGGGAGGTCGGATGGCTATCGGAACGGTTGCGGCGAAAGGTGAAAAGGGCGATAAGATTCTGCATCGGGGCGTGACTATCTCCTGGGGCGTGATTCTACTCCCGGACCCGCCCGAAGACCCGCAGCAGGAAGTTGCCCACCGCGTAAACTTTCGGCCTCGTCTTGCCGTCAACCCTAAAGGGGAGTCGTGGACGCTCATTTTCGTTGCCCGTGTTGCGGATGCAAGACGCTGGAGGCGCCAGGGGCGCTCGCCCTGTGCCCGGTCTGCTGGTGGGAAGACGACGGTCAGGAAGATGAGGACGCCTTCGAGGTCCGCCTCACCGTGAACGGCGCCCTCAGCCTGAGCGATGCCCGCAGCTACTACGCCGAGTGTGGCGCGGCGCATCCCCGGTTTTTGCCTTATGTTCGCAAACCCGAGGCGACAGAACAATAGGTTACCTTGAGCGGTGCCTTCCGTTGCGGAATCCTCCCGGTCCGGTTTGACCCTTCCCGCAAACCCTCTTACCATGAGAAATGTATTTCCCCGGCCGCACGGTGCTGGATTCCTTCTGAGCGGCGGCCCATGGCAGCCGCGGTCAGCAAGAGCCGGATTGTTGCAGCCCTGAACGGGGAGTCGCAGGGCGATCCGACGGCAGTTTGCCGTCCGGCCCCGCAACCCGGAATCGCAGTTTGTTCGGCGCTTTTTTGCGCCTGGAAGGCAAAACGTTGAGCCCTACCGACACCATCGAGAACAACCCCCAACCTGACGCGCCCGAGGCTGCGGAAGCCGGCATGGAACACTCCCACGAGCATGACCACGCGGACCACGACCACGAAGGCCACGACCATCAACATGGCCCGGTTCTGAACCCCGAATGCACCCGCGAAGTGGTGCTGGACGTCCCTGCCGACGAGGTCTCCAAGGCCTACGGCAAGGTGGTCAAGGGCTATCGGAAATACGCCAAGATTCCCGGATTCCGCGCTGGCAAAGTACCGGAAACGGTCGTCAAGCGTCGCTTTGCCAACGAGATCCGCAAGGAAGTGATCGACGGGCTGCTGCCCGAGCGGTTCAACAATGCGGTTGTCGAACTGGGCGTGAAGCCCGTGGGCCAGCCGCAGATCACCGAGTTGACGGTCGAAGACGGTCAGCCACTGCATGTGAAGGCGGTTTTCGAGTTCATTCCCGATTTCTCCCTGGACGGCTATCAGAGCGTCACGGTTCCCAAGCCTCCCGCCGAAACTACCGAAGAGGAGTATCAGCAGGAGATCGAGCATTTGCGCGATTCGCGCGCCACCATCGAGCCGGTCGAGGAGGACCGCGCCCTGGTGGACGGCGACTGGGCGCAAATCTCCTATAAGGGCCAGGTTGAAGGCGATGCGGAAGCGGCCCCGCTGGCCGGAGACGACTCGCTGGTCGAGATCGGCGGCAAGGACACGGTGGAGGCCTTTACCACCGCTCTGCGCGGCGCCAAGCCCGGCCAGGAGTTGAAGGCCGAGGTGATCTATCCGGCGGACTATGCCGATAGCAAATTGGCTGGAAAGACGGTGGCCTACGAGGTTGAGGTCAAGGCCATCAAGAAGCGCACCATTCCTGAGCTGAACGACGATTTTGCCAAGGAACTGGGCGCCTACGAGAACCTGGCGGAACTGGAAACGCGCATTCGCGAGCACCTGACGCTCCGCAAGCGCCGCAGCGTCGAAGGGGAGACCAAGGACCGGTTGTTTGCCGCACTCACGGAGCGCTACCCGTTCGCGGTTCCCGAGTCGCTGGTGCAGGAGCAGATTGACGCACGCCTGGAACGCGGGCTGCGCGCTTTGGCTGCCCAGGGCATGGACACCGAGCAGATGCGCAAGCTGGATTTTGAACGCCTGCGCACGGCACAGCGCGACAGCGCCATTGCCGAGGTGAAAAGTTCAATCCTGCTGGACCGCATCGCCGACGAAGAAAAGATCGAAGTCAGCGACGACGAATTGGACCGCGAACTGCAAATTGCAGCCCTGCAGTCCAGAGAACCGATCGATGCTTTACGTTCGCGTTTGACGGCAGAAGGCGGACTGGCTAGAATCCGGGAACAACTGCGGCGCGAGAAGACCGCAACCGTGCTGTACGAACGGCTGCCCGCTTAGGGCGGCAACCGACTGAAAAGGGACGTGCGGGCCCGCACTGCAAGCGCGGGTCCACAGGCCTACAAAGAGATGGGGAGAAAGCGTCCCCAATGAAAGAGCGAGAGACTCAATGGCATTGGTTCCCATGGTGGTTGAGCAGACGAGCCGGGGCGAGCGCGCCTACGACATCTACTCCCGTCTGCTACGCGATAACATTATCTTTCTCGGCACGCCGATTGACGACCAGGTAGCAAACCTCATCGTGGCGCAGATGCTGTTTCTTCAGGGCGAAGACCCGGAGAAGGACGTTTCGCTCTACATCAATTCGCCCGGTGGGTCCATCACAGCCGGCTTGGCCATCTACGACACCATGCAGTTCATCAAGAACAACGTGGTCACCTACTGCATTGGGCAGGCGGCCAGCATGGGCGCTTTTCTGCTGTTGGCCGGGACCAAGGGCAAGCGTTTTGCCCTGCCGAACTCAAGAATTCTTATTCATCAGCCGTCCATGGGTGGACTCAGCGGCCAAGCGACCGATATAGATATTCATGCGCGGGAGATTCTGCGCATCCGCGAGATCACCAACACGCTGATCGCCCAGCATACCGGGCAGCCGCTGGATCGCATTGAGCGCGACGTTGAGCGGGACTTCATCATGAACTCGCAGCAGGCCAAGGAATACGGCATCGTCGACGAAATCATCGACCGGCCCCGCACCTAACCGTGCAGGCAACCGGTCCGCACCGGACCGGAATTCAACCGTTTTGAACTCGATCGTCCAAAGGAAGTAAACAATGAAAACGCGCACGGGACCCGAAGAAGCACTGCGCTGCTCGTTCTGTCACAAGTCGCAGGACGCCGTGGCCAAGCTCATCTCGTCGCCCAGCGACTACCCTCGCGCTTACATCTGCGACGAGTGCGTGGCCGTCTGCAACTCCATCCTCGAGGACGACCGTGGGGAGACCCACCCAACCAATGCTACCGGTCACCTGCCCAAGCCACAGGAAGTGAAGAGCTTCCTCGATGACTTTGTCATCGGCCAGGATCAGACCAAGAAGAAGCTGGCCGTCGCCGTCTATAACCATTACAAGCGCATCCAGATGAATAAGATGCGCAATAACGAAGTGGAGTTGACCAAGTCCAACATCCTGCTGATCGGCCCCACCGGGTCGGGCAAGACGCTGCTGGCGCACACTCTGGCCAAGATGCTCGATGTGCCATTTGCCATTGTGGACGCCACCACGCTGACCGAAGCCGGTTACGTGGGCGAGGATGTGGAAAACATTATCCTAAAGCTGCTGCAGGCCGCCGACGGGGACGTGACGCGCGCTCAGCAGGGCATCATCTACATCGACGAAATCGACAAGATCGGCCGCAAGGACGAGAACCCTTCGATCACACGTGACGTGTCGGGCGAGGGCGTTCAACAGGCGCTGCTCAAGATTCTCGAAGGCACCGTCGCCAATGTTCCGCCGCAGGGCGGGCGCAAGCATCCTCACCAGGAGTTCACCGCCGTCGACACGACCAACATCCTCTTCATCTGTGGTGGAGCGTTTGTGGGCCTGGAAAAGGTCGTCGGACGCCGCGTGGGCAAGAAGGCTTTGGGCTTCAAGGCTGTCGATGTCGAGGCCGATGCGGCGACCACTCGTTCGCACCGCGATACCGAATTACTGCGCAAGACCGAACCGCAGGACCTGATCAAGTACGGCCTGATCCCCGAGTTCGTGGGTCGCCTGCCTGTCATGGGCATCCTGGACGAGTTGGACGAAGCCGCGCTGATCGAGATTCTCTCCAAGCCGAAGAACGCCATTCTCAAGCAGTACCAGAGACTGTTCGAGTTTGAGAATGTTCGTCTGCACTTTACCCCGGAAGCTGCCGGAGCCGTCGCTCGCGAGGCCTTGGCCCGCAAAGTGGGCGCACGCGGTTTGCGCATGATTCTGGAAGAGTTGATGCTCGACCTGATGTACCACCTGCCCAACAGCAAGAAGGTCCGCGACCTGGAGATCACGAAGGACATGGTCGAACGGCGCGATCTGTCGATGTGCCTGCTGGAAAAAGCCGGCTGATCCATTTGTAAGCACCTTTCAAAAGAAGAAGCCCCTCCTGTTTGAGGGGCTTCTTCTTTTGCGCACGAGATAGCCCGCGTCAGAACTCCAATTTAGGGTTCGGACTGTGTGAAACTCAGCTTCAGCCCCGAAACATCGCAACGCTGTTTTCAGAGTTTCCAACGTTGCTGCGATTCGGCGGCAAGATCATGCGTTGCGCGGACTCATCTAACTACTTGCTCAAATTGCTTAAACCCGCTGGACTCCAGCAGCATTGTTGGATTTCAATCAACCTCTAACTTCGGCTTGGCCTTGCTCAATTTCACGACTTTGCCGTGCCGCCGTATTCGTGTCCAGAAGTGTTATGGGGCCGCTGATTCGGGCTTGCCCATCAATCTGTCTAAAAAAGCGCCGTCTACTACTCCTTCGCAGCGCACGCCAGCGATTTGCAGTTCTTTGTTGTATATATAGACATGCCGGGCACTCATAACCGCCGCCAACCGCGGAACAATCTTCGTACCTTATCAGATGCCAAATGCAAACATGCGAGTGTCGAATAAAAAACAGAAGCTCTATGCGCAGGAATAAGCGAGTGATCGTACGCAACCCGTCCTCCATTAACTCGAATGAGGTTTTTGAGTTCCTTAATTTGTTTGGATAAAATCTAGAAACAATATAACACCGGCAATAAAGGGACTTACCGAATTCGCCAATTGATCTCTCTCTGACTGCGGTAATTCAGGCGAAACACTTAGAAACTGTTCAATAACTTATGCTCCGCGTGAACCAAGAGCATGTGAGGAAGGGATGCTGAGTCGCTTTTTTGGCAGGCGCATAACTGCCGCCGGGAAGACTCACTTCCCACCGCTTCAGCCCGCGCGCAAGTGGTCGGCGCATGATTCCCTAAGAGCCGACGCTCGACCGGATGCGCCACCTGCCTGAAAATGACAGAGTCCGCTCCCTGGAAATAACGAAGGACATGGTGGAGCGACGCGATTTGTCGAAGTGCCTGATGGAAAAAGCT